>QFZN01002502.1_pt1 | contig 17972 bp, 18 predicted proteins | sample 1740101 | NCBI WGS metagenome assembly QFZN01 (sample SAMN09210849, study PRJNA391713) | Ciliate metagenome, whole genome shotgun sequencing project. | isolation source: combination of 50 Heterometopus sp. ciliate cells from an enrichment culture... | host: Heterometopus sp. ...
CACGCTTATCGGCTGTTAATTTTTAAAGATCTTGTCTGCATCAAACGCGCACCTGGCGCTGTTTGCATCGCTGCGAATCGTTGTGTTCGTCAGCAGCAGGGGGCGAACTATAGCAACCGACCCTGCGGTGCGCAAGCCCTTTTTGAAAAATAATTGAAAATAATTTAGACGAAAGTCGCCAAGGTGCTCCAACACCGTCCGCAAACCCAATGCTGGCAAGGATTTCCGCCATGACAAAGAATCCTGATCGCTCGCAAAAAAAATGGCCGCCCTGACGGGCGGCCATTTTCTTTTCCTGCAATCGGGCTAAAAACGGCGGGCAATGCCGGCATCCGCCTCCTTAACAATTCTTGAACGAAGGGGGACGTTTCTCCAGGAAGGCCTTCATCCCTTCCTTCTGGTCTTCGGTAGCGAAGCAGCTGTAGAACAGCGCCCGCTCATACTTGATGCCTTCGCTCAGCGTGGTCTCATAGGCACGATTGACCGAGTCCTTGACCATCATCGCCACCTGGTGCGGCATTTCGGCAATGGTGACCGCCGCCGCCATCGCCTCTTCCAGCAGCTTGTCGGCCGCCACGATACGCGACACCAGCCCGGCACGCTCAGCCTCCTGGGCATCCATCATGCGCCCGGTCAGTGCCAGGTCCATGGCCTTGGCCTTGGACACCGCGCGCGGCAGGCGCTGGGTACCACCGGCGCCGGGGACGATGCCCAGCTTGATCTCCGGCTGGCCGAACCTGGCATTGTCGGCGGCGATGATGAAGTCGCACATCATCGCCAGCTCACAGCCACCACCCAGCGCATAGCCCGCGACAGCAGCAATGACCGGCTTGCGGATGCGGCGCAAGGTCTCCCAGTTACGGGTGATGAACTCGCCCTGGAAGACATCCATGTAGTTGTAGGCCGCCATCGCGCTGATATCGGCGCCGGCCGCAAATGCCTTCTCGCTGCCGGTGATGATGATGCACCCGATCTCGTCCTGGGCATCGAAGGCCAGCAGGGCGGCACCCAGATCGGTCATGAGACCATCATTCAGGGCATTGAGGGCCTTGGGACGGTTCAGGCGGATCAGGGCGACCTTGTCATGGGTCTCGACCAGGATATTTTCGTAGTTCATGTGAGTCTCCTTCTTATAGGCAATCGACAGACCGCCCGGTCGTGGCGCAAACCCGGTGCGGCGATACCGCAGAATAATCAACAAATCCGACCTAGCGCAATGTCTGCCAAGAATTTCATGCGGGCAAGGTGCCGCAGGTCTATATTGAAATCAAGGTAACAGCCCACTCACCCCAAACAAGGAGGCAATCATGTTCAAGACCATTCTCGTGCCGACCGACGGCTCCGATCTCTCCGACAAGGCCATCACCATGGCGGTGGATTATGCCAGGCACTGCGGCGCCCGCCTGGTGGGCATTTCGGTGGCGGAGCCTTACCCCTTCTCGCCGCTGGCCGAGAGCGCCATGGCGATCGACCCGGTGCTCTACGAAGACAACATGAAAGCGCTTTCCACCCAGCACCTCCAGAAGATCTCCGACGCAGCGGCTGCCGCCGGCGTTCCTTGCGAGACCAAGATATCGCTCTCTTTCAATCCGGATGAGGAGATCATCAAGGCGGCCCAGGAGCATGGCTGTGATGCGATCTTCATGTCTTCCCACGGACGCAGCGGCCTGTCACGCGTGTTCCTGGGCAGCAAGACCCAGAAGGTACTGGCCCACTCGACCATTCCGGTGCTGGTACTGCGCTAACCGTCGGCCCATCAAGGAAAAAGCCTGATCCCATCACAGGATCAGGCTTTTTTATTTCCCAAAAGAAACAACAATACTCAATTGCCACCAGGCGGCGTCATCCCCTTGGGAAGCAGCACCCACATCATGCCGCGCTGCTTCATGGCCCCCGCCCTGTCCTCGGCCTCGTCGCCAAAGCCCCAGAAGTAATCGGCCCGCACCACGCCACGAATGGCGCCACCGGTATCCTGCGCCACCACCAGGCGCTGCAGCGGGCGCTCGCTATTGGGCAGGGTCGTCGCCAGGAACACCGGCGCGCCCAGCGGCACATGCTGGGGATCGATGGCAATGGAGCGCTGCGGCGTCAGCGGGATGCCCTGGGCGCCCTTGGGCCCCTTGGAGGGATCGGGGAGCTTCTCTTCCTTGAAGAAGACATAGCTTGGATTGCTATTGAGCAACTCCTCCTTGCGCGCCGGATTGGCCTGCACCCAGGCCTTGATGTTCTGGGCCGAGGCCTGCGACAGCTCCATCTCGCCCTTGTCCACCAGGTAGCGGCCGATGGACTTGTAGGGACGTCCATTCTGGTCGGCATAGGCCAGGCGGATGGTTTCGCGGGACTCGGGCAGGTACACGCGCCCCGAACCCTGCACCTGCAGGAAGAAGGCTTCCACCGGATCTTCCACCCAGACGATCTCCTTGCCAGCCAGGCCATTGCCCTGCATCAGCTCGGCACGGGTCGGATACGGCACCACCTTGCGGCCCACCACCTTGCCGCGCAGCCGCAGGTTCTTCAGTTCCGGATAGACGCTGGCCAGGTCGATGGTCAGCAGGTCGTCCGGAGCCTGGTACAGCGGCGTCTGATAAGGCCCCATGCGACGACGCGAGCCGCGCAGCAGCGGTTCGTAATAGCCGGTCACCAGACCGGTATCGGTACCGTCCGGGTTGAACAGCTGGTAAGGCGTGAAATAGGTCTCGAAGTAGGAGCGCAGCAAACCCAGGTCATTGGCATTGACCTGCTGGGCGGCACTGCAGGCGGCCCGCCATTCGGGCTTGCGGACCATCACCGAGCAGGACGACTGCACGGCCGGCCAGGCTTCACGCAGGTCATCATTGCCCCAGCCGGGCAGCTGGGCAAAGGTGGTCGCGCGCAGGGCCGGGCCCGACTGGGCGACCGGCCTGGCCGGGGGCTGGCCGGTCACGGGGGTGAGCGGCGTGGTCTGGCAGGCCGTCAGCAGGACGGCGACCGCGATCGCCAATGCAGGTACACTGGAACGCCTGAACGCGGAAAGCTTGGCAAAACGATTCAATAACATCGGAGACAGATTCATGTTGTGGTTGATCCTGGAGGCCTGCACCGCCTTCTTCGTCCTGGTCTTCATCGTCTGGTGGACCATGTTCTCGGGGCGCAAGGAAAACAACGGCAGGCCGGTCACGCGGCAGGCGCCGCGCGCGCAAGAAGGCACAGACAGCGAGTCGCGCTGAAAAATCCGCAGCGGCGCACAAACACTAGGGAACGCTGCACATCAGTGCAGCGTGCGCGGCAGCGACAGGACGAATTCTGGCACGCGCGCGTCGAACTGTTCGCCATCCTCGGCCACGCAGAAGTATTCACCGTGCATGCTGCCCTGGGGCGTCTTGAGCGAGGTACCGCTGGTGTACTCGAACTGCTCGCCCGGCTGCAGGAAGGGCTGGTGCCCTACCACGCCCAGTCCGCGCACCTCTTCGACGTGGTTGTTGGCGTCGGTGATGACCCAGTGGCGCGAGATCAGTTGCGCCGGCACCGTGCCGGTATTGACGATGGTGATCGCATAGGCGAACACGTAATGCGAACGCGATGGATCGGATTGCTCCTCCAAATACTGGGTCTTGACCGTCACCGTGAACTCATACGCTGCCATGGGATTTCCTGTGTGGTGGATGAAACAGGCGCCAGCGTACCGCAAGTCGCGGCGGCCTGCGTGGCGCACAGGCCAGATTGCACACGAATTCAGCAGGCCGCGCAAGCGGGCAGGCCCTGTCAGCTCATCGATGCGGCCCCGGCAGGGTAAAATAAGGCTTTTGCCGCCTCCGGCCCCGCGCCGCAGGCCGCCCGCCAATTCTGCCATCCTTTCTTGACCGCCATGCCGACCTACCGTATCGCCCCCAGCATCCTGTCCGCCGATTTCGCCCGCCTGGGTGAAGAAGTGCGCAATGTCGTCGCCGCCGGCGCCGATTTCATCCACTTCGACGTGATGGATAACCACTACGTGCCCAACCTGACCATCGGCCCGCTGGTGTGCGAGGCGATCCGTCCGCACGTGCAAGTGCCTATCGACGTACACCTGATGGTCAAGCCGGTGGACCGCATCATCCCCGACTTCGCCAAGGCTGGCGCCAACCTGATCACCTTCCACCCGGAAGCCTCCGAGCACATCGACCGCTCACTGCAACTGATCCGCGACAATGGCTGCAAGGCCGGCCTGGTGTTCAACCCCGGCACGCCCCTGCACTACCTGGACCACGTCATGGACAAGCTGGACATGGTGCTGATCATGTCGGTCAACCCCGGTTTCGGCGGCCAGTCCTTCATCCCGGAAGCGCTCAAGAAAATCGCCGAAGTGCGTCGCCGCATCGATGAATCCGGCCGTGACATCCTGCTGGAAGTCGATGGCGGCATCAAGGTCGAGAACATTGCCGCGGCTGCCCGTGCCGGTGCCGATACCTTCGTGGCCGGTTCTGCCATCTTCGGCAAGCCCGACTACAAGGCCGTCATCGACGCCATGCGCGCCGAGCTGGCGCAGGTCTGATCCCTCCTTCACCAAGAAACAAGACGACAGGTTTCCTGAGCATATGAACAAGCTGAACAACATCAAGGCCGCCATCATCGACCTCGACGGCACCATGCTGGACACGGCCGGCGACTTCCATGTCGCCGTCAACCGCATGCGTGAGGAGCTGGGCTTGACGCCCCTGTCCCAGGAAACCATCGTCAACTTCGTCGGCAAGGGTACCGAGAACCTGATCCGCCGCGTGCTGGCCGTGGACTACGCCGAAGATGAGGCGGCCGGCTACTTCCAGCAGGCGCTGGACGCCTATACCGAGCACTACCTGGCCATCAACGGCGACTACGCCTCGCTCTACCCGGGCGTGCTCGAGGGCCTGCAAGCCCTGCGCGCCAAGGGCCTGCGGCTGGCCTGCGTGACCAACAAACCCGTCTCCTTCACCCTGCCACTGCTGGAGAAGAAGGGCCTGAGCGGCTTCTTCGAGGTGGTCTACGGTGGCGACTCCTTCCCCAAGAAGAAGCCCCATCCCATGCCGCTGCTGCAGGTGTGCAGCGATTTCAAGCTGGAACCGGCCCAGGTGGTGGCCATCGGCGACTCCAGCAACGACGCCCAGGCCGCCCGCGCGGCGGGTTGCCGTGTCCTCAATGTTCCGTATGGATACAACCACGGTGAATCTATACACGATGTCGATTCGGATGGTATAGTCTCCACGCTTGTAGAAGCAGCGCAGCAAATCTCGGTGGATTGACGCCCTGTCAGCCACCGGTCGATAGACCAAAGATCGAACCGCGACCCCACATCAATGTTTCGCAACAACAAACGTACCGCTCAACCCACAGCCGCTCCTGAGGCCTGGCTGTGGCGACGCTGGCAATTCCAGGCGCACTGATTGACGCCTGATCCTGGCCGCCCCTGCGACCAGGTCGTTTGTTGTAGTACCGCATCCCCCTGCATTTCCATCAACGATACCGCTGACGAGAGTCCGCATCCGCCACGGCCGTACGCGCGCATTGCCTGCATTGCGTCTGCACCGCCGCCTGTGGTCCGGCTTGCGTGCCCTACAATGGCGGTCTGGAGTGAAACATGACCGAACTCGAATTCAAATCGCTGGCCACCGAAGGCTACAACCGCATTCCCCTGATCGCCGAAGCCTTCGCCGATCTGGAAACACCGTTGACGCTGTACCTCAAGCTGGCCCAGAGCCACAACACCGGCAAGAACACCTTCCTGCTGGAGTCTGTCGTGGGTGGCGAGCGCTTTGGCCGCTACTCCTTCATCGGCCTGCCCGCCTCGACCAAGATCCGCTGCAGCGGCAAGCAGATCGAGGTCTTGAAGAATGATGTGGTCATCGAGACCGCCGAAGGCAATGCGCTGGAATTCATTTCCGAATACCAGTCGCGCTTCAAGGTCGCCATCCGCCCCGGCATGCCGCGCTTCTGCGGCGGCCTGGCCGGCTACTTCGGCTACGACGCAGTGCGCTACATCGAGAAGCGCCTGGAAGACAGTGCCCCCAAGGACAGCCTGGGCCTGCCCGACATCCAGCTGCTGCTGACCGAAGAACTGGCCGTCATCGACAACCTCTCCGGCAAGCTCTACCTGATCGTCTACGCCGACCCCACCCAGCCGGAAGCCTTCTCGCGTGGCCGCCAGCGCCTGCGCGACCTGCGCGCCATGCTGCGCCGTCCGGCCGATGCGCCGGTCACCACCGGTTCGGTGCGTACCGAGACAATCCGCGAATTCCCCAAGGACGAATATCTGAAAGCGGTAGCCCGCGCCAAGGAATACGTGATGGCCGGCGACCTGATGCAGGTGCAGATCGGCCAGCGCCTCAAGAAGTCCTATGTGGATTCACCGCTGATGCTGTACCGCGCGCTGCGTTCGCTGAACCCCTCGCCCTACATGTACTTCTACAACTTCGGCGACATGCAGATCGTCGGCGCCTCGCCCGAAATCCTGGTACGCAACGAATCCATCGGCGACGGCCAGAAGAAGATCACCATCCGTCCGCTGGCCGGCACCCGTCCGCGCGGCTCCACCATCGAGCGTGATGAACAGCTGGCCCGTGAATTGCTGTCCGATCCCAAGGAAATCGCCGAGCACGTCATGCTGATCGACCTGGCCCGCAACGACATCGGCCGCATCGCCACCACCGGCAGCGTGAAGGTCACCGACCAGATGGTCATCGAGAAATATTCCCACGTGCAGCACATCGTCTCCAACGTCGAAGGCATCCTGAAGCCCAACATGTCCAACCTGGATGTGCTCAAGGCCACCTTCCCCGCCGGCACCCTCTCGGGCGCGCCCAAGGTACGGGCCATGGAAATCATCGACGAGCTGGAGCCGACCAAGCGCGGCATCTATGGCGGCGCCTGCGGCTATCTCTCCTTCGGCGGCGAGATGGACGTGGCCATTGCGATTCGTACCGGCGTCATCAAGGATGGCACGCTGTACGTGCAAGCCGCCGCCGGCATCGTGGCCGACTCGGTGCCGGAAATGGAATGGGAAGAAACCGAAAACAAGGCGCGCGCCGTATTGCGCGCTGCTGAACAAGTGCAAGATGGCCTGGACGGAGAAATCTAAATGCTGCTGATGATCGACAACTACGACTCCTTCACCTACAACCTGGTGCAATACTTCGGCGAACTGGGCGAGGAGGTGCTGACCATCCGCAATGACGAGATCACGCTGGATGACATCAAGAAAATGAACCCCGAGCGCATCTGCCTCTCCCCCGGCCCCTGCAGCCCCAAGGAAGCCGGCATCTGCGTCGACCTGTTGAAGGAGTTCTCAGGCAAGCTGCCCATCCTGGGCGTGTGCCTGGGCCACCAGGCCATCGGCGAAGCCTTCGGCGGCAACATCGTGCGCGCCAAGCAGGTGATGCACGGCAAGACCTCCAAGATCGCGCATACCGGCGTGGGTGTCTTCAAGGACCTGCCCTCCCCCTACACCGTGATCCGCTACCACTCGCTGGCCATCGAACGCGCGACCCTGCCTGATTGCCTGGAAGTGACGGCCTGGACCGACGACGGCGAGATCATGGGCGTGCGCCACAAGGAGTTCGACTTGCAGGGTGTGCAGTTCCACCCCGAGTCCATCCTCTCCGAGCATGGCCACGCCCTGCTGAAGAATTTCCTCACCGGCAGCGCCCACGGCTGAGTCCCCCATCCTGATGAGACAAGACATGCCTATCACTCCGCAAGAAGCGCTGCTGCGCTGTATCGAACATCGCGAGATCTTCCACGATGAAATGCTGACCCTGTTCCGCCAGATCATGGGCGGCGAGATGTCGCCGGTCATGATCGCCGCCCTCACCATGGGCCTGCGCGTGAAGAAGGAAAGCATCGGCGAGATCGCCGCCGCCGCGCAGGTCATGCGCGAATTCGCCACCAAGGTGCCCATGGCCGACACCACCGGCCTGCTCGACATCGTCGGCACCGGCGGCGATGGTGCCCACACCTTCAACATTTCCACCGCCTCGATGTTCGTGGCCGCCGCCGCCGGTGCGCGCGTGGCCAAGCATGGCGGGCGCAGCGTGTCCTCTTCCTCGGGCAGCGCCGACGTGCTCGAAGCCCTGGGCGCGGACATCAACCTGCAACCCGAACAGGTGGCGCAATCGATCGCCCAGACCGGCATCGGCTTCATGTTCGCCCCCAACCACCATGCCGCCATGAAGCACGCCGCTCCGGTGCGCAAGGAACTGGGCGTGCGCACCATCTTCAATATCCTGGGACCGCTGACCAATCCGGCCGGCGCCCCCAATATCCTGATGGGCGTGTTCCATGCGGATCTCGTCGGCATCCAGGTGCGCGTGCTGCAGCGCCTGGGCGCGCAACATGCCATCGTGGTCTGGGGCCGCGACAACCTCGATGAAGTCACGCTGGGTGGCGCTACCATGGTGGGTGAGCTGGTCAATGGCGAGATCCGTGAATACGAGATCCACCCCGAAGACTTCGGCCTGTCCATGTTCGCCAGCCGCAACCTGCAGGTGGCCAACGCCGCCGAGTCCAAGGAAAAGATCTTCGAAGCCCTGGCCGGCAAGCCCGGTCCGGTGCATGACATCGTGCTGCTCAACGCCGCCACGGCACTCTATGCCGCTGGCCACGCCGGCTCGATTGGCGACGGCATCGAGACCGCCCGCGCCACCATCGCCTCGGGGGCCGCACGCGCCAAGCTGGACCAGTTCGTGCAGGTGACGCGCCAGCTGGGCGGCAAGCTCTGATTCAGCTACGACAGGAGAACCCATGATCGCCTCACACGACCTGCTGTTCTTTGCCCTCGCCTCGCTGGTGATGGTGCTCACGCCCGGACCGAACATGGTCTATTGCGTCTCGCGCTCGATCTGCCAGGGCCGTGGCGCCGGCATGCTCTCGCTGTGCGGCGTGGCAGCCGGCTTCCTGGTACACATGGCGGCGGCAGCCTTCGGGCTGACGGCACTGTTCATGGCCGTCCCCATGGCCTATGACATCGTCAAGTTCATCGGCGCCGGCTACCTGCTGTGGCTGGCCTGGAATGCCGTCAAGCCGGGGGGCAGTTCGCCCTTCCAGACCCGCGAGCTGCCGCATGATTCGCCGGCCACCCTGTTGCGCATGGGTTTCCTCACCAATGTGCTCAATCCCAAGGTGGCGGTGTTCTACATGTCGCTGTTCCCGCAGTTCATCCATCCCGAGCATGGCAACGTGCTGCTGCAAAGCGTGATGCTGGGTACGGTGCAGATTGCCATCAGCTTCTCGGTCAACTCCGTCATCGTCTTCTCGGCCGCCGCCATCTCCGGCTTCTTCGCCCGCAACCAGGGCTGGATGCGCGCGCAGCGCTACCTGATGGGCAGCATGCTGGGGGCGCTGGCAGTGCGCCTGGCGCTGGACGAACGTAAATAATTTACCAGGAATATCATGTCCGACATCCTCAACAAGATCCTCGACGTCAAGGCCGAGGAAATCCGCATCGCCAAGAAGCAGCGTGACTTCGCCGGCCTGCGCCGCGACGTCGAATCCGATAGCGAACTGCGCTCCGAACTGCGCAACTTCGAAGAGAGCCTGCGCGGCAAGATCGCCAACGGCCAGGCCGGCGTGATCGCCGAGGTCAAGAAGGCCTCACCCTCCAAGGGCGTGATCCGCCCGGACTTCAAGCCGGCCGAGATCGCCGTCAGCTATGCCACGCACGGCGCAGCCTGCCTGTCGGTGTTGACCGACGAGCAGTTCTTCCAGGGTTCGCCCGACTATCTCAAGCAAGCCCGCGCCGCCTGCGCGCTGCCGGTGCTGCGCAAGGATTTCATGGTCGATCACTACCAGATCTACCAGGCCCGCTCCTGGGGTGCTGATGCCATCCTGCTGATCGTAGCCGCCCTGGACCCCGGCCTGATGGCCGACATGGAAGCCTGCGCCCACGAGCTGGGCATGAGCGTGCTGGTGGAAGTGCATGACAGCGCCGAGCTGGATGCCGCGCTGAAGCTGAAGACGCGCCTGTTCGGCATCAACAACCGCAACCTGCGTACCTTCGAAACCACACTGGACACCACCCTGGGCCTGCTGCCGCGCATCCCGCCCGAAAAGCTGGTGGTGACCGAATCGGCCATCGCCACGCCCGACGACGTCAAGCGCATGCGCGACGCCGATGTGCATGCCTTCCTGGTCGGCGAAGCCTTCATGCGCGCGCCGGAACCGGGGGTGGAGTTGGCGCGCCTGTTTGCCTGATCCCACTTTCGCCTGCAGGAAAAAAACCTCGCCCGGTGCATACCGGTGCGAGGTTTTTTTATCCCGTGCAGGATGAGGATCAGGCCGCGAAACCACCGTCGATGGTCAGGTTGGCGCCAGTGATGTAACCCGATTCCGGACCCGCGAGGTAGGCCACGAAGCTGGCGATTTCTTCTGCCTTGCCGTAGCGCGGCAAGGCCATCAGGCCGGTCAGGGCGGCAGCGAAGTCACCGCTGGCCGGGTTCATGTCGGTATCGACCGGACCGGGCTGCACGTTGTTGACGGTGATGCCACGCGGACCCAGGTCACGTGCCAGGCCCTTGGTCAAGCCCACCAGGGCCGACTTGCTCATCGCATACACGGCACCACCGGCGAAGGGGATGCGCTCGGCATTGGTACTGCCGATGCTGATGACGCGACCGCCGTCGCCCATGTAGCGTGCGGCTTCCTGGGTAGCGACGAAGACGCTGCGCACGTTCACGGCCAGGGTGCGGTCCAGGTCTTCCAGCTTGAATTCATCGATCGGGCCCATGGCCAGCACGCCGGCATTGTTGACCAGGATATCGAGACGACCAAAGGTTTCTGCCGCCAGGCGAATGGCTTGTTGCAGGGCGGTGGCGTCCGAGCTGTCGGCCTGGATTGCCAGGGCGCGGCCGCCGGCGGCTTCCACGCTGCTGACCAGGGCCTGTGCCTTGTCCGGCGAGCTGACGTAGGTGAAGGCCACGGTGGCGCCTTCGGCGGCCAGGCGCTGCACAATGGCCGCGCCGATGCCGCGCGAACCGCCTTGCACGAAGGCAACCTTGGCGACCAGGGTGTTGTGGGAAGTGGTGGTGATTTGCTTGTTCATGATCTTGCTCCTTGAAAAGATGCGTCAGTGATTGCGTAGGGTTGAACCCGTTGGCGCTGTTCTGTTTGCGTCTGGGTTGAAGCAAGTATCGGCGTTTGATTATGTGGCGACTAGCCATCAATCCCTATCTTCTTTTTAAACCATTGGTTTAAAATCAGGGCATGGAAACCATGACCAGCATCGAATGCTTCGTCGCTGCGGCCCACGCCGGCAGCTTCTCGGCGGCGGCCCGCCAGCTTGGCCTGACCTCGGCTGCGGTGGGCAAGAATGTGGCGCGACTGGAGTCATCCCTGGGGGTGAGGCTGTTCCACCGCAGCACCCGCAAGCTCTCGTTGACCGAGGCGGGCGAGCGCTTCCTGCAGGAAGTGAGCGGCGGCCTGCAAGCCATCCGCAGCGCCGTGGCCAACCTGGCCAGCGCCGGCGGACAGCCGGCCGACACACTCAAGGTCAGCATGGGGACCGGCTTCGGACGGCAGTACATCGTGCCACTGCTGGGGGAGTTCCTCGGGAGATATCCGGGCATCCAGCCGGACTGGCATTTCGAGAACCGCTCGGTGGACCTCATCGCCGAAGGCTTCGACGCCGCCATCGCCGGCGGTACCGAACTTTCTCCTGGCGTGGTGGCGCGTGAGCTGGCCCCGGCACATCGGGTCCTGCTGGCCTCGCCCGCCTATCTGGCGGCACATCCGGCGCTGGTCTCACCGGCCGAGCTGGCCGACCATGCCGGCATCCTGATCCGCTCGCCGCAGACCGGCCGCGTGCGTCCCTTCTCGCTACGCGACCGCAGCGGCCAGCAGGCCGCGGTCACGCTGCAACAAAGAATGACGATGAGCGACGCCAATGCCGCCTGCGAAGTAGCCGAGGCCGGACTGGGGATCACGCTGGTATCCATGCCGCATGCACTGGGCTACCTGGAACGCGGCACGCTGGTGCGGGTGCTGCCGGACTGGTACGTCGATACCGGCATGCTGTCGCTGTACTTCACGGCGGCGCGGCTGATGCCGGCCAAGACGCGGGTCTTCGTCGACTTCGTGGTGGAACACTTCCGCGCCGAGCGCCTGGCGCAGCGCTTTTCCGCGCTGCCCCTGCCCTGAGGACGTCCTAGCGCTTGGCCTGCGCGGCGCGCACGCCCCCGCCGATATTGCTGCCGGCATCATGGGCCAGGCCGCGATAGCCCAGCACCGAGATCAGCGCCGCCACGCCGGCCATGGCGAAGGCCCACTGGAAGTCGCCCAGGGTGAAGTGCATGCTGGCCGCATGGGCGGCATCGACCGATTCGCCGCGCACATACGCGGCGATGCGCAAGGCCAGCGCACCGAAGGCGATGCCCATGCCGATGGTCATTTGCTGGGCCACGCTCCAGAGCGTGCTGGCCGAGGATTTGCGGGCATCATTGATGTCCGCGTAGGCCAGGGTCGCCAGCGTGGAAAACTGCATCGAACGCGACAGGCCATAGCAGAAGATCACCCCCAGGATCAGCGGCAGCGGCGTATCCGGCGTGAGCAGGCCGCAGGCGATGATGAGGCAACCGACGATGGCGGCATTGTTGACCGCCACGCGACGAAAACCAAAGCGCTTGAGGATACGGGTGGTGAAGGCCTTCATGCCCAGGTTGCCCAGGGCGGTGGCCAGCAGCAACAGGCCCGACTGGAACGCCGTCAGGCCAAAGCCGATCTGGAACATCAGCGGCATCAGGTAGGGCACGGCATCCACGCCGATGCGGGTCAGCGAACCGGTCAACACCGTCACCGAATAAGTCGGGATGCGCAGGTTGGAAAAATCCAGCAAGGGATGTTCGGCACGACGCATGTGCAGCCACGCGCACCAGCCCAGCACCACACCCAGCGCCACGAAGCCAAGCGCGACCTTGATGTTGGATTCCATGTGGCTGGCGATCTCGGTGCCATACAGCAGCGATGTCAGTGCCGCCCCCGAGAGCAGGAAACCGGGGATATCCAGCGGCCGCTTCGATTCGCCATGTTCGTTGCGCACCACCATCATCACGGCGATGAAGGCGGCAATACCGAAGGGCACATTCATCAGGAAGATCCAGTGCCAGGACGCATAGGTGGTGATGAAGCCACCGATGGAAGGCCCCACCACCGGCGCCACGATGGCCGGCCAGGTGATGGTGGCAATGGCCTTCATCAACCGCTCCCGGCTCGTGCTGCGTACCACGATCATGCGCCCCACCGGCACCATCATGGCCCCGCCCAGTCCCTGCAGCACCCGCGCGGCGGTGAATTCCCAGACATTGTGCGAGTTGCCGCACAGGATCGATGCCAGCGTGAAGATGACGATGGCCAGGCTGAACACGGTGCGCGAGCCGAAGCGGTCGGCCACCCAGCCACTGATGGGGATGAAGACCGCCAGCGTGAGCATGTAGGCGGTCATGCCCAGGCTCAGCTCGTTGGGTCCGACACCGAAGGACTGCGCCATCTGCGGCAGGGCCGTAGCGATGATGGTGGTATCCAGGTACTCCATGAAGAAGGTCGCCGCCACGATATAGGGCAGCATGCGCACGCGCGCGTCAGGCAGGTTGTTGTCGCTGGTTCCCACGGGCTCGTCCTCTGTTGTCGCGTTCGACCTGTACCGGCCGCTGTATGCGAAACGCCGGCTGGTGCCGGCGCTCGCTTGTGAATAAATGATTTATATCGTTTTCACCGATATCAAACCTCAATAGAACTTCAGCATGTGCATCAGCACCTGCACGACGATGATGCCGCCGATCAGTCCGCCACCAAAATAGACGATCACGCCCAGCAGCATGTTGGTGCGGCGCTGCTCGGCCAGCAACTTGCGCATCAGTTCGGTGTTGTGTGGCTGGCCCTCGCCTTCGGTATAGCGGGTCAGCGCCTGGTGCGCCAGGCGCGGCAGTTCGGGCAGCAGGCGGCTATAGCGCGGCACTTCGACCTTGAGCTGCTCGATGAAACCGCGCCAGCCGATCTGCTCGCTCATCCAGCGTTCCAGGTAGGGCTTGGCGGTCTTCCAGAGATCGAGGTCGGGATCCAGCTGGCGGCCCAGGCCTTCGACGTTGAGCAGGGTCTTCTGCAACAGCACCAGTTGCGGCTGCACTTCGACATTGAAGCGACGCGAGGTCTGGAACAGGCGCAAGAGCACCTGGCCGAAGGAAATATCCTTCAACGGACGATCAAAGATTGGCTCGCAGCAGGCGCGCACCGCCGCTTCCAGCTCGTCGACGCGGGTATCCTTGGGCGCCCAGCCGGATTCGATGTGGGCTTCGGCCACGCGCTTGTAGTCGCGACGGAAGAAGGCCAGGAAATTCTGCGACAGGTAATCCTTGTCGAAGTCGTTGAGGGTGCCGACGATGCCGAAGTCCAGCGCGATATAACGACCGAAACTCTCTGGTGCCACCGATACCAGGATATTGCCCGGGTGCATGTCGGCGTGGAAGAAGCCATCGCGGAACACCTGGGTAAAGAAGATCTCCACGCCATCGCGCGAGAGCTTGGCCAGGTCCACGCCTTCGGCGCGCAGGCGCTCGGTCTGCGAGATGGGGATGCCATGCATGCGCTCCATCACGATCACCGAGGGTGAGCAGTAATCCCAGTACATCTCCGGCACCATCAGCAGCGTGGACTCGGCGAAGTTGCGGCGCAGCTGGCTGGCGTTGGCCGCCTCGCGCATCAGGTCCAGCTCGTCGTGCAGGTATTTGTCGAACTCGCCCACCACTTCCTTGGCCTTGAGGCGGCGGCCGTCTTGCCACAGGCGTTCCAGCCAGTCGGCGGCCACGTGCATCAGGCCGATGTCGTGGTCGATGATGTCGCGCATGCCCGGACGCAGCACCTTGACCGCGACTTCCTTGCCATCCTTCAAGGTGGCGAAGTGGACCTGGGCGATGGAGGCCGAGGCCACCGGCGTGCGCTCGAAACTGGCGAACAGCTGGTCAGGGTGCGCCCCCAGCGACTTCTCCACCTGCTTGATGGCCAGATCCGAATCGAAGGGTGGCACGCGGTCTTGCAGCAGGGTCAGTTCATTGGCGATATCGGGCGGCATCAGGTCGCGCCGGGTCGAGAGCACCTGGCCGAACTTGATGAAGATGGGTCCCAGGTCTTCCAGCGCGCGACGCAAGCGTTCGCCACGCGGCGCGGACAGGTCGCGCCAGAAGAAGATGCGCTTGGTGATGCGGGCGATGCGCGGTGGTGCGAATTCAGAGGCGACGATCTCGTCCAGGCCATAGAGAATGGCCACACGGATGATCTTGAGCAGACGCAGGGAACGCAGCAGCATCAGCGACGCTCCAGCTTCTCGATACGCTTGGAGAGACGCTCCAGGTCATCGCGCAGGCGCACCACGTCGGAGGAAAAGTCCTGCAGCATGCGGGGACGGATCAGCATTGGTTGTTCTTCCAGGAAATACTCGGCCAGGTTCTCGGTCAGCTTGCGCTGCGTGGTGCGAGCGGCATCGATGAGGCTGCGCGCGCCAGCCACCACACGGGTGGCCGCCACGTCACCGACCACGCGGGAGAGATCATCCTCGGCATCCCAGCGCAGCGTCTGGCTCAGTTGCGAAATGGCGTTGGCGAAATCGGCATCGCCTTCCAGCTTGACGTAGGACACCGCACGCTCGCGATTGGCGGCGATCAGCGGCAGGTCCGACAGCTTCACGCGGAGGGTCACGTTGGCCGGCGCATCGGCGGCCACATCCTGCACGTAACCGTCGGCGGCCACCTTCAGGCGCAATTGCAGCGCCCCGGTATCGATGCAGGCCACCTTGCCGGCATGCGCCAGCAGCGACTTCCGCGCCCACGGCTCCTGCGCCAGCAGATGGTTGATCACGGCGGCGGCGGGTTTCATCGGATCGAGGACGGAAGACGGAGGCAGTACGGACATGGAATCGGGCGACTGGTTGATCGGAGGCGAAGAAAGACCGCCTGAAAACAAAACCGCCCGAATGAGCCGGGCGGTTTCAAGTGTAACAGCTTGGCGGCCAGACAAGGATGAGGCATCCCCCCATCCTTGATCCAGCCCCGTTCAGACCTGCTGGATGCCGGCCAGCACCCAGCCACCGGTGCCGTTCTGCGGCTTGGCCAGGTTCCAGATCTCGGCGAAGGGCTCGGCCGAGGCGTCCGGCGCTTCCTTGATGAGGCCCTGGAAGCGCACCGTGGCCAGGTAATCGTAGGTCTGGGTCTCGATGCCCAGCAGTTCGGCTTCCAGTTGCACCACATCGGTCGCGTTGGGCGAGGCGCCGCGCTCGGTCAGTTGCATGCGCAGTTCGGCAAACATTTCCGGCGTGGTGAATTCGCGGATGTCGTTCACATCGGCGCGGTCCCAGGCCGCCTGCAGACGGATGAAGTAGGTCTTGGCATTGCGCACGAAACCGGCGGTATCGAAATTGGCGGGGATGCCCCACTTCTCGATCTGCGCCGGCTGGCTGCCGGCACCACTGCCGCTGCCTTGCAAGGCAGCCGGGGCATTGGGCTGGAACACCGGCGGCGGGTTGATATCCTTCAGGCCCGAACCGATCTCGGGCGTCGCACCGGCAGCGCTGCCGATGGGGCTCACGCCGGGCATGGGCGTGGCATAGGCGGGATTATTGCTCTGCTGTTCGCGACCACGGGCGAACATACGGATCAGGAAGATCACCGCCATGCACAGCAGCGCGATGGTCAGCAGCGAACCCAGCATGCCGCCGAAGGCACCGCCAATGCCGAAGTGCGACATCAGCGCACCCAGGCCGAAGCCCAGCAAGGCGCCGCCCAGGATATTGCGCCACGGGCTGGCCGGACGCGGTGTCGGCACGCTCTGGGGTGTGGCCGCCGGCGTGGCCGGACGATAGGGCGTAGCCGCAGGCTGGCTGTAGGAAGGCGACGACGGCGCGGAGGGCGCTGCCTGGCGCGAGTAGCTGGACGATTGCTTGCCGAAGGAGCCGCCACCGCCCAGGCGCTTGGCCTCGGCCGGCGACATGAGCAGGGCCAGCGATGTGATCGCCAGCATCAGTGCGAGCAGGAATTTTTTCATACGCTTACCTCGTGTGGATGATGCCGGACCAGGGACCCTGCCATCGAAATGCAAGCCCGCAGTGCCGGTGACAGGCATTGTCGCGGAGCAAACTTAACCCATCCTTAACAATGCCATGGGCCAGGCACCACCGCGCAGCGCCCTTACATCTTGATGCCGGTATGCAGCGCCGCCACGCCGGCGGTCAGGTTGAAGTACTCGACGCGTTCCAGGCCGGCCTGTTCCATCATCTGCTTCAGGGTTTCCTGGTCGGGGTGCATGCGGATCGACTCGGCCAGGTAGCGGTAGCTGTCGGCGTCATTGGCGACCTTCTTGCCCAGCCACGGCAGGACCGAGAAGGAATAGATATCGTAAGGCTTCTTCAGCGGCTCCCAGACCTTGGAGAATTCCAGCACCAGCAGCTTGCCGCCCGGCTTGAGGACACGGCGCATCTCGGCCAGCGCAGCATCCTTGTGGGTCATGTTGCGCAGGCCGAAGGCCACCGAGACACGGTCGAAGTAATTGTCCGGGAAGGGCAGCTTCTCGGCATCGCACAGCAGGGTCGGGGTGACGATGCCCTTGTTGAGCAGGCGGTCGCGACCGACGCGCAGCATCGATTCGTTGATGTCGGTCAGCCAGACTTCGCCACTGGGGCCGGCCTGCTTGGCGAAGACCTTGGAGAGGTCGCCGGTGCCGCCGATGAAGTCATTCATCACGTCGTACTTGGCGGCGACGGAGTGGAACACTTCCGCGACCTTGTGGACCTTCTCTTCTTCTTTGACGGTTTCGTAACCGAAATGGGTGGTGTTGGTCATGGCGAGGCCTGTAACGATGAATGCAACATTATAAGGGGCGGGGGGCCGAGGCCCTTGTTGCGCAGGCGGGCGCGCCCGACGCGCAGCATCGATTCGTTGATGTCGGTCAGCCAGACTTCGCCACTGGGGCCGGCCTGCTTGGCGAAGACCTTGGAGAGGTCGCCGGTGCCGCCG
>QFZN01001674.1_pt1 | contig 17907 bp, 15 predicted proteins | sample 1740101 | NCBI WGS metagenome assembly QFZN01 (sample SAMN09210849, study PRJNA391713) | Ciliate metagenome, whole genome shotgun sequencing project. | isolation source: combination of 50 Heterometopus sp. ciliate cells from an enrichment culture... | host: Heterometopus sp. ...
ACCATCAACGAGATCGTGCTGCAGCTGGCTTACCTGATGAAGGTCGGTGGCATCCTGATGGTCTGGATTCGGGTGTATCTCCGATACCTTGACGGTGATATTACCCTTGTCAAATATAAGATGCGTGGCCATTTTCCCGCCGGGGGCCTTGTTATATAACGCGGATACCTGAAAAACAAAGCTCTTTTTCTCGAACTTTTTCAGAATTTTTGGCTTGCTCTGGATGACAACCTTTAGCAGCGGCAGAGCGGAGTTGAAGAAAATCCGTGCGGCATAGAGGTCATCCTGTGTGATTTGAGCATCTTTCATATCACACCTCATCAGTCCAGTCAATCTCGGCCTCAAAATCACGGTCATCAAACTTCAAAGCCTTGGCCAATTTTCCATCTGAAGATATTTCAACCACATGCGCACGCTTCATCATATCCACCGCTGTTTTTACGATACCGTCAGTATCGACCCCGTTCATGTGCAGGAGATCTTCATGGAAGCCGATTGCGCTGAACCTATCGTTTAAGCCCAACTTCTTAAAAGCGCAAGCGCGCCCGCTGTCAAGCACGACCTCGCCGACCGCTGTGCCGAGTCCGCCCAAAATGGTATGATCTTCAACCGTTATGATTCGGCGGGTTTCCTCTGCCGCCTTGAGAATAATATCGCGGTCAATGGGCTTGATGGTGTGAATATTAATCACTCTCGCGTGAATACCGTAGTCGCTCTCCAGAATCTTAGCCGCCTGAACTGCCTGAAACACGCAGCAGCCGTTTGCGATAACGGTGACGTCGTTCCCATCATTCATGAGAACCCCTTTGCCAAACTCGAAGCCATAGTTCTCGTCCTTATAGACATTCATGTCAAAGCCGCGGTTGATGCGTATGTAGACCGGTCCGTCAATCGCATATGCGGCGCGAACCGCATTCGCGGTCTCAAAGCCATCCGCCGGAACGATGACCTTAAGGTTTGCAAGGCTTCTGACCATCGCTATATCCTCGATAGCATGGTGGGTGCTTCCCGCCTGGCCATAGGAAGTGCCGCTGTGCGTGCCGATTATCTTGACATTAGCGTTCTGATAACAAATGTCGGTATGGAGCTGATCTGTCGCACGCATGCTCGCAAAGACAGAGAAGGTGCTCGCGAAAGGTATAAGTCCCGCTTTAGCCATGCCCGCCGCAATACCGAAGAGATTCTGTTCAGCTATACCGACGTTAAAGAAGCGATCGGGAAATTTCTCTTTAAAATCACCGATTTTAGTAGACCCTGCGAGATCTGCAGTCAGCGCAACGACTCTTTTATCCTTCTCTCCCAGTTCGACGAGAGTTTTACCAAATATCTCGGCAGTCGCCAGCTTTTTGCTGTCCATGACCGTGTAGTTCATTCCACCCATAACTTACGCCTCCTTTTCTACGCGGGCAAGACGCTTAGCTTCGTAATCAAGCAGGTCTTTCTTTGCCAGTTCGTATTTTTCAGCATCCATTGCGCCGTAATGCCACTTGTGGTTACCTGCCATGAAGCTAATGCCTTCGCCCTTTAATGTATCGAGGATCAGGCAGACGGGCTTATCCTTTGCCTGCATGGCCTTTTCCATGGCGTCGGAGAGTTTGTTCAAATGGTGTCCCTCCGCCTCGATGACCTCGAAACCGAAGGCACGCCATTTGTCAGCAAAGGGCTCCAGCTTCATAACATCCTCGGTGTTGCCGTCTATCATGAACTTGTTGCGGTCAACTACCGTTATAAGATTCGTGGCATTGAAGTTTGCGGTTGCCATCGCAGCTTCCCAGACGCTGCCCTCGTCGCATTCACCGTCGCCAAGGAGCACCCATGTTTTATAGCTTTTGCCCATAACGCGAGCCGCCAGCGCCGTGCCCAATGCAAGCGCACTCCCGTGACCCAGTGATCCTGTGGAAGCCTCGAGACCCTTAACCTTGCGGCTGTCAAGATGTACGCCAAGCTTGCTGCCGGTTAGGTTGAAGGTTTTAAGCTCTTCCCTGTCTAAAAGACCCAGTTCAGAGAAAATGGCGGCTATTGCCACACCTATATGTCCCTTGCTGACAATGCAGCGGTCACGGTTTTCGTCCTCGCAGTTCTTCGGATCAAAGTTAAGATACTTAAAATATAAAAGCGTTAAAAAATCTGTTGCGCTAAGAGAACCTCCCATATGCGCGCCCCCTGCCCAATAGCAGGTGTCAAGAGTGAGATTTCGTATTGCCGAGGCCTCTTTTTCCAGCTTGATCCATTCGGATTTTGTTAGAGCCATAGCTTTTGTCCCTCCTACTTGTTATAAACTTCGGGGTGATTTTTCGTAAGAACCTTAAACGCCTCGTCTGCGACCTCCGCTGTATAGTTGATGTCCTCATCAGTCAGCGAAAGGTTTGTGAAATGGTTGTGGTGGTTGGTTATGAATATACCGCGCTTGACCATTTCCGCAACCCATTCCTGATGCAGAAGAAGGCTGTTGTCGTCCTGAATCATCAGATAAAACAGACTAGGCTCTCCGCTGATGCTGAGCTTGACTCCGTTCTCTTTTGCCGCCTTGGCAAGCCCGTTACAAACCTTTCGTCCCAGTTCGAGGTGCTTAGCTCCGCCGCCGAGTTTCTTCATCTTGTTTATGCATGCAATACCCGCTACAAACGGAACGGCACTCATCCAGTAGCTGCCCGTATATGAGATTGAGGAAGCAATGGGTTTTAAGAAGTCCTTGCCACAGAGACAGGACACATTAAACCCATTCGCTATGCCCTTGCAAAGGCAAAGTAAGTCAGCTTCAAAGCCGTAATAGTGGTCGCTGCCCGCAACATCAAGGCGGAAACCGGCGCGGACATCATCGATGATGAGAACAATTCCATTGTCCGTGCAGAGCTTGCGGACAGCCTTCCAATAGCCTTCAGCGGGAAGAACGTTGTCTATAAAGTTGCCGTGCATATACGGTGTGGAAATAAAGCACGCGATATCGTCCTTATTCTCAGCTATGACCCTTTTCAGTCCTTCAATGTCGTTGAAATCAACCATCAGGTTGTTTTCGACCTCACCCTTTAGAACCCACGGCGCATCCTCGGTCTGTGTCCACTGATGCACGCCATGATAATAGCCCTTGACAAAGATTATCTTCTTTTTTCTGGTTGCGGCACGCGAGATCAGCACGGCAAGCGTCGTGGTATCACCACCATTTTTTGCGAAGAACGCCCAGTCTGCCATTGCAACAGTATCGGTCATAAGCTCCGCGAACTCGACCATTTTATAGGATGGCGCGGTCGTGCAGTCGGCTATGTCCATTTGGGCTTTTGCAGCCGCGTTAACGTCATCATCGCAATATCCGAGAATATTCGGGCCGTAGGCGCACATATAGTCGATAAACCTGTTGCCGTCCGTGTCCCAGAAATAGCTTCCTTTTGCGTGGTCGCAATACTTTGGATATGCGTTGATAGGAATATGGCAGCCCTCGGCCGGTCCCTGATGCCCATAGATGCCGGCTGGAATGACCTTTCTGGCTCTTGTTAAAAATTCTTCATTTTTGGGATAGGTATATGTATTCATAATCATTCCTCCTATGCAAGATAGACCGCAACGCGGGCCAGAACCATGTTGAGATATTCGATCATGGGTATGAAGCCCTTCATGATGAGTTTACTCTCCGCGAGAGCACTCATAGACTCCGTTGTTCCGTCAAACAGACCGCGAGCAGTATCATAGTCTGCAAAAATCATGTATGCGCGTGGGTTTGCCGCTTTGCGGTTATAGGTTGTCATATGTCCGCCTTTAACTACGATTTCAGCACAGGGCCCGCCTGTAATTTCCATAGAGATTGAGCCGTCGGGGATTTTTGATGCGCTGATCATACCAAGTCTGTCATTGTTGCCAATCGCTGAAAGGGCGTTCGCGACAAGATAGAACATCATGGTTGTGCTCTTTTCATAAAACGCTCTGTCACGAAGTGCTTTTTCTTCGGCGCGGAGGTATTTGTTGAGTAAATCAGTCAGCTTTGTGAAGTCGTTCATCAAAAACTTGAGCTTTGTAAATCCGCCGTAGGGAGTTGGGTTCTTCTTGCCGTCCACCATAAGGTTGAATGCCTCGGGGCTACCAAGCTTCAGCTTAATCTGCCCGCTCAGTCCCTCTGTCATCGTGCATTTGCCTTCCGCAAATGTGAGTGTCGCCTGTGGGCCGTTTCCGACGTTAAAGCCGATTGAAACGGGCGTTTTCGGTGATGCCAGCGACTTTGCTTCTTTATCGAGTTCGCATAACATCTCCAGGTCCTTTAGTACGGCAAACATGTTTATGTATGCCAGTGCAGTTTGGTCTTTCACGCTGTTTCCTCCTTATATTTTGAACTTATTTTGCATTTTGCAGTTCATCAAGAAGCCGCAAAACAGATTCCACAAAAGTTTTATCCGACGTGTTTTCAACAAATTCCGCCCTTGCCTCGTCGGGAGAATAGCCGAACACCTCCGGTGCGAAGGTAAGCCACCCCAGTCTGAGTGCAGCTGCCGTCATATCGCTGATGGCGTCGCCTGACTCCGGTTCGGGTTTTTCAAAATGGGTGCCCGATCTGTGCAAAACAGACAAGGTCTTTGCAAGCCCCGTTCCGTCAAGCCGAAGCATTTCGCTGTAAACGGTAAGCGATCTGTCGTGAGTTCTTTGCCCGTTGAGAGCTTTTCCGAGGCTTTCCGCAGCGTCGAAATACTTGAGGGAGCCCAAAATTTTGCAGACACCCTTGCCGTACTCCTGAAGCACTGAAAGCAGCCTTACGGTCTTGTCAACGTAAACACTGCCGAGGGAAGCGTTCATCGCATAGCGCTTCATTGCGATAAAGCTATCCAGCGTTTCATCCGACACGTTGATGATATTCATAATATCCTCAGTTCCGAGCGTTTTCTTGAGAAGTCCGTCCGCGACCAGACTGTCAATGTCATTCTGCGTCGTTTCTCTCAGATGGGACTCGTACATTGAGAAGGTCTTAACGGTCTGCAGCAGCGGAATACCGGCGTCCATGCGCATTTTAGCAAGCTTCATCACACGGCAGTCGCCGCGGCAGCACATACGAATGTGCCCATGATTTGTTGTAACGATTAGCCCGGCGCGAACAAGTGTCTCCGCATCGCTCTTTTTAAGTCCCGCCTCTTTAGCAGCCTCAAATACCGGAATAAGCTCATAGTAATCCGAACGGTCAACCTTGTTGATTGTATCAAGAAGTTCAGTCTCGGAAGCCGCTCCGCCGTTTTTGAGCATGTGCTTAATAACCGCCAGGGGGTAGTATTTCTCGCTTTGGAGTGTCCTGATAAGTCTGACACGCTCAACACTATCGGGCGAGTAATACGCCATGTTTTTCCCAGTTTTGCGCTCGATTTCCACGAGCCCCTCCTTGACGTAGAACTTCACCGTCGAAACGCTTGTTCCCGCCGCCTCGGCGACCTCGCTGATTTTAAGCAGTCCCTCTGTTTTATCTTGCTTCATAGCTGTGATCATCCTCTTTTGAATTGAGCTTAACAATTAATATGGTACTTTTCAGACACATATGCACTTTAGTGAAAAGTAGGTAGTATTACTCTCCACTCGCCAACTATACCACCTTCGCCCGACTATGACAATATACGATAATAGATAAAAAAAAGCCCCGAACATTGTCGGGACTGTTAAGAAATATCCGTATTACTTTTAATTCTATGGTTAAAATCACTTCCATTTTTCGGCCGATTATCAATATAAGCAGTTGCTTTAAGGCCCGTATCTTTAATGATTGCCCTAGCAGGCAAACAACAGACTTTTCGGAAAACATATATATCGCCTGTTGCGCCGGAGATATTAAGCGACAGCAGTAAGTAGACAAACCATGCCCATTTTTGCGTAACGCAAAAAAGCGCTACCAGCAATATTATGCTGATAACAACAACCGGAGCAAGAGATATGCAAATATACTCATTTTTGGGAAAGAAGCATTCACATCCCATATACGCGTTTTTAATATTGATTCCGCAATTTAATTTTGCAGCGCCAAATAATCTCATAAAGCATCCGTGTAATGCTTCATGGCAAACAACGAGCGCAATTAAGGCAATTACCTGAAACAGTGACTCTCCTATGGACACATTGCCGTCCATCATATCGGTGTAGTATTTTGATAATGATAACGAGCCGTTCAAGCAAACCGGCGCAAGCATAGCGGCAGCAACGAGCAGAGATGCCACATTCAGAAAAACTGATAGGGCCTTGTCTTGTTTCAAATCTATTTCCATACACTTTTGCATAGTTTTTCACATTCCTTATTATTACTTTCTGTATTCTGCCCAGAAAAAGTAAAATACCCGCATATTACACTATGCGGTAATGTGAAAAATAAGAATTCGACCTTAGCAACAGCAAAAAATGGCACAAAAAAAGAGCCCTTTGCAGGCTCTTTGTATGTAGATTTATGAGTTAATAGCTTTCGCTAACTCTTCATAAACCATCTGGCTTCGGATTACTTTCGTACTGCGGGAGGTGAGTCTGCGATTTAGTTTGATGAACTTTTGGGATGTCAGGGGTATCCCGCTGCTAAGCAAAGAATTGCCTCTTTTACGAGTCCTTTTGATAAACAACCAGTGCCACTCAATTTTAGCCGCTAAAATCCTAAGTTTTAGTTTTTTCATGGCGTTTCCATCCTTTGCATCAAACTGGAACATATTTGTTCCGCATTCAACATATATCACATGTAGACAGTCGAATTATGTCATTTGTTGATTGTGAATAAATTATCAACGCTATTTATGTACAATTTTGTCGTTTTAATGCTCAATTGTGCTTGTTATGGTATTTTTTAAAAGGCTTGCCGATTAGTGCGGCAAGCCTTTATTTACTGTCATTTCAAATTTCTACACATTCTAGTCTGCTTTCGACCTTAATTGTTCTTCGATAGTAGACGATGAACGCAAGCGCGGTCAAAACCCATGTGATAGGGTAACTTAAGAGAGTAGTTGTCAGCACAGGACTGAGCGGCACAACCGTATATAGCCACACGACTCGCAGCAGACATATTCCAACCAGAGTTATCAGCATCGGAACAAACGAATGTCCCATTCCCCGCAGAGCACCTGTAAGAACGAGAACGCAGAAGAAGATACCGTAAAACGGAACCAGAAGATGCTGTATATGCAGCCCGATAGCTATCACATTCGCGTCCGTTGTGAACATCCCGAACAGCACTCTGCCACCGAGCAATAAGGCCCCGGACATAACGACTGCAATTCCCGCACAAATCAGCAGACAGCTTTTTACGCTCTTCTTAATACCCGAAATCTTGCCTGCCCCATAAAATTGTCCCGACATCGTGGTTATTGCCATCCCAAAGGCATCCATTGTCATCCAGAAAAACAAATCTACCTTTCCGTAAGCTGTCATTGCCGCAATAGTATCCGTTCCAAAACCGTCAATGGTGCCCTGAATCAAAATATTCGATACCGAGTACAGTATCGACTGCATTGCTTCGGGAATTCCGATCCTAAACATATTCTTTATAATATGCGGATGAATAGCAATTTTCCTCAGATGCAGCTTATATTCACCGGGAAGCCTGCAAAGCTCGCGAACGACCAGGCCCGCTGTCAGTGCCTGAGAAGCGATTGTTGCGACAGCCGCTCCGGCAACACCAATGTGCATGCAGTAAATCAGTAGAAAGTCCAGCGCAATATTTGTAATGCAACCGCACACCAGAAAATAAAACGGGTGCTTTGAATCTCCCAACGCTCTCAACACAGCGGAGCCCAGATTGTATACGGTTACAAAAATGGTTCCGCAAAAATAGATGCTCAGAAATTTAATGCTTAAAGAATAGATTTCGCCCTCGGCATCCATTCCCTTTAAAAGCATGGGTGAAAAAATCAATCCCACCGCTGTGAGAAGTATTCCGCCTAGAAGCGCAATCGACATAGCTGTATGTATTGCCTTGCCCACCTCTTTGTCGTTGTTCGCACCGAAATACTGAGCTATGACAACTGAAGACCCCGCGGCAAGCTCGACAAAAAAGTTTATAAACAGCGTGACAATCTGTGCGGAGGGGCCGCCAACTGCCGCCAATGCGGTTTTTCCGACAACATTGCCTACAAAAATTGCATCAGCTGTGTTGTAGAGCTGCTGAAAAAACGTCCCCATCCATATCGGAATTACAAACATAAGCAGCTGCTTTGCTATGCTTTTTCCTGTCATATCACTGTCATTGATATTCGTATTTAGTCCCTCCCTTGCCTTTTATTTTCCATCGCCATAAAAAAAGCAATTATACCTTATTATTTTATGGTTGACAATACGTGCAGACGATGTTATCATATGAGCAATCATTCATATGAAAGGTCGTTCATATTATGGAAACGCACAAAAGCAAGCACGGTGTTGACATCTGCGAAATAAAGGATCTTCACGCCCATGACCTTCTGGTTCGTGATATAAGGTCGAAGCTGCCTCTCGATGAGGAGCTATTTAATCTTGCGGATTTATTTAAAATTTTCGGCGATACTACAAGAATAAAAATTCTCTACGCGCTTTTTGAGTCCGAGCTTTGTGTCTGCGCGATATCGGAGCTGCTCGGTATGTCCCAGTCCGCCACTTCGCACCAGCTCAAGGTTTTGAAGGACAGCAAGTTGGTAGGTTTTCGGCGCGAGGGAAAGACGATATACTATTTTCTCGCAGATGACCACGTCCGCTCAATAATAAATCAGGGCTTTGAGCACGTTTCGGAGGGAAAGGAGGCCGACAATGGATAGAGAACAAAGAGAAGATTTAATTAAAATAATATTGGCGGCGATACTTTTCGCAGTTGCCTTCTTTATACCGCTAAAGGGCACCTGGCGGCTTGTTGTTTTCATGGTTCCGTATCTGATTGTGGGTTATGAGGTGCTTTTCTCGGCCGTACGAAACATTCTCCACGGTGAGATGTTTGATGAGAATTTTCTCATGTCAATCGCCTCAATCGGAGCAATTTGTATCGGGGAATATCCCGAAGCGGTTGCCGTCATGCTATTCTATTGCATAGGGGAGTTCTTTCAGGACTTTGCCGTCGGGAAAAGCCGCCGTTCTATTGCGGCGCTGATGGAAATTCGTCCCGACTCCGCCATTGTTCTGCGTAACAAAACAGAGGAAAAAGTTTCTCCCGAGGAGGTCCTGATCGGAGAAATCATCCTTGTAAAGCCCTTTGAGCGCATACCTCTGGATGGAGTTATAGTAGATGGCGAAACCTCCGTTAACGCATCCGCTCTTACCGGTGAAGCTTTGCCCATCGACAAGAAGGTCGGGGACAGTGTGCTTAGCGGAACGGTGAATTTGAGCGGAGTCATTAAGGTCGAGGTCAAAAGTCCCTATGCGGAAAGCACGGTTGCCAAAATCCTCGATTTGGTCGAAAACGCTTCTGAAAAGAAGTCAAGACCCGAGGCTTTCATAACGCGTTTTGCAAAGATTTATACGCCCTGCGTTGTAGCAAGTGCTGTGCTCCTTGCCGTCCTTCCTCCGCTCATATTTGCTGCACCGTGGAGCGAATGGATACGCCGTGCACTGATTTTCCTTGTGGTTTCCTGTCCCTGTGCACTTGTGGTTTCGGTTCCGCTTTCATTTTTCGGAGGAATCGGAGGAGCTTCCCGAAAGGGAATTCTCATAAAGGGCGCAAGCAGTCTGGAGGCTCTATCGCGAGTTAAAACCGTAGTCTTTGACAAGACAGGAACGCTTACAAAGGGGAATTTCGCCGTCACCGCAATTCATCCTGAGACCGTATCCGAGGAAGAGCTTCTGGCGATAGCCGCGGCAGCTGAGAGCTTTTCAAGTCATCCGATTGCCGAATCCATCGTTAATGCACACGGACGTCCCATTGACAGTTCACGTTTTGGCGAGGTTAGCGAGATACCCGGAATGGGTGTAAAGGCTCTGATTGACGGCAAAAACATCTGTGTAGGCAACTGTGTTCTGATGGAAAGTGAAGGCGCTCCCTGGCACGATTGCGAGATAACAGGAACTGTGGTGCATATTGCTTCAGACTGCAAGTACATTGGTCATATAGTCATTTCCGACGAGATAAAGCCCGATTCCAAACAGGCCGTTGTCTCACTCACGAACTTAGGCATTTCCCGAATTGTTATGCTCACAGGCGATATGAAGAAGGTCGGTGAAGCGGTAGCGGATGCGCTTTCGATTTACGAGGTATATACGGAGCTTATGCCGGACGCCAAGGTCAGCGCGGTTGAAAAGCTGCTTCTCGAAAATCCAGACAAAGCAACCCTAGCTTTCGTGGGCGACGGCATCAACGACGCGCCCGTTCTAACGAGAGCGGATGTCGGTATAGCAATGGGCGCAATGGGCTCCGATGCTGCAATTGAGGCCGCCGATGTCGTAATAATGGACGACAAGCCCTCAAAAATTGCAAGTGCAATAAAGCTTTCAAAAAGGACAATGCGGATTGTCCGCGAGAATATTGTTCTCGCTCTGGCTATCAAGGCAATAGTCTTGATTCTCGGTGCCGTTGGGCTTGCAAACATGTGGTTTGCGGTGTTCGCGGATGTCGGAGTTCTAATACTTGCAACTGCCAATGCCATGAGGACGCTGTTTGTAAAAGAAATTTAAATCTCTAATAACATAAAAACAGCTTCGGTTTCTACAAGATAAAAAATAACCGCTTCGCTTTTCCACGCTGGAAAAGAAAGGCGGTTATTTTCGTTACCGTGTAAAGAACAATAATGTAAAATATATTGTTTACAACAAGTCTTATGCTGATAAAACAAGTTCACTCTCCGTGTGAACCAAGGTGAAACTCATTTCTTCTTTAGCGAAAAGAAGAAACGATTTTCAATTTCAAAGAAGAACCGCCAAGGGGGCTTTTTACAAAGCCCCCCCTTGGAACCCCTCCTAAAGTTTAAGGTTAAGCCACATAGGGACAAAGGGATATGCAAATTCTATTTATTGTACCAAGTGTCGCTACAATGCGCAGAAGAGTGCGCAGCCAACATCTTCTGTATCGTCGCACAGTGAACGCAACCGACGTCTTTTGTATCATCGCACAGATAGCACAACCAATATCTTTGCAAACGTTGCACAGTAAGCAAAACACAGCTTCTTTAACGTCGTACAGCCAGCGCGACCACGAAGTGGAGCGCGTGTCTTCCGCCGTAAGGCGGCTAGAGGATAGAGCGAAGCGGTATTTAAAGCAGGTTTCCATAGGGCGGCTAGCCCTTGGCGTCTTTCTCTCTACGGAAATTGCTAAAAACCAGCTCTCTTTTCCACGCTGGAAAAGAGAACCGGTTGTTAGCTCTCCCACGGTGCCTTCACCGTGACAAATTATTATACTGTAAATCCCCATTCACGCCAGCATCCCCAAAACATCGTAATAAGTTTTTATTCCTGCGCAGACCGGATAATCCGCGGCATTCCAGTCATATCTATCTTTCATTTGAGTATCGTTCTTCATAAATGCATTCGCTATGCCCAAGGTGGCTTTTGCGGAGGTATCGACATGATAATAACTTCCCGCAAGCTTAACGATATTCCATGAATGTGCCAGTTTGTCCATTGTTCCGGTCACGACATAGCACTCAATATCTTTTTCCTTACATATGGCATTAAAGGCCAGCGCCATTCCCCTGCTGTCCGCATATCCCTCCGAGAGTGCCCCATAGGCAGTAGAGCCAAGGCCGCTGTTCAGTTCAGTTTTGCCCCTGCTCAAGCCAGAGGGGTCGTAGGAGCATTCCGCTGTTAATGCGTTAAAAGCATCCAGTACATACTCTGGATCACTGCTCGAAGCATATTTCCCGCTGATATCTTCGATCTTCTCTCTAAGCGAAGATTTCATCTTCTTAAGCTCCGTCTGCTTCCAGCCATATTCAAGCTTTATATCGATTATTCGGTGCAGTCCGGTCTCCGGATAGATTGCAACCGTTGCACTTGGCTGCACAACACAGGAAGTCGGATTTTCCTCGTAGGCCTTGTTTACAGCCTTCGTTACCTCTTCCGCCGTTATCGTATCACTTGTAGTGCTTACGGTGATGCACGTGCTCAAGTTGTCCAGTGCAGACTCCAGTGCCCGCACCAGTTCAGAATTGCACGACACATAGCGTACTGCCAGAAGTTCACTTTGCGTGTGTTTATATGTAATGTAAAATGTAGCTTCATAATAGGTTGCAATGCGGCTGATGTCGTATGACATGTAGTTTACGGAATAGCTTGCTATCGCGTATTCCGCTTTGACCTCAGCGCACGCCTTTGAAAGGTCGCTCTGAAGCGTACCTCCATAGTCTGAAAAAGTCAGATGCCCTTCTGTATTATGGCTCTCTACCATGGATAGAATGGCAGCTTTCAATGCATCATAGCCGGAAATTTGGCTGATATCGCTGACATTTTCGCCGGAAGAGCTCGAATATTCGGAGACAGAGAGATATTCCTTTTTATAGAGCGAGTCACAGCCTGAGAGAGCAATGAGTAAGCTTGCCGCAATAAGCCCTGAAATTATACGATTTCCCATACTCTCTCCCCCTCCTGTCAAGTATCGCAGGGCGTTCCCCGCCCATGAATTACTTGTCAATATTTATATCCCCGAAGCCCTCTCCAAAAACGTCACGCGTATCAGTTACAATAACGAAGGCCTGTTTATCAATGCCTTTAACTATCTTCTTAATTTCCACAATCTGCTGCCGCTTGACAACGCAAAGCAGTATCTGCTTATCCTGATCCGAATACGCACCCTTGCCGTGAAGCACGGTTACGCCTCTGCTAAGTTCCTTAACAATTGCCTGCTTAATCTCCTCGCTGTTCTCCGAGATTATATGGCAGAGCTTAGACTGTGAGGAACCGTACAGAACCATGTCAATGACCCGTGCGGCAATATATACGCCGATAACCGTGTACATAGCGTTGTCGTATTTCCCGAATATTATGGCATATGCGCTGATTATGACAGCATCTATGGAAAGTATAACGGTTCCGAAATTGACATACGGGAATCTTCCGCGGATAAGCTTTGCCAGGACATCCGTGCCGCCCGTGGTTGCTCCCGTTGTATAAACAATGCCAAGACCCAGTCCCGTTAATATTCCGCCGTAAACCGCGGCGAGAAACGGTTGTGTTGTTATATCGACCTGAACCAGAGCGAGGAGGTCGATTGCGGCCGAGCTTGCGGCCGTTCCCAAAAGAGACCCGGCCATAAACTTCCAGCCGTAGTTCTTAAATGCAATTACAAAAAGCGGAATATTCAAAACAAACATTGTAACACCGACGGGAAATCCGGTCAGATAGTTGATAATCATCGAAATACCGGTAACTCCACCCGAAACCAAGGTTGCGGGATGAAAGAACCACTGTATTCCTATCGCGAATATCACAGAACCGAGCAGTATTTTGAAGATATCCAGTGCGGAAAACAGTGTTGCTTTTTTGTTTGCTTTCAAATTCCAAAAACCTCTTTTCCAACGTTTAAATCAGTCCATAAGGCTCATTTGTTTTTCTTCTCTGTCATCATCCCGCAAAAGCGCTCCAGCTACGGGAATGCTTCTGGCCCTGTACCTCGCGGTGTTTTTTATGAGGCTTTCCTCAATGTACTCCGCGTTTTCTAGCCTGTATTTTGACTTTATATTCATCAGCCCGACTCCGATGGTTGTGCGCGAGGTTTTCGGCGCAAGCAATGCGGTATTGAAAACGAGCGCTCTGCCCTCCGTTGAGAACACCGCAATCTCTCTTTCCTCAGCAAGTGGCAATATGCTGACTAGCGGGCTCTTGTCGGAGTAAGCTCCGGTAAGACGTTTGCGGTTTGTTTTTGTTGCGTAGGCAGAAAGCTCCAGCCTCGCGACCTTGCCGTTCTCAAAAAACAGAAGGATATTCGCGCTGTAATCGCCCGGATTAATCATGCGCATTACGTTCTCGCCTTCATCCATTTCGAGATGGGAGGGGAGGAACACACCCAAAACCGAGGCTTTGGTGTCATCGAAATCGGCAACGCGAACTTTGTAAACCTGCTGCTTATCCGTGAAAATCAAAAGCTCATCACGGTTATTCGCCTCAAATTCCTGGGAGGGCCCGTCGTTATCCTTATATTTCTGCTCACTGCTCATACGCAGAGACTGCGGTGTGATTTTTTTAAAGTATCCCTCTCTGGATAGAAATAGCGTTACTGTATAATCCTCAGCCGTTTCCGTTTCTTCAGGCTCTTCAACTTCATCGGAATAGACTATCGTTGTTCTTCTGGGCGAGGGATATTTATTCATTACCTCTCGCAGTTCGTCGGTAATGATTTTTTTAACTCTGCGCTGGTTAGTCAGAATGTCCTCAAGGTCGGCAATATCATGTTCAAGCTGTTCTGTTTCCTCGACGCGCTTTAGAATGTATTCCTTGTTTATGTTGCGAAGTCTGATTTCCGCGACGAACTCCGCCTGAACGCGGTCAATCCCGAAGCCTATCATAAGATTCGGAACGACCTCTGCTTCAAGCTCTGTGTTGCGGATAATAGAAATTGCCCTGTCGATGTCCAGCAGGATTTTTTTGAGTCCGTTTAACAGATGCAGCTTGTCGCGTTTTTTGGCGAGGTCAAAATATATCCTGCGGCGAACGCTCTCAATTCTCCATGCTGTCCACTCGTCCAGAATTTCGCGCACTCCCATGACACGGGGATTTCCCTCTATAAGAATGTTAAAATTGCAAGCAAAGCTGTCGCATAGCGGTGTCATTTTCATTAGCTTCTGCATGAGCTTGTCCGGGTCAGTACCGCGCTTGAGGTCGATTGCAAGCTTCAGACCTCCTAGATCCGTCTCGTCCCGCATATCGTTGATTTCTTTGATTTTCCCCAACTTAATAAGCTCTGCGACCTTGTCCATAATGGCTTCGGCCGTGGTCGAATAGGGAATCTCATAAATTTCAATAATATTCTCGTCCTTCAGAAACCGCCATTTTGAGCGTACCTTGAAGCTTCCTCTTCCGGAGCGGTAAATCTCCTCGATCTCCGACGTATTGTAGATCAGTTCGCCACCTGTGGAAAAATCCGGTGCAATAAGGCTCTGCATAATGTCGCATTCCGGATCCTTCATGTAGTTTATGGTGGTTTCGCAAACTTCATTCAGGTTAAAGCCGCAAATTTGACTTGCCATTCCGACAGCAATGCCCATATTTGCGGAAACAAGTACATTCGGAAAGCTGGTGGGAAGAAGCATAGGCTCCTTCGTGCTGCCATCATAGTTATCCATGAAATCGACTGTGTCCTTGTCAATATCGCGGAAAATATCGCTGCAAATTTCCGAAAGCTTTGCCTCCGTGTATCGGGAGGCGGCACATGACATATCCCGTGAATATACCTTGCCAAAGTTGCCCTTGCTGTCCACAAATGGTATTAAAAGCGCCTGATAGCCCTTTGAAAGACGTACCATCGTATCATAGATTGCGGCATCGCCGTGAGGGTTAAGGTGCATTGTCTGACCGACGATATTCGCGCTTTTTGTGCGCGCACCGTTCAGAAGGTTCATTTTGTACATTGTATACAGGAGCTTGCGGTGCGAGGGCTTGAAGCCGTCGATTTCGGGGATGGCTCTCGAAACGATAACGCTCATCGCGTATGGCATATAGTTTATCTCAAGCGTTTCGGTAATGGGTTGTTCCAGAACCTCCGCGTGAAGTCCCTCAACTTTCGTGTTTACCGCGCGCTTTCCGTTTTCCGGCTGTTTTCTCTTTGCCATAGCTTGCTCCTTTACGAAATATCCGCGAGATCGAGATATTTATATCCGTTTTCCGCAATATGAATCTTTCTTCCCGCGAGGTTGTCCCCGAGCAGCAAATCGAACTGCTCCGAGACTCGCTCCGCTTCCTCCGGCATAACGCGGATAAGTCTGCGTGTTTCAGGGTTCATGGTTGTAAGCCACATCATTTCGGGGTCATTTTCACCGAGTCCCTTTGAGCGGTTGATGCTGGACTTTTTGCCGTCTAATTTTTCGACTATCTCCGCCTTTTCACGGTCGGAATAGGCGAAATATGTCTTGTCTTTCGTCTCGATTTCATAAAGCGGCGACTCAGCGATGTAAACATAACCCTGCAAAATCAGCGTAGGCATAAGTTTGTATATCATTGTAAGAATCAGTGTACGAATCTGGAAGCCGTCAACATCCGCATCGGTGCAGATGATGATTTTGTTCCACCGCAATCCGTCCAGATCAAAGGTGGAGAGGTCCTTGCCGCGTCCCTTTTCGACCTCGACGCCGCAGCCCAGAACCTTAATCAAATCGGTGATGATCTCGCTCTTGAAAATCTTTACGTAATCCGCCTTGAGACAATTGAGTATCTTACCGCGGACGGGCATAATTCCCTGGAATTCTGCGTCGCGCGACAGTTTACATGCGCCCAGAGCCGAGTCGCCCTCAACGATGTAAATTTCTCGTCTGTCAAGATCCTTTGAGCGGCAGTCTACAAATTTCTGGACGCGGTTTGAGATATCCACCGTGCCTGAAAGCTTCTTTTTTATGTTCAGTCTTGCCTTTTCCGCCTGCTCGCGGCTACGCTTATTTATCAGCACCTGTTCCGCAATTTTTTCTGCCTCGGCTCTGTGCTCAATAAAGTATACTTCAAGCTGGGCGCGGAAAAAGTCCGTCATTGCGTCCTGTATGAATTTGTTATTGATTGCCTTCTTTGTCTGATTCTCGTAGGAGGTCTGAGTGGAGAAGCAGTTTGTGACAAGCACAAGGCAGTCAGAAATGTCCTGAAAGCTGATTTTGCTCTCGTTTTTCTGGTATTTGCCGATTTTTTTGATATATGCGTCAATGGCGAAGGTAAAGGCGCTTTTCGTCGCCTTCTCAGGCGCGCCGCCGTATTCGAGCCACGAGGAGTTGTGGTAATACTCGATATCGGTGACTCTGTTTGAAAAACAGAACGCTGCGGTAAGCTTCACCTTGTATTCCGGCTTGTCCTCGCGGTCGCGTCCGCGTTTTTCGGTTTCGATGTAAACAGGAACGGAAAGCGTGTCCTCGCCCACTATTTCGGCAATGTAGTCCAAAATACCGTTTTCGTATTTGAACTCCTGCATTTCGAATTTTCCGTCACTCTTCTGGTCGCGGAAGCGGAACAGTATGCCTGCGTTAACAACGGCCTGCCTCCGCAGCGTTTCCGTGTAATACTCCTCCGGTATGTCGATATCCGTGAAAACCTCAAGGTCGGGCCTCCACCTGAAAAGTGAGCCCGTCTTCTTTCGGTCAGCCGGTTCCTTATTAAGTCCGCCTATGTTCTCGCCCTTTTCAAAGTGCAATGTAAATTTAGTTCCGTCGCGATAAACAACAGCATCGAAAAATTCGCTGGCATATTGCGTGGCGCAGGAGCCGAGTCCGTTAAGTCCGAGGGAATATTCGTAGTTTTCGCCCTCGTCGTTCGCATACTTCCCGCCGGCGTAAAGCTCACAGAAAACAAGCTCCCAGTTAAAGCGTCCTTCGTTTTCGTTCCAGTCGACTGGGCAGCCGCGTCCGAAATCTTCGACCTCAATTGACTTGTCAGAATAGCGCGTTACTGTTATAATGTCACCGTGGCCTTCACGGGCTTCGTCAATCGCGTTCGATAAAATCTCAAAAACCGCGTGCTGACAGCCATCAAGCCCGTCAGAGCCGAATATGACAGCCGGGCGTTTTCTGACTCTGTCCGCGCCCTTGAGCTGTGAAATACTTGTGTTGCCGTACTCTGCTGCTGTGGTTTTTCTCATAGAACCTCCATTGCGCCTGGATGCGCGAATAAACAATATGTTGTGCCGGACAGAAAAGCCATTATCGCATGTAGTATATCCTATAATGTCCAAAAAAGCAATACGAACAGAGCTAGCTTAATACTAATCTTCGACTAACCTTATGATAAAAACGTCCTGTTTTTCGTCTGACTTCGTTGTCCTCCTTGACGGGTGACAGCCCGCCTACGTTGTCTTCGTCGCCAGAAATAAAACATCCTCGTTTTTAATCTTATCATTTC
>QFZN01001767.1_pt1 | contig 17899 bp, 23 predicted proteins | sample 1740101 | NCBI WGS metagenome assembly QFZN01 (sample SAMN09210849, study PRJNA391713) | Ciliate metagenome, whole genome shotgun sequencing project. | isolation source: combination of 50 Heterometopus sp. ciliate cells from an enrichment culture... | host: Heterometopus sp. ...
CCACTCCACGGCGCTGTCTCGAGCAGCACATATATAAGTGTAAATTTGCGTTACACGAGAACTAGTATAATTTTGATGCGGTCGCGCAGTTAGGGCTCCCTATACTGAAACTCATCCTCTAATAAACAGAGATAAAAATAAGAGACGCTCGCCATGACCGAAACGATTCCCCGCAAAAGGGGCTACAAGGTGAACCCGCTGGCGCTCTCCTCCTCTGGCGGCAGCAAGACGCTCCTTCGTGGCTTCAGCAGCACTTCCGGTCCCTTCTTCCCTTCCGCTTCTAGCACCAAGAGGTAGTGATCTGATTCAATCTCGTAGCATGCACCAAGGAAAGTTCGGGTCGCCAGAGATGCAGACCGCGGAACCCAGGAACGGACACACGTTTTTCCCCAGACCGTTCGGCATCTCCCAGTTCCCGCTTAGTCGCGCCCAGAAGCTCCGCAGTCCCTTGGTATGCTCCCTCCGACCCCAAATCGGGCTAGGACTCCGAGCCGAGGTCGGGGAACACTGCACTGGAAAGGTTTATGACGCAGATAGCGATAAACGCGGAGGAGAGGGGCCAGTGGGAAAGAAGGGTGCAGCAGCTGAGGTACCAGTGCTTCGGGGCTCGCTCGTCCACCGGCGGGGCTGGCAGCGGCGTCCTCCATCCGATTTTCAAGACTAAGAATAAGACGAAACCGGAGAAGCGGAAGTCTGGGAAGCTGCCCCTGGAGTCGGAAGGCGCAGAAAAGTCGCCTTCAAGGCGTTCAAAGCATCTGCTCGACTCGTCCAAGCGACTGAGGCTGAGGTCGAAGTTCGACCAGCAGAGACTGCAGCAGGAGGCAGCGCAAACTCCCAAAAAGCCTGAGACGCCCGAAATCATCGTTGGAGTCGCTCCAGCCTTCGAGCACGAAAAGAAGCCGCTGACCATAGTTCCGCACATCGTGGTCAGTGGTCCTGATGGCAGTCCCGAGCTTGCCGAAAACTACAGTGAATTGCCCCCGTATATATCGCACGCATTCGTCACCTCCATTCCTGTTGGCGGCGGGCTCACGCCCCAGGCGGACCGCACCAGCAGGAGCAGCAGCAAGGACTGGACCAAGCGGGCCGAGGACGAGTACCGTGGCGACTTCTTTGACGAAAGCGCCAGTGTCATGATGGACGCAACGCCGGCGAGGTCGCCTGCAGATCGGTTTGACCCGAGGAGGAAAGATGGCAAGGGGAAGTCGGTCTCGGCCTTCGCGATCGGGAAAGAGGCTGCTACACCCTCGGCAGGAAGGAAGGAGGAGGGGATGAAGCAGAGTGCGATCCGCATCATGGCGAACTCGAACGATGAGCCCGAGGCGCGGGGACGGTCACAGACTAAACAGAAGGGGACGGAGCCGAAGTCGAGGATGAGGTCGTTCAGGGTCAGTGCGAGCACGAGCGGGGACATAGAAGGTCTGGAGGTGAGCAAGTACAACAACAAGACGATTTGCGACAAGTCTATCCAGGTCTACATCCTATCTGACAAGCTGAAGGCCATCGTCGACAAGGGCTTCCAGCTCATGGTCATCCTGGAAAAGGGAGTTAAGGTGAGCACGACGCATCACACCGGGAGTAGATAAAGATAGGCGACGTGATAAAGCGGACACCGTACACATGCAAGCTGTCACTAAACAAGAAGATCGAAGAACTCTGCGGCTATCTCTACAACACTGCCAGGATGCTTCTGCAAGGTACGACCTGCATGCATGATACGGGATAGAGCTCCACGAAAAGCAGAAGGAGATCGGCATAATTAACATATCAAAGCTGATCGAGGCAGAGAAGGAGGTGCGAGAAGAGGGGAAGAACTTCTTCGAGATCGTGAACATCCTCGGTCTAACCTTCGACTACTTCCGTCAATGTGTCGACGCATACAAGATCATCGTCAAGCGCGAGGAGCGCCGTCCTTTCCCTCTCCGTACCGTCCGCAGACTCATCTATTGTGTGGAGAAGTGCAGATTTCTCGAGAACAACGTGGAGGAGGAATACAGATTGTACGAGTCCTCGATAGACGACAGCAACCAGCTGAGCAGGAAGAAGAACTACCTCGAGATGCTGGCCTCATACAACGAGGCCGCCATAGAGACGCGCGGCCCCGTCGTCCCCAAGACCGCTCCCTACGGCAACTCCGTGTTCAAGCGCTTATTCATGGAGAGCAAGGATAAGACGAAGCTGGAGGGGACGGACAAGAGCGATTCGAACAGGGGAAAAGATGATATCAACAAGCTGTTCCACGAGGTCACCGAGGAGGAAAAGCTCAACGAGTACATCCAGAACTGTCTCCACAAAATATTGCCGTGCAGAAACGCGTACTCGATGGGCGTGGACAGCATTCGGCGCGAGTACGGGAGATGTCCGATAATAAATTCGCGTAGGTACAGGTCGCATATGGACGAGACCACGAAGAACAGGCGACAACTAGCCCGGACCATCAAGGTGCTAGAAATATGCAACATGACCGAGAACCCCAACCTTCGGGTTAGCGTTAACACGCTGCTGAAGGAACTGAAGAAGGAGTACGACAAGGCGAGAGAGAAGGAAAAGGAAGAGCTGGATGAAAAGGTCCGGAAACGAGGCAAGCAGGACCGAGTCCTGATCGGCGTCGACCGAGACGTGTCAGGCCACGATGGCGGTAACGATCCTTGACCGTGAGAGTTGTTCGTCCCATGCTGTTGTTATACATACTATTTTCGTCTGCATGAAACATGATCGCTCGATCAGGTCAAAACAACGCCCGTGTGTAATGGCTACATTGCGATAAGATTTTGTATTGGCGCAACAATAATAAGCATTAACCCGTGTATCTCTCTCGGTTTATTAAACCAACGCATTAAGTTATCCATAAGTTGATTCTTCGAGCCGATCCGTCATCTTCACACTGTCATCTGGGCGCATCCTTTTATAGTCGCACTCATGTAGGCTCCGCAGCATGTGACCTTCTTCCTCTCGTACCCCTGCAGACTTTCCTTGGTGATCTTGCAGTTGCACATCGGACACTTCTTCGCCCGACTCAGCCAGCCCTCGATGCAGTTTGTGTGGAAGATGTGTCGGGGATCGCAGGGCAGACGCGTGAAGCTGTCCCCGGGCTTGAAGTGTTCCATGCAGATTATGCAGTCGTTCTCCGGCTGCGCGCTTCCGTCCGTGTACTTCTCTCTGTGCAATCTCTCCATCAATTCCTTCCAGAACTTATCTGAATATCGTTACCTTTGAGATTCCGCTAGGAGCCTCGGCCTCCTCGACGGGGTCAAAGCAGAACACCATGGCAGGGACTGCCACACACCAGATCACGAACTCGACGAATGTGAAGCGTATGGAGTACACATATCCGTACAGCAGCAATACGCTGATGCTCATCCTCGCTACAAAATTATGTAATTCTGGATACAGAAGAAGACAGTCTCGGGATGGTCGCGGGCGGCGAGACACAGCGAGGTGCCGTAGATCGTCCATGCCAGGAAGGCTGAATCCACCAAAGCTTCCCACTGCAGGGCGCGGAAGTATTGGTCGCTTGTCCGCGTGGGGAACTTGTGCAGCGAGTGCTGGTAGAGAAATTTGAAAATCTCCAGGACCACCAGCACGCCCAGCCAGTGGACGAGTCCATTGGGAGGGACCAGTAGTGTGGCGAGGGTCAGGAGGATCTAAAAGAGAGGTTGTTGCCTGAAGAAGAAAAGTACAATGAAGGCGTGGGTCATATGCATGAAAGGATAATACTTTGTCTTGTCCAGAGCGTCCATGAGAATCTAGCCAATAATTGAAACAGCATTGTACTCTTCGCCGGCGGAGGATGGCGAAGTATCTGCTGCGGCTTCCATGTTCTCTGTGGAGGAAGGGGTCGTTGACCATTACTTGAAATTTATTATTTGTCTTAATCAATGAGTGCAATCTTTATCCTTGTGTCATCGAGGAACTGCTATTCTAATATTTACTTTGCAGTTTGTTTAATTATTAATGCTTGCTCCTACTGCGTTTGCCTCCATTTGACCTATACTCTCTCGTCCCGCGCTTCATTATGTGCGATTTCTTTGCGGCACTCTGCCAGACGAAAAGAAACGTAAACAAAAAATAAACATGAAACAGCAACTGCATGACCGACAGCCGTTGCCAGCCATAGGCGAGTCCCCATATAGCATCAAGCCGCTGCCCTCCTCCGATGCGAAGCCCACCGAGGAGGACCGCATAATAGACAGACTGCGGAACGCGATCCTGGCCCAGGAGAGCCTTCTGGAGAATTCTCGGCCTCAGCGCGACCTCACTCCGTCTCACACGGTCCCGATATCCGCCACAAATCGTGGCAGCAGTCCTTTCCTTCTCAAGCCTGCGAGGTCACACGGCATTCGCGGTGATTTCTCCACCGATGTATCTGGGAAGCACGTCGCGGTAATGAAAAGACCCGGGAAGGGCTTTCGCAATCTGCAGGACGAGGTCGCAGTTGCGATTTCGCTCAACTCTGTGACCATCGACTCCGGTCCTTCCCCGGTGCCGGTCCCCGAGGTCGTCACCCCCGAGGCCAGACTTAAGCCGCACCTTGTGACGAGCCCGAGGCGGCGAAGAATCGTGCTCGACAAGCCGCCGCAGCCAGCATTTGCGGACCTGTCATACATGCGGCCAGCCCGCGGAGTGACCATCACTTCGGCTGCGGGCGAGGTCCGGCGCGGCGGGAAATTCACGGTGGGGAAGCGATATGAGCATGATGAGGAAGCTCCGGAGTCGCCCGAGACGAAGGCGTTGCCGCTAAGTCGGAGCTTTATATCGGTTTGCACTCCGACGAGGACAGTGCCTATGGCGGTGCAGGCGAGGCCGATCGACGGGATTTTGCGCCAGCTGTGTGTGTATGCTGGCACTGATCTCGGACGCGCCGTTTCATCTGCCAAGGCGCTGAGGAGCAGTCTGCCCACGCGCACCCACTCCTACTGTCGGGAGCGAAGGCCAAAATACTTCCATTATCGTGGACTGTGGGAGGACAGCAGCAGGAACCGCAGAAATAAACCATGGATCCTGCACACGCCGGCCCTGCTTGTGAAGCACCTCAAGCTGGTGGAAGAAAGCCTTGCCGAACGGGCGAAGACGGTCTCGAGGGGAAGCAGGTCTCCGGTGCCCGCCAGGCCTCAGAGCAGCGGGAGGAGCAAGGGCACGGTTTCTCGCGGGGTGGTTCCGGGGAACAAGCATCATCGCAGGTCTTGATATTAGTGCACAATTTTTTACACATTCGCGATCTCTCATGACGAGAGAGAGTGTGAAACAAAGACAGTTTCTGACACAAACTGGAAAGCTATCATTCCTTGACAGCACGGATGGACTGGAGGTAGGCCACCAAGGCCTGGACGGTCTTCGCCACCGTCGCCGGGTTTTCCACCGATAGCGGGTTAACAAGGACACAGAAGACGGGCTCGTCCTTTCGGTCGGTCCGCAGCTCTGCAATGATCGCACCTGTGGGATCGAGGAATCGGTCGAAGTTCTCGCTTCTGAACTCAAGAGTGAATAGCAGAGGAGGAAGCTGCACGTGGTTCCTCATGCCCACCACGTTTTCGGGGAGAATGTGCCAGGTGGCGGCAGGATGCAGCGGGTAGGAAGTCTTCTGCTGGTCAAAGAGCGGGATCTGGGCCACTGAGATGTTCTCCTTCCGCAGTTTGAACATGAGTGTGGAGACCAGGTCCTGGAAGAAGCCGCCGTCGCACAGCTGCCACTTTCCTTCCTACGGGATGTGCTGCTAAATAGTACAATATGGAAGCAGCGAAGTGCATGCGTGTTCTGGTCGTATCCGATGTCGAAGTATTGAGTGAACTGGTTGACCCGCTTGTCGAACTCGACGCGCACAGTGCGGTCGCAACAGACGGACTGCGCGGGCGGCTCAGATAGTGAGTTCAGCGGGGAAACCTTGAGTTCCAGCTGGCCCGCCTTCTTTGCGCTGGACTTACGCTTCAGCATATCCTACTCCCCGTCATCCCACACAGTACGATGAGATTTGTCTGCAGCGTGCCAAAGTTTATCTCCTCAATATTATCGATGTACTCCACGTTCTTCTTCTTCCACTCGTCGACTATCCCCCGTTTCACAACATCACTTACAGGTCTTGTAGACTCCCAAAGGAATGTCGCGGGAAGAGTAGAGGGCGAAGCGGACGCAGAGAGCCTTGGGACGAATTACGTACGGGTCGCAATATTGCTCGAAGGTCTCATGCTGAGCAGTGTTCAGCGGCTCCACAACGGCCCTGCAGTTCTCCACCCACCCGAGTCTGTCGTCAAACAGCATGTACTTTATTGGCACCTATCGATGCGGCGCAAATCTTACAGGACGCTTCTGCGGGGCGTCCATCATGTCGAGTCGGTCCTTGAGCAGGATGTTTATCTATCGCGAATTTGCGGGCGGGGATCGAACCTGAACGTTCTCGCCGTCGTCCATGATGACGTAGTACTGTTTGTCGAAGGCCATGCATTTCGGCTTCACTATACGAAGATGATGTATGAGAAGGGATACGACTCGATTTCTGAGAGGCGATGAGCTTCTTGGAGGCGTTCTCAGACAGCAGCTGGAAGCCTTCGACTAGCAGTTGCAGCATCAGTTCTTCTGTGTGCTCGCTTGTGGTCTGCTTGGCATCCCGGTAGGCCGGAATCGTTTTCACCGAAGATTTGTATTTCTATCGTTTTCTCATCGTGAAGTACCTCTTCGCAGAGCAGGTCGGTCATCCCGATCGGGAACAGCTTGATCTCCCCCAAGTACCTCCACAGATCGAAGCTCTTGCCTTTCCCTCCATTCTGCCCAAACAGCCGGTCCAGCACTCGCCCATTGTTTCCTTTCCCCCTGCTGTTCACCCAGTACATGTATCCGCTGTATCCCCTCTGTTGCTCCTTTATGGGGGAGAAGGGATTGAACTCTGGCCTGCCGGGGGACTTGACCTGATCCTCAATGGCGCTTGTAGGAAGTTCCAACGATTCCTCCTTCATGGGGGCATATGTGCGCTCGTCAGCCACCACACTGAGCCTCGAAGCCTTCATGTGTTCCCGCGAAGGGAATATCGTCGACTCGCCGCCGCCTCCCGGCTTGTGTCCACGAATCGAGGGACGCCGTTTCTTTCCGCCGCGGGTCAGCGAGGAGTGCTTGTCTCTCGACGGGACCGACAGTCTGCCTAGTGCCCTTAGCGAGTCGTCGAAGTTCTCGGTCTCGAAATACAGCTGGTCTACACATCAGTCGCATATCGTACCATAGACATCAAAGGTGTCGAGGTATCTCGGCCTGGTGAGCGCGTCGTTGCGGACCGGCTGAAGAATCGGCTCGGCCAGCTCCTTCCTGGCCCGCTCCACGCTTTCTATCCCGAATTCGACGGGCGCCTCTCCCTCTTGGGTGGGATTTACAGCAGGATACAACTTGCGTTTGGCCTCGTCTGCGGGAGGGTCGAGAAGGTTGCGGTGGATGAAGCAGAGGCTGATCCAGTGCGGGTACATGCATTTCCGCGCACCCCGGTGCTCCAGAGGCTGGTCCTTCGCGCGGTAGCTGAATAATGGCACGATGTGCATTGGCGGATACCCGAAGGCGAAGAGATCGACGCCGCAGTCGAGGTTGGTGAAGCGATGTTTGGTGTTGTTCGCCATCTCGGGCGACACGTTGTAGATCCCCGAGCCCGGACTTATCACCAGCACCTGCTTCCCCGTTAGGTCCAGCGACTGCTGTCCAAGTATGTTGAACTCGTTGTAGCACACATTAAGAGCCTCCAGCAGACAGAAGTCTTTGGAGTCGCTGAGCTCGCACTGTGGCAATGGGATCCCTGCAAAGTTTCCGAATGCCGGCACTTCTGGGGAACGGATATGCGGATTCCTGTTGTGTGTCCAGTTCAGACGGGAAGGGTACTCTGCGATGCTGCGTTTGAGCTGCGAGAGCACCGGCAGCATCGGCCCTTTGAACGACTGCACGGTCAATATGTTGTGGAAGAAGTTCGTGTACAGTCGTCCAGACTCGTCGAGGTCGATGCCGGCACCGTGGTGGAAGTCGTAGAATGGGAAGAAGAGACGGCCAGCAGCGAGGAAGGTAATCTTGTGGGCAGCAGTATGTGCGCGGAACTGTTCGAAGGCTTGGCCGATAAATTCCACGACTCGCTCGTAAAGCATGTGTCCGTCGTTGTCCATTTCCCAGAGTTCTTTGCTCAGCTCGATTATCCAGAAGGCCCGGCACGAGCGGGAGTAGTACCTGAACTTGGTATTTGCGTCAGCGATCCCTACGTGCGACTGGCCGGGGTTCCGCAGTTTTATGCTTCGGATGCGGAAGCTCTGCTCGGCGTAGTCGATCGCCTTGTTCTCATATAGGATCATCTTCTTGGTCTTAAGAAAGCGCTCGATTAAGCCCATGTCGCGGCGACTGAAGAAGGCGTCGCGGAAGGAAATACCCACCGATTTGATGGCGTACGGGTCTGCAGATGCCAGCTTCTTAACTCTTGCACGAGCCTTCTTGTCGATGCCGAACAGATCCGCTATAGCCTTTATCAGACTGATCTGTATGTGCTTCCCCACATCCTTGGATGCATTCTCAGCCACCTGCACTGCCAGCCTTCGAGACGTCCCTGGCGTCCTGTCCGTCTCCTCGCACAGTTCTATTTCAAGCATTGCGCCGCCTTCCAGTGGCTTGAATATGTCGCTATTAACAACGACCTCGTCCTTGCTGAAGTCGGTGTTATGAACCGAAAGCGTGTAGAGGTTGTTCTGGTCCCAGCCAGTTTCGGCCTGGGCAGGGGCGGCAGGCGGCTTCTCGCCCAAGAATCGTAGCCACTTCGACTTCCTCATGTTGGCTCGCTAATTTTATGATAAATCTCTACTGTGCCGCGATAGATTCGCTCGTCACAATCGTAGCGCATTGAAACCTCTTGATATCGAGTATGCGATCGACTACTTATACGTATTTTTGCTATTCCTTCGTGTGAGCCAGAACCAGCCGCCTTACCTTGAGCTCACCGATTTCCCGTCTCAGCCGTTCCAGCTCATCTCCAGCGTAGCAGCGCTTCTGGTCAATTTCTTCCAGCCGTTCGCCGTCACTCAGCATCCGGTTGCGGACCGAGGTCGTCTGTCTGCTCAGCATTTCCAGCTCCTGTCTCCGCGATGCCACAATCTTGCCGAGCTGCTGTGTCTGAGGCAGGATCTTCTCACACATTAGATTCAACTTTTCGGCCAGAGTGTCGATATTCGCGTTCGATCTGAGCATCCACAAATCAATGGGAGTAGCGAGGTTCGCAAAAGTCTTAAGTTTGCGGGACTGGTCCTGACAACGTTTATGGAGCCTTGCGCTCTCGACCCGAAGACTGGGAATATCCTGGTTGAACTCAGTGTACTCGGCATTCAACGTCTGTATATCCTTTGTTCGGGTCATGATGTTTTCTTGCAGTTCCTTGGCACGGGACTCGAACTGATCGGCCTCTTCTTTCAGCTTGTGGTGCCGCTCCTCGATCTGATGCACCTCACTCTCCTGTTCGATCCGCATCACCTCCGTGGATTTTATGGTCATAATTAACTTCTCGACCTCGTTCGACTTCGCCAGCGCGGCGCTCTCGGCCTTATTGTACATCTCCTCTGCCTCCGCCACCTTGTTCCTGAGCTCATCAAGTCGCTCCTCCAGCCCCTCGCACTCCTTTTTCGAGCGGACGAACTTCTCCTCTGTCTCCCCCAGTCTTCTCTGCGCTGCATTGCACTTCGACTCCAGCTCCCTCGCCATTCTTCGAAGCTCCATCTGGCTCTGCCTGCCCGTTTCCTCGGTCCTGTTATATGCCTCGACGCTGGCCTTGAGTCGCTCAAGCTCTGCGGTATACTTCGAAATATCATCCTGGAGAACTTTGCGCTTCTTCTCTGAGCCCTTTATCAGACTCTCCAGCGCCAGGTTGAGCCTCAGCATTGTGATGCTGGTTTCGCTACCCTGCTTGTTGTCGCCCTCCTGCAGAAGTGCGACGTACTTCTCGTTCTCCTGAGATTCCGCGAGCCGGGCCTTGTAACTCTGGACCAGCTCTTCCATCTGGGCCTCGACATACGCTCTGGCTATGCTGCGGAACATCGTGTCGGCGTCACGCTCAATATCAGATAGCGCGGTTTCCACTTTGGTAACATCATCTGCGATTCTCTTGTCCTCCTCCGTAGCCGTATCCCCAGGCACGTTGCAGAAGCACCCGACTATCGCCTTTTGCTCTTCCCCCAGTCTGCGGTTTATGTTCGCGGCCAGACTGTCGACCCGAAGTTTCAGTTCCCTGGTACTCCTCTCGAGCCCCCACGCCTTCACCTTCTCGGTCCACTCTTTAAGCATGCTGGGAACCTCGCCCTTGAGCGTGCGGGAAACCGTGTCCAGTCTCTCCTGGATCAGATAGAGGGCCAACATGGAGGCGTCGTGGGCCGCGATGTCGAGCGCTCGAGGCTTGGTCGGGCTTCGGTCAGAGTCTGGCTTCTTTTCTGCCTCCGCCATACTCACTGCCTGCTTTTGTTGCGACTCCGTCAGAATTTATAATCTAACTAATGCGAATCCAAGCCTATCCCCATCCGCGTCGACAATATCATTTCTCACTCACACCACAAGTCATCGTGTACTATGAGCGAAACATATGGGAAGCTAGTGACTTATTTATCCCCTCGTCAGTCCGGCCTTCTTTGCCTTTAGCTCAACGATCTCGCGTATTAGTCGCTCTAACTCGTCAATGGCGCGGCTGACATCCCTCTTTACCTCCCTATGCTGACTCGTGTTTCGATCCATCTCTTCGCGAAGGTTGTTCAGCCGGTCGGTGAAGTCTCTCAGCCTCTGGCCACTGTTCCACAGCAAGTCCTTCATCTGCGCTGCTTTCTCCGTCACCAACGAGCTCAATTCCTTCGCACGTGTCTCCATCAGCGAAATTTCCCTGCTGTCTCTGAGCAGTCTGTCTGTGTCCGTCTTAAGCATGGGCTGGAGAGCAGTGTACTTGTCGCTGAGCTTCTGGAATATAGACTTGCGCTTCTTATTCCGTTCAGCCAGATCAGTGTTCTCCTGGCGTAACTGCAGGATCGACTTATTCAGCTGCTCGCACTCCTCCCCTAAGAATTGCTTTTCCGCCCTCTTGTTTGCGAGCTTGATCTCCAGGTCCTCACAGTCCTTTGTGCTGACTGCTATCACTTCGGTGAGCTCCTCCTTGCGGGACTCGAGCTTCTTAGCCTCTTCTTCCAGCGCCTTATACTTTGCCTCAGCCTCGCTCACCTTCTCCGCCCACTCATCCTCCACCTTGGCACGATTCATCTCTGCTTGTTTTATCGTGTTAGTCCAATCCTCGATCTCCTGCTTCTTCACCCCCAAATCGTGATCCATATTGGCACACCTACGCTCGAGCTCTTCCAGCCTCTTCTCTCCGACCTCCACATCCGGCCCAAGCGTTTTCAGCCGTTCCTCCAGCACGAGCACATCTCGTTGGGACCTGGCAAGCTTCTCCTCGCTCTCCCCCAGTTGCTTCTCCAAAGTTGTTTGCCTCGTCTCCAGCTTCTGCACCGTCCTGCGCAGTTCCAGCTGTTTCGTATTGAGCACTTCCTCAGTCCTTCTGCAAGCATCAACATTCGCCTGGAGTCGCTGAAGCTCCCTCTGGTGGCTGGGAATTTCCCGGGTAATACGCTCGCAATTCGCCTTCGCAGCCTGGGCCGAGCTCTCCAGCGCCTCGTTGAGTCCCTGAAGACAGCCTGCGGCCTCGAGGTTCAGCTCGGCGATCTCTCCCCCGCCCTGCAACAGGGCAGCGTACTTCTCCTTAATCTGTCTTTTGCAGACATCGAGCCGGAGCCTGAAGGCCTGGGCCAGGTCCTCCGGGCACACCTGGGGCTTTGCGATTTCCCTCAGCGCAGTCTCTGCATCGTGCTCCAGCGAGGCCAATTCGACCTCTATCTTCGTGGCTTCATTCCTGATTCGTTCGTCCTCCTCCGAACGATTAAAGACCTGGAACGCAGCCTCGTTTTCTTCTACCTCCTCTCCGCGACGATCTGTGAAACTGTCGTTGAGCGCCTCGAAGTCGCGTTTCGCCGAGTCCAGCCGACTGTTTATAGCACCGTTTAGCTTGCCCAATCTTGCGGCGAGGTCCCTGACTCCGACCCTGTACGGCTCCATCTTCTCGACCCACTCCGTAAGCTTGCTGGGTGCCTGGCCGCTTAGAACGAGGGTCGGCGTTTTCAGCCGATCGAGCTGTGTATAAAGGGCTTGCGTGAGCTCGTCGTAAGCTTTTTGGGCCCGGCTGAACTGCTCCTCCAGGTTGTTCATATATCCTCCCTTGATGTCAGAACTTATAATCTAACAAATTGGAATATCTTCGCGCTAAAAACCTATTCGCTCATTCTCGGGAGAGGCAGTGCACGCAAACAATATATGCTTCCAATGGGGTTACGTTTGAACTCGCGTACAGTTTGATATAATAATATATTCAGAACTGCATGCTAAGGACAGCAATTATTATAGGTGCATCCTTTAACAAGAAGATAATAACATAATCCAACTAAACAGCATAACACCCCCATAAATGGATATCACAACCACAAAGAGCCCGCAGCAGCATCGGCAGGCCCAAAAGGAGGAGCGCCAATCCTTCCTCGAAGTTCTCCAGGGCCACACCTTCGCCCTCCTCTACGATATCTCCGACAACCTTAAGACATCATTTGCAGAAACGATGATCATAGAGCTGACCTTCAGCTTTGAGTCCCTCCTCATCCTCTTCGCCCCCTGGGTACTTCCAGTGTTGACATACCCCCGATAGGTGGAGTTTCCGTACCTGGACGAGAAACTGGGCGGAATCATCTCCCAAATCGTGGAGTATGGCACCTTCGTCCCTGTGTCAGCAACCGACTACAGCTCATTCGTGCCGGTCTTCTACGTTTTCGTGGGCATCGAAATCGCAACCACTCTTGTCGTCGTTCTCCTCGTCCTCCTTCGTGTTCACAGAACGCACTTCGCCTACGACTGGCTGCTGAGTCTGCTGCACCTGTTCTTCAAGTGGGTTTTCCAGCCGTTCTACGTTCCGCTGTTCGGTACTGCACAATTGATCACCACGCGTTATAGCCCAGTCCATATTGATGTTCAAGTGCAAGCAGGGAGAATCTGGAATAGTCCACGCGCTGTTTGAGGACGTAGAATGCTTCACATACCCACATGTCCAGCACCTGGTTTTTGCGGTCTTCTCGGTCCTGTTCCACGTGGGGGCGACGTTTTTGGGATCTAACTGCGTCTTTGAGCACCGCAAGCATACCCTCTGCACGTCGGCGCGGCGCAACTCTTCCTTCAAGCTCACGGTTGACGTCTTCTTGATGAGCTATATGACCCTCTGGACATTCACATCGTCTCCGATCTTGTTCGCATTCTATGCGCTCTTCGGTGCCGTTATGCTGCTGCTCTACTTCCCCAAGGGACCGAAGGAATATTACAGCGAGAACACGCTGTCCCTGATGCATTATCTCTGGGGATTCGCCGTATGGAGTCTGCTGTTCCCGATCGCCTCCATGCTCTGCGACGGCCTCGGCCAGCGCGGCGTCCTCACCCTGTGGCTAATCGGCACTCCTCTAGTTGCGTACATAGCGAGGTCCATGCACAGCCAAGAGGCGAGCAAACTGCGGAGGGAGGACATTCTGTCGTCCCCGGAGAACACTATGCAGTACACCGGCACGGTGCTCTACCATCTTTCCAGTATCGACGCGGGGGCGAGCGAATAGGTGGGCAAAGAGATGGATCGCTGCTGCTGAGGGGCATCGCGCTGGGCTACTGCGGCGACTATCCCGAGGTCCAGAACTCCATGCACAAGTTGGTGCTGGCGGCCGAGAGGACCGACAAGCAGTTCTTCGACCTCTCGCGCAAACATTTCATATCACAGCTGAACGTGCTCTACAATCAGTGCATTCTCAAGTACGGAAGCCAATCCGTCATCATTATTATAGGAACCCGAACTGTGTGGCGCTGCGGCTGGACTACGTGCGCTACCTGCTGGAGGACACAAAAAACAAGCAGCAGGCCCTCGAGGAGCTCCACAGCATAAACCTTTCGCTAGCCGGCATCTCCGAGCAGTTCCAGGTCTACCGCTACAAGTCAGTCACGTTGTTCCGATCCTCGCTAGACGCTTAATAAAGAACGACATTCTTCACGGAGACGATTCGGGTGGGAACAAGTCTGCGGGGGACACACTGAGCCGGGTGCTGGAATACGAGAAGTCGCTGCAGCGACTGCGGCATCGGGCGGAGAAGGCGGCAGGCTACAAGATCGAGTTCACCACGCTCCTGCGCGACCCATACCCCGGTACTGACTCCTCGCTACGCTTTAGACAGCGAGAACATCTTCGCGGCAGGCTGTCGGGTCATGGACGAGGCGGCGCAGATAGAGAAGACCTGGGAAATCATACACGAAATACGTGGGGACGACGTGGACGCGCTGACGGTGTATGCGCAGTACCACTTGTTGGTCAACCACGACTACGACACATGGAAGCTTCTCCACAAAAAGTACGCGGCTAATCGCAAATCCGTAGAACCAAGGAGTGCATAGAGCTGCAGGCCCACGGATTGGCTGTGGGCAACTTTGGCTCCAGCGTAAAGAACAACAAGGAGTCGACGCTGCCGACGATCCAGCTCTCGGGGAATGAGGAGCGGGTTGGAACGATAATATCGTGCAACGCGTCGCTGTGCAAACTGTTCGGGTACGCGAAGGAGCGGCTGATCGGCAGCAACATTTCGATGCTGATGCCGGGCGTGCTGGCAAAACACCACAACGGCTGCATGATCCTCAGCGCTGCCAGGGAGGCCGACAACAATTCTCCCATCGAGATCTCCATCGTGGGCCTTCACCGCAACGGCTACGTCTTCCCCGCTTGGCTCAAGGTGACCACGTACCCAGACCTGGCGGATGGATATAACGTGTACCTGGGGACAATAGAGCCGGAACGCAGCCACATGAGCACCTCCACGACCTACCTTCTTGTTGACCAGAAGCAGACGGTGGTGAACATGTCGTCGAACGCGCTGAACACACTGCGCCTCTCGAACGAGGTGCTCAACCAGTCCCGGGTCTACGTTCCCAACCTGGTCCCCGAGGCCTTCACTGAGGGCGACAGACTCGACGAAGGACTCTATCGCGAGGGCAAGCGGGTCAAGTACTATCTCCCCGATTTCGACCAAATGAGGTCCAGGATGAGTCGCATGTCGATGCTGGACACGACGCCGCTGGCGACGGCGGATAAATTTGGCTCCGAACGCGGCAAGGGCGAAGCCCTCCACAGGTCTGACCAATGTGTCGAGGTTCACTGCAAGGCCGTCGAAATGAACATGAAGGGCGTGGGGAGGGTGGCGACGCTGTTGTGCCTCCAGGACCCGCAGAACGGACACTACGCGAAGAAGGAGGCAGATTTGAAGCCGGCGCCGACCAAGCAGAAGGCGGTCTTCGTCTATGACAGTCTATGCAACAAGTTCAGACAGGACTTCGCGGGGAACAAGGGAGTCTCGGAGGATTCGGGCAAGTTCAGGCAGTCCACCATGCGGGTGCCGTTGAAGGACGAGGTCGTGTCCACCTTCGCTGACCCCGGCGCCAACGTCGGCCAGCTGCGCAAGCTCCGCAATTCCAGCATCTACAGCGCGATGCTGAGCGCCTGCAAGATGGACAAGGGTCCCAACGAGCAGTACGGAAATGTGTACGACCTGCTGGCCAGCAAGTGCGAGAACTTCTACGGCGAAGGTGTCGTGGTATACAGAATCGCAGCTGGGGGACAGTTCGACAAGGTGGACGAGAAAGATGTGCGTCACAACCTGCAGATCACCCACGACCTTGATGGGGATACCCCGCAGAAGCGCAAGCTTGCCAACGAGCCCGCGCTTCTGGGGAAGCTGGAAATAGACAACAAGAAGTCGCTGGAGGCCGCGATGCAGAAGTTCCTCAACCTTCGCATGATCTCGCTCTCGGCGGTCGGCATCGGACTGACGATCATCGCAATCATAATCTGCACGGTGCTAGAATTCGTGTACTTCGACAAACAGTACAGCGAGCTGTCGGATCAGGTGGGCGTCTGCAAGTACCAGAGTCGCGTTCTGCCCAACATCCTCTACGGGTTCTCGCACATACAGGACCTGTCGATCTGTCTTGAGTACGGGTACAACCCTGGGCAGACGCGGAACGAGAGTCTGGGCTACCCGGTGATCAACCTGTGCACAGAGTCCACGTATAACCCCAGTCTGGCGAGCAAGCAGAAGGAGTTGACGCAGTTCTACGAAGAACTCGACTACATCGACAAGCAGTACGGCTTTCCCGACTCGGACGACGGCACCATCATCACGCTCGTCTATCCCAAGTACAGTCGCAATGTCAGCTTCCCCCTCAAGGACGCAGTCAGACAGGCATTCTCCCGCTGATAACCTCGGGAATAGATAATGGCGTGCTACTACAACATAAAGGGGGCGAGCAGCCTGTCTTCGGTGAGCCTGGACACGGACCTGGTGATGCAGAACGTGCTGGGGAGCATGAGCTCGAAGCTGTCGCGGATGGCGACCAGGATCGCGCAGAAGGTGGCGACCAAGGCCAAGATCAACGACTCGGTCGAGGCCCTCGCCATCCTGCTGTTCACCCTGCCTGCCGTCGCCGCAGTGGTTCTCATTGTAGTCTTGAGGCAGATCTACGTCAAGAAGCAACAGGTCATGTGTCTGCTCCTCGAGGTTCCTGAGACCGCATACGGGGTCATGTGCCAGCAATGCGAGAAATTCATCGGGTTCGTGACGCAGAACGGGGACGACTTGCAGGAGTCCTCGCGCTTCTCAGTTGACGGCGAGGAGGCCTTCGATACCCTCGACTTCGACACCGGTATTGTTTTGGCTGCGACTATCCGGTAGCGGACACGGGGTCAAAGGAGAAACGGCAGTTCAAGAATCGGTCGCTCATGGACATCAAGCTGCTCATCGCGTACATCATCTTCACCATTCTTGCCGAGGCTCTCATAACGATTGACTATTTTGTTTATCAAGATCTGATCGTCAACATGCAGACGGTGGCCCGCAGGCTGGTCTACGTGGACAGCGTGGAAATCAACACCGTCAAGTTGCTTGTCACCGAAATGAAGTACATGCGAAACACCACCGGAACAGTCTTTCAGAAACCTATCCAGAAGACGCTGCTCAGCACGTTTGACGATGATTACAGCTACGACAAAAAGATTCAGAGTGTGTACACCGCCGATACTTGCACCACCGAAAGCACCTGCAACCTCATCAAGACGATTGTCTATGAGGACCTTTGCGGAACCTACGGGGCGAATCTGACCACGGCACAGTGCTCCGATATAGCGAGTGGCGCCGCCCAGCATGTATCACCCATGCATAAGCACATAAATAGGGGCTGGTGTCGGTGATGTACTACTTCTACGAGGGGACGCGAAGACTGTATTGGAACTACCAGAACTCGACCTCCAAGCTCTGGTACAATAAGGTCGACTGGAACGAATTGTTTGCACTACGTATTTCCCCGCGAGACGAGATTCGGTAGGAAAGATGCAGAGCGTCTTCATACGTTACGGAATGCGAGATCTTGGTGACACATTGAATGGCATCACCTCGATGCTGTATCGGAACTGCAAGTCAACCCGCACAACGATCCTGATCGTGTTTGTTGCGTTTATGACAGTCTGCTGCTTCGCGGTGTTCATCCCGTACCTTCTGGCCATCAAGAACTCCGTATTCGCACCAATCCATTATGCGGAAATAGTACAAGCGGACCAACGAGCTGATACTGCTGCTCCCCCAGAAGGCGATTTCGGAGGTGCGTCCGATCCGCAAGTACATTCTTCAGAACTGGCTGCAGAAGGGCAAGAGCTAATATCGAATATCGCACACTATTATGTTTGGGCAAACGGCCCTTCACTTTTTTTTCTCTCTCTCCATGCTCTCGCGCACACCGCAGGGGTGTTGGGGTGTTGGGG
>QFZN01001856.1_pt1 | contig 17839 bp, 21 predicted proteins | sample 1740101 | NCBI WGS metagenome assembly QFZN01 (sample SAMN09210849, study PRJNA391713) | Ciliate metagenome, whole genome shotgun sequencing project. | isolation source: combination of 50 Heterometopus sp. ciliate cells from an enrichment culture... | host: Heterometopus sp. ...
CCAAAACCCCAAAACCCCAAAACCCCTTGGTTATCGTCGTCACCAGGCCGATGATAAAAACTGGGCTGCTGTGCAGCGCGATATGCATAAAATAGAATAAAGCAATGAGCTCGGAAAGAGAGAAACAGATACAGGGTGCAACATGAAGTGCTGTTATACTCGAGGGCACGCTAGCTGCGGGGCTAGCACCCACACTGGCTCGGAGCTGGACTCGTGGCCTGGCTAAGGGTGACCGTCTTCCTCCCGTCCTTCGTGCCTATTGGCACACCGGTTCCAGATCGGACGCCGTAACACTACTCACGTTGTTTCATATTATGGAAACCTCGTTGGTGACATCGATGACGCCTTCCTCGACCTTCTTGTGAATCTGTCCCGACATCTCCATGAAAGCCTAAGCGCGCTCCCACATCTCGTTCCTTACATCTTCGACTCCCTTGCCGGTTTTTGCAGAAGTCTCGATGTAGTTCATGCCATTTTCTTTAGCGATGCGAAGGGCCTCCTCGGTGGGCACCTGGCGCCTACGGTTCGCGAGTCAGCGGTACTTTTCCTCGAGGTCAGACTTGTTGCCGATTAGCGTCACCACGATCTGTGCGCTGCCGTGCTCACGGACCTCGTCGAGCCAGGCCAGCGCGTGCTTGAACGAATCTCTTCTGGTCACGTCGAACACTATGAAGGCCCCCGCCACGCCCTTGTAGTAGGTTCTAGTAATCGACTTGAAGGTCTCAGATCCAGCCTAACAATGTGTGACCTCGATAGGTACGGTGTCCCAGATCTGAAGCTTGATGTCGAGGTCCTTGATTTTGACCGTCTTTGTGCCATACTCGACGCCGATGGTGATGTCATGCTGGGTCTTGAAGCGTTTGTCGGAGAACTGAAGCAGCAGACACGACTTTCCTACGGCTGCGAACGTTAGCATGCACAGCGCACCAGTGTCGCCGATGAGGATGAGCTTGAAGAGGTAGACGTAGGACATTTTGGTGATGTGAAGAATAATAATAATATGGGTTGCTACAAGCTCTTTTATATTCTTATTCCCGTTCTGATCCTAAGTTGCCCTGTTCCTCTTATTTGTTTTCGTTTATACCAACTGTATTCGATAACAATTTAAATTCATAAAAAATGAAAGAACATAGCGCGGACATGTCTGTAGTGGAGCGCCGAGGAGACTCGCCGGTCACCTCGAAGAACTCTCCGCTGAAGCACCTGCACAGACTTTCGCCGGGCGCGCTCCCCAAGCAGCTTTCGGAGCGCGGCAGGACCGCACACTTCCCCGGGACCAGCGCCGCCGCCCTCCGGCAGAAGGAGCTGAGGGAGCTTGACACGCGGCTTCGCGACGTGAGCAAGAACTACGACAAGCTTGAGTCGAAGTATTCTGAGGCTGCCGAGAAGCTCAAGACCACCAGGCAGAAGTCGACTGTTCTGGAGAAGGACCTGACCGCCTGTCGCAACGTGATCTCCCGGCTCACCGAGGACAAGGCCGAACTCGAATCCAAGCTGGCGCAGAACAAGGATTATATACGAAAGCTGGAAACCACGATCACGATGGGGACGAAGGGACAGATGTTCTCAGAGGTCCACGACAAGCTTACCCAGGACGTCCAAGCCTGTCGCGACCAGATTACCAAATTAAACGATGAACTTGAAGCGGCGCATGCGGAGTCGAGGGCCAAGGACCAGGAGATCGGGAATCTTCATGCAGCATTGAGCGTTCGGCTGGACGAGTTCAAACTTAAGGGCGACACGAGAGGCGGGATACTGTACGAATTGGGGGAGGCGCGACACCGATCCGAGCAGCAGGCTGATGAGACTCGTAGAGTCGGAGAGGAGCTTCGGGCAGTGAAGAAGGCTGTATTGTGCTACGGGAATGACCGCGAGGGTAGCTGGATGAGGAGAAACTGAAGACGGAGGAGCTGGCGTTGATCCGCGACTCGAATAATGAAGAACTGCTTGCGCTTGAGGCAAAGCTTCACAACATAACTATCGAGCGGGACTCGTTCCAGAAGAGTTCGCAGGACCTCGCCAAGGAGCGTGTCGACCTTCTCGACTACATTGAGGACCTTAACGAGAAGATATCGACTGCGGCACAGCAATATGAGAAGGAAACTGCCAAGATGCACGAGACCATAGTCAACCTCCAGTCAGAAGTTAGCGAGACCCGACATGAGCTGGACGCATACGTACCGTCCTTTCCGGCAAGCTGCGTAGAAACAGAAGGACTCGGACACAAAGCGGGAGGTTGACTCCCTTGCCCGACTGAAAACCTCGCTGGACGACGAGTGCAGGAAGGAGCGCGCCAAGACCGCCGATATGGAGGAAAAGTTCCGCGCCCTCTCCTCCCGCGAGTCGGTATTTGTTTTCCCCGTCGACGACTGGTAGACACACGAGCTGGAACGCGGCCGGCTGGACCAGCGTGTTCGGGAGCAGGCAGATGAAATCTCCCGGCTGGAAAAGCTCCTTCAGGACCAGGTTTCGCGGAACCGTGAGCTGAATTCTGAATGTGACGACGGGAAGGATAAACTGGCACGGATGGAACGCGACCTGCGGGTGCAAAATGACAGGCGGGAGGAGGCGGAGCGGCTGCTCAGAGAGAAATCGGCCAGGGCGCAGGAGGAGCTTGAGGCGACCAAGTCTGAGCGGGAAGCCATCCGAAAGCAGCTGGCAGAGGCCATGGAAAAGTCCAGGTCTGCCGCCAGCACGCAAAAAGACGCTGAAGACGCCAAGGCGAAGGCCGATGAGCAGGTTGAGAACCTAGCGGCGTCGAAGCAATTGTTGCACAAGACCATGACAGGACAGCTGATGAGCATGAAGCTGCAGCTGGATGAGGCGGTGGAGGCGCGGCAAAAACTCGAGGAGGAGATTAAGCGGATGGGCGAGGCTCAGTCTCAGCTTCAGGAAAGGTACAGGACGGAGCAGCTCAAGACCAAGACGCTGCTGGAAGAGATCAGGCGGACAAAGTATCGGAAGTGATATTTATAACTTTTCGGCATAACAATGATATCACTATAATAGCACACACACACTATTCCTCGCTGCGCATCGTCATCAAGAGAGCAAATGCGTGACAGTGCATGCAATGAGTGCGCTACGTCCCGCAGTGCCTGTTATGTGCAGTGGTATAGTATGTTGACGTGAAACGTTATAATACTAATTCTTAGTTCTTCTCCTCACTCTTCATTGCTGAATATTAAATAATAATCAAGATAAGATGACTAGCTCAAGGCATTCGGCGAGGAAAAGCGGGAACGAGCTCGGCTCCGACCCGCAGCTCATTGTAGAGGAAAAAATCGTGAAGGTTAACGGAGAAACAACCGTCCGCAAGTATGCAAAGGGACGGTTTCTCGGGAAGGTGAGCCGTTGGTGCAGGAACCTGTAGGGAGGCTTTGCCCGTTGCTACGAGTTCCAGAACCTGGAGACAAAGAAGATCTCCGCGGCCAAGATCGTCCCCAAGGCTTCGCTCACCAAGAATCGTGCCAAACAGAAGGTTAGCCGACCGGATCTGACCTCAGTAGCTAATGTCGGAAATCAGAATCCACAGGTCATTGCACCACCCGAGCATAGTGGGGTTTGAGCACTTTTTCGAGGACAACGAGAACGTCTACATTCTGCTCGAGCTGTGCCAGAACCAGACGCTGAACGAGCTGCTCCGCCGGCGCAAGCGTCTGACCGAGCTCGAGGTCCAGTGTTACGTGGTGCAGGTGATATCAGGACTGAAGTACCTGCACTCCCACAGGGTGATCCACCGAGAGTAAGGGATATCGTGCGTAACACGCGTGGGTAGTCTTAAGCTGGGCAACCTCTTCCTCACCGACAAGATGGAGCAGAAGATCGGCGACTTCGGCCTTGCAACCAAGCTCGAGTTCGATGGCGACCGTAAACGAACCATCTGCGGCACGCCTAACTATATCGCACCTGAGGTCATCGACGGCAAGCAGGGCCACTCCTACGAGGTTGACATCTGGTCCCTGGGCGTCATCATCTACACGCTCCTGATAGGCAAGCCGCCGTTCGAGACCTCCGACGTGAAGACAACCTACCGGAAAATCAAGATGAACGCATACTCCTTCCCGGACCACATCATAATCTCTGAGGCCGCCCGCAACCTGATCACCAAGATCCTAAACCTGGACCCGTCGAAGCGCCCCTCGCTGGACGAGATAATGGAACACCCGTTCCTCCACACAGGCAATGCCATTCCTAAGCTGCTTCCCGCCTCCACACTCGCCTGCCCTCCTTCTCAGTCCTACGTCAAGCAGTTCATGCCTGGAGGGGCGCCCACGAGCGAGAAGCAGAGGCTCGAGGCTACCACTCCGCTGCAGACAGTTGCAGATCTGCGGGCCAGCAAGCAAAACTTCCAGAACACGGAACGGTTCTCGGCGAAGGCGCCGCCCGCGCATGCTGGTGCCGAAGGGAAGAAGGACACATCGGCGGTATCTGCGACTGCTAAGCCCGGCGCGGTGGGCGAAGGTGCCAAGGACAAACGGCCGCAGACTGCTGGTCCCTCTGTGTGGGTCAAGAAGTGGGTGGACTACACCTCGAAGTATGGACTCGGTACGGCGCTGGGAAAGACGCGGTAGGATATATGCTGACGAGCGGGTCCACGGGCGTGTTCTTCAACGATTCCACCAAGATCATCCTCGACTCCCATGGACAGTATTTCGCCGAATCAATCGCCTCTTTAGTCGCTTCAACTACATAGAGAAGAGGCCGTCGGACAAGCAGGACATCATAGTGAGTCACACATTGACGGACTACCCAAAGGAGCTGCAGAAGAAGATCACGCTGCTGCAGCACTTCCGCAGCTACCTCGAGGGGGACAGCAAGGGCAAGCCCGAAGAGGCTCCCGGGGCCGGGACCGATGCCGAGGACGACCGCAAGGCCGACACCGGTCTGGTCTATGTCAAGAAGTGGATGCGAACCCGACACGCCATCATGTTCCGTCTGAGCAACAAGATCGTCCAGGTCAACTTCGAGGACCACACAGAGATAATCCTCAGCTCTGAGACCCGCGAGGTGACCTACGTGAACAAGAAGGGACAGAGACAGACGTATCCGCTGTCGACGGCGCTGGAGTCAACGAACGTGGAGATGGCGAAGAGACTGAAGTACACCAAGGAGATCCTCACGCACATGTTGTCGGCAAACCAACCGCACCAGCCTGGCGTTGTGGGCGAACACAACAGCAGGCCAGCAATCCCTGGCGACTCTCAGCGTGGGACCGCCGTCAAGCCTGGCACCGCGGTCTCCAAGGACGCAAAGGGCGACAGACAAATCTAAGCTTTACTCCTCTCCCATATCTGATTCTCCTTCACAAACTAATGCAAATTATGGAGTGCGCGACTACATATTTTAGCGTTTGAATTAATAATTGCTGATTGTATGCAAGCTCGCTTACTCTATTAGGCTAATAACTGAGCTAAAATATGCGTGCAGAGAATAAACTGCAGCCAGGATCCGCTACTGCGCTACTATAGTATAAGGCTGGCCGCGCTATCCTGCCTACTATCGATGTGGTGATCCCAGCCGCAGATCTCCCAGGTGTCCTCGCCCACCCTGGTGTTCCTCTCCACTTTCCCAATCTCCGCTTCGCCGGGCCAGATTGTGGTGGTGGCTGCGGGCGGGAGAGAACCCCTTTGGGTGCCGAAGGGCCTTCTCGCGTTGCTCCTATCACTCTTCCAGGCCGGCAGCGGCGGCCGTCGTTCTCGTCGATCGTCCCTTGGACCAGCCTGTGCGTTTGTTCTGTACTGTCTTGCGCAGAGCACCGAGCTCCGTCGCCGCACTGTGTTGTCCTCCTTCTTAACGAGGCGGGGAAGGGAGCAGAGGGCGGTTTTGTCGCCAAATCCGTGCTGGGGACGATAATAGAGTACAGTCTTTCTCTGCGGGCACAGCACGACAGTCGGACTCAGCGCGGGACCACACCTCTTGGTCTCAGCCTGGGTCTTCCGCACGCGGCGCAGTGCAGGCCTCGCGGGCGCCATGCACTCCCGCTGTTTGCGGTATCTCTGCATATTAATCGTTACGTTGGCAAGAACGGGGTTGCGCAGGAGGGAGCGGGCGTGGGTCCTGTTGGCCGATAAGAGGACCGTGAGGAGGCCCTGGACCGAGTCGGCATGATTGGCCATATCCATCGGGAAGTGTATTATATTGCTTTATTTCTGGGACATATAGTGCAACACGCTGCAAATTTATATAAATCGTAATGTCGGCGGACCTCAGCAGCCGCTGAAGGGGGCGGAAGGACGGCAAGGCGGGACAAACCCGGTCGATCGACCCAAACCTTGGGATAGACAAAACTGGGCGCGAGGACAAAGAACCGCCTCAGATATAACGCGTGATGCATAATCGCACATTAGCTGTGTGCGTGTGTCATTACCCGGTGAGGATAACAACAAAATATATATTTATAATAATATGGCAGGAAAGACGGGGGACAACCTGCTATAGAACTAAAGCATTATCCAGAACGCATGATTCAATCGTCTTCTTATCTTATATATATTCTGTTGAAGCCTCGCACAAATAATACAAACACTTGAAATTTATAATCAGTTATGATACACACGACTCTGCCAAGCACTTCGAATGATGTTAGCAAATCAGGCCAGATCGAGGACATCATCCACTTCTTATTTGATATGATAAAGGACGAGCTGACAGCTCTGGATGACCCAAGGTTCTCGTTCTACCGATACGTAGACCAGAAGCTGAACACGCCGCTGCTATCCGCGGTGGCTTTGGGCGCCGAGCCGCTGTTCCTCAACCTGTCCGGGCTCAAGTCCGATTCCGCCCAATCTCCCGCCAGCACTCCTAAATTTATCAGCTCCGAGGACAACACACAGACCAAGACTAACTATTATACAGAGCCATCGATAGGTATACTAATATATTTTCGTATTAAGCTTAATAATAGGTATGTTATCACCTCCACCAAAAAAAGGCCGCGACTGCGACGGCCCTCCGGACGAACCTTTTAACGAGCCTTTCGCCGGCGCCGACGGCCCGGATGCCAGCAACGCCCCCTCTGAGGACGATCACACATTTGAGGTGCCAGTTGTGAGCGGGTCCATCTTCCAGGACTGCGACAAGTCGGCCCCGCCGCCGTCCGCGGAGCCAGCCCAGCAGCGTCCCGGCGTAATGTCGCCAGCGGTCCTGCCGCAGCCGGAGAGGCGGCCCGTCCTTCCGGAGCCGATGCAGGAGGTATCCGTAGTCGCGGCGGTTCCTCCGTCTCTGTCCCAGACCAGTCCCCCGATTTCGCAGCCGCACCAGATTGTCCTCGCTGTTTCCACGAACCCGAGCGCGAGGAGTAGTCCGAAGTGGACCGCGCCGAGCCAGTCCCAGTCCAAGCCCGTATATTACCTGGAGGCCGTTGAGCACCGCGACAGGTCCTCTGGGGTATACATATACGTAACTACTGAAGGAAAGGAGGCTGCGGCGGCAAGACAAGATACAGAACAGAGCCAGCTTACACGGGTGTCAATACCGTTACCGATAAAAGATCTGGCGGGTCGGAGAGAAAAGACGAGAAAGCTGGCGCTGCGCACACAGGAGGTGCAAAGGGAGGTTGAGAACGATCGCAAGTACGTCAAGTTCTGTACCAAGGTCATCAAGCAGGTCCGGTCCGCTCGTAACTTATTAGCTCAACAACACCACGCGGGGCAACGTTAAGGACATCATCAATGTCATCATTTACGCCGCCCGCCTAATGCCGAAGCTGTTCGAAGAGTCGAGGTCCAGGATCCTAAGGGAATACGGGAAGAGTTTGGCACAGGTAAGCCTCCTTTCAGGGCAATCTGCTAGATTCTTGTTCAATATCTGTCCACACTTTCCGCAACCGTGATAGGTGACGAGATACTGCGTCACATATTCAGACGCTGTGCGCTGCTCATAAAGTTGGAACAGCTGGCCGAGCAGTCGGCGGGCAACCTGGACTTCATCTCCGCCAACCTGGACTCCGCCGTCCACCGTCCCGAGCTCAATCAAAGACTGGAACAGGAACAGCGACGGACTCGGACCGAGCAGAAGCTGCGGGGCGTCAGCAAACAGATTGCCGAACAACTGAAGGTCTTCAAATGCGAGGAGAGACATCGGAGCGCAATCGAGATGTGGTGTCGGACCCGGCCCGTGGAGGACCCCGTCACCGACGTCTGGAAGTTCCTCGACCGCATCAAGGACATCGTTCCAGACCTGGTTCCTACTGTATAGTTCTCTTTACATCAACTCTTCCTTATTATCAGTGTATGCATCCGGCGCGTCTTCATCTCACGTTGCCACCATCATACTAAACCTGCATGTGCATTCATACACTAACTTTGTTGTGCTAATATCGCATACATATTGTGGTTTTTTACTTAATTATCTCACACCCTCTTTTTCCAGCCTTGGTGACGTTCTTCTTGGCCTTGCCCTTCTCCACGTTGCACACCCTCGAGCCGAATGCCAGGGTCGAAACGCTTTCCTGCACATCGCCCGGATTGGGAGAAACCTGAACAATCATGAGGGTCTTCGCATCGCCACCGATGGATGCCTTCAGCAGGTGCGTGAGCTTCGAGTCTCTGTATGGAATATGTGTGCACTTTGCAGCCAGCGAGTTCAGCACCTTTCCCAGGGTCGTCAGGCTCAGGTTTATGTTTGTTGCCTCCTTGAGCCGCTCGCCCTCCGCCTCGGACTTCGACAATCGTTCCGAGCCGGCCAGGTCGACCAGATTGAGTTTGCACTTGATTTTCTGCTTTAGCTCCATGTTCGTGCCCTTTATGTACAGGGTCAATATGCTGTGCGAACGCGAGCTGTACTCGTTGACATTTGTAACTCCGATGCTCCTGTTGGACTTGCCGATCTCGAAGAGCCTTATGCCCTCCTCAACAGTCCTGATGCGCTGTGGCTGGAGACCAACGACCTTCAGCTTGCCCGTCGAGGTTTCCATCAGGTCCAGCTTTTCCGCCCGCTTGTCCAGCAGATTTCTGATCTTTTCGTTGTAGACCTCCACGACCGTCATGGAGATCTCGTACTGATATGCCTCGTTCCGCTCCTTGGCAAGGGAGAATACTTCCTGGATGGAACGGAAGGTGATGCCCTCGTTGCCGGGGGCACCTTCCATCGTGTAGGTCTTCCCGCTGCCGGTCTGTCCGTAAGCCAGTATTGCCACGTTGTATCCGTCCATGGCAGAAGTCACCAGCTGCGACACCTCCTCGAACACCAGATCCTGTCCTTCCTTTGGCTCGAAGACTCTGTCGAATTCGTACGAACAGATCTTGTTTGCCTCTTCGTTGGCAACGGTGATCATGCATTCCTCCGGGACCTGGATCCAGTCCCCCGCGGCTTTTGTTCCCAGCTTCTTTGTCTCCTGGTAGAGGAGCGGACGGACCCGGCACATGACGCGGATGTTGCCCTTCATCTCCTGCAGCGTGTTCTGCAGCTTCCTCCTGCGCAAGAGCTCCGCGTGGTATCGTTTGTGCAGTTCAAGATACTTGGTCTTCTCCCCTCTGAGGGCTTCCTTGAGCATGAAGACCGACTCGGGGGCGTCGTCCTCGCTCTCCACTATGTCCTTGAAGAGCTGCATGACTCTCGACACCCCCGGAAGCCGCGTATCCACTCTGTACTTCTCCGATATGCACAATGCACTCTGGATCTTGTGCAGCTACGCGATGTTGTATGCACAATCCGTGTACATCAGACTTGATGGTGAGCGTGGCCAGATCGAGCAGTGCCTCCTTCCACTGGGTGATCTCGACCTCGTAGCGCTGACGATCTTCCTCTTGCTTTTCTACGGGGAATCGTGCTAATTCGGATACGACGAGAGCCGGCACAGGTCTTGATCTCGTTGGCGAGCCGCTCCTTCTCGGCCGCAATCTTGCCCAGCTCCTCCTTGTACCGTCCTGCCGCCGCCTCATACTTCTCCTTTATCTCCGCCATTCGCGTTTCCACCTCGTATTCCTTCTTCTTGTTCTATCCCCCAAAGTTAGACACGCTACAAAGAAGTACGGCTGAGGAGAGCTTCTTGTTCTGCTCCTTCGACTCGGCAAGCTGTTCCTCCAGGGCCTTGCAACGATCCTGAAGCCGGAGCCTTTCCTGGTGAGTCGCACTGTACTCGCCCCGCAGATCGCCTTCAATCTTCTTCAGCTCCTCGATGCGCTGCTGGATCTTCCCGCTCTTCTCCTTGATCTCCCCCAGCTCCGCCTTCTTCGCCTCGCACGCCTTCCTCAATTCCGCGTTCTCCTTCTCGAGTCTCGCGCACTTTTCCTTCGCCCCCGTGCACTCGCCCTCGCTCCGCTTCATCCTGGCGAGGTTCTCGTCCTTCTGTCTGAGCTCTTTCTTTAGGATCTGCTCGCGGTCGGCGCTGCCCTGTGCCGCCTGCCTGAGCGAGTCCTTGTCGCGTTCCCGCTCGGCCATGAGCGCCTGCTTTTCCGCAGTCGCCGTTTTCACTGCTCGCTGCAGTTCCTCCATCGATTTCTCCTGCTGCGTGCTCTGCGCCAGCTGTCCCTGCAGGCTCTTGATTTTCGAGCAGTATTCCTGAACGAGCGCGTCCTTTTCTCTGGCCGAAGCCTCTGCGGCCATCTTCTCGGTCTTGAGGACCTCAATGCGTTTCATAGCCTGGTCTAGCTTGCTGCGTTCCTTCCTATCTAGGTCAAAGCCAAGGAGCCGTACATATGCTTTTCGTCTGACTTGGACTCGGAAGCCTTGAGCTCGTCGATGAGCTCAGTGAGCCGCCTGACCTCCTCAGCGTGGTCGGCCTGGATGCCGCGAAGCCGCTGCGTGAACTCTGCGATCTCCGCGTTCTTCCCCTCTATCTGCTTCGTCTTCTGTCTGATCACATCCTGAGACTCCTCAAGCCTGCGCTGGGTCTGCTCGAGGGCCGCGGCAGAACTGAGCTCTTTCTCCTTCTCCTGCGTCTCGGTCTGTGACCTGGATGCCAGAATGTTGTCATATCTCTGCGACAGCAGGTCGTACTCTAGTTGCAGAGTCATCTCTCTTTGCAGCACGGTCTCAAGCTGACCCTTGAGATTCTGCACGGTGCCGTTGCTTGTCTCCAAAGCTCTCGAGAGGTCCGAAATCACCTCGGGAAGGGTGGACGAGCCGCAGCAATCCTGGGACTCAGATTCGGGCTCCGGAAGCTGCGGGTCGCAGTTCTCCTTGTCGGCCTCCAGGAACGCCTGCGGGGTGCTGCATATGTGCTGTTGTGTCGGCTTGATCACGGAGGTCATAGGGGTGGTTGGCCTGTTGTGGGTCTTTCTCATCACTATTTGAAAATTTAAATATTGGATAGATTTACGCTCGCACGCAGCCGGGCGCTGGACTCACACTATGCCATGTCTGCGCCGAATGCAGCGGCGACATCTGCATCACGTAAAAGCGATTAGGATTACGCAATCAACAAACCGCGCCGTCGCCATTCATGCAGTATATAACTGTATTGAAAACGAATCAGCTTTATCCAAATTATATCGAGTAGTCGTAAGCAGAATTAAATTAACGAACATAAATGCCTACGAAGGTGCGAGTGGCCGTGAGGATGCGGCCGATGCTTGCGTGGGAACGTGAGGCCGGACACACCGCCGCGCGCGTTACCAGCGCCCCCGACCGTCCCGAGGTTGTGTATCCCATCTAAGCACTACTCTGCGCTAGACTCGAGGAGGACGACCACGCCAAGCGCAGCTTCCGCTTCGACCAGGTCCTTCCGTCCACCACTAGTCAGTCGGAAGTATTCGACAAGTTGCAGATATCCGGCTTAATCGGAAAGGTGATCGAGGGGTACAACGCCACAGTGTTTGCATACGGACAGACGAGCAGCGGGAAGACATACACGATGGAGGGATACGAGTACATAAGCGGTGGGACGGACAAGTCGCCGAAGCTGGTGATCAGGCCGGACGAGAAGGACCACGGACTGGTGCAGCGGTCCATAGAAGAGGTATATCGCAAGCTCGAGCAGCGGGCGCAGGGAAAACTGGTCCAGACTGGCGTCACCTGCAGTTTCATCCAGATCTACAACGAGAAAATATATGATCTGCTGAACATACAATCGGAGGCCGGTCTGCGCATTCGGTGGAGCAAAGAGGAACAGTTCGCCGTTGAGAACCTCTACTCCGTGGACTGTCCGAGACCGAGCGACGCGGTGAAGGTGTACAACTACGGGATCAGCAACCGCATCATGGCGACACATAACCTCAACATCGCCTCCAGCCGTTCCCACACCATCTTCACCATCACCGTCAAAACCAGCTACCTCAACCAATACGTATTCCCTCACATTCACTCCAGGTAGAACAACGTAATCACCGGCAAATTCCAGCTTGTCGACCTCGCGGGCTCCGAGAAGACCGCACAGACGGGGAACGTGGGGAAGCACTTCAAGGAGAGCATCGATATCAACAAGTCGCTGTTCGCACTGCGCAAGGTCATTCTGGCGCTGTCGGAGCACAAGGCTCGCACCTTCGTCCCCTACCGCGACTCGAAGCTCACTTCCCTTCTCAAGCACTGTCTAGGTGGCAACTCCTTCTGCCTCATGGTATTTTCGAATAATCAGAGTCTGTAGATCGCATGCGTAACTCCGGTGGATGCGTACATTGAGGAGACGCTGAGCACGCTGACGTACGCCGCGAAAGCTTCGCAGATCGTCAACGACCCCACCATCAACGAGGACCCTCGAGTCGCCGTCATCGTCGAGCTCAATGTACTTCCCGGCCCCATAATAACCTCTGGTGGGAATAGAAGAAGATCAAGCTGCTAGAACAGGAGCTCACCAAGGCTAACGAGCACATCGCCTGGCTGTCCCAGGTTGCCGGGACAAAGATAAAGGGCCTGCCCCCGGTGCTGCCCAAGGGAAAGTCTGAGCTGGATCTGTCCACCCCGTCGTCCAGGAAGTGCGACAGTTTTTCCAGTGTGAGGGACGGGGGCGGACAGACGGTGAAGAATGCAAAGAAGCCCGGAACCGCGATAGAGTCGCGGGTGGACACCATCATGAGTGGTGTAAGACTCGAGGGGTGAGAAAGGTAGCCGATGACGGAACGACTGCTGGAGAGCGTGAACATGGTGAAAGAGCTGCTGCAGTCGAACAAGCAGCTGCGCGGGATAATCGACCAGAAGTCGCAGGACGCCGAGCGGTCCCAGAATGAGGTCACAGTGCTACAGCTTGAGAACCAGGATATGAAGGACAAGATCGACGTGCTCACCCGGCTGGTTCATCCCCCAAGCACGGAAGATGTGTCAAGTCTGGATGTCCATGACCTGTTTTCGGAGGAGAGCACCGCGTTGCCCACGGGGAGCGAGCAGCTGGCCAGGGAGGTGCTCGGGCTGAGGCGGGCAAATCGCACACTCGAAGACAGGGTTCACCAGCTAGAGCTGCACAACAGTCAGATATCGAAGGGACTGGAGACGATGGGGAACATAGAGCCGGCGAAGCCCAGTTTCAGGGATAGCGGCGGATACTCCTTCGACTCGGGGACAGGAACAACTCCAACGCAGCAGGACTGGCGCAGACGGCCGCCGACTATGGGAAGGAAAAATGCGGCTGCAAAACGGGGCGGACTGAGGTCAGGCTCAGCCGCGCTGGAACGGCCCAAGAAGTCCAATTCTTTCTACGCCCCTGAGGTTCAGGTCACGAAGAACGTGTGGGCTCCGACGACCATATACGCGATAGGCGGAGCCGAGATGCCGGCCATAAGGCAGAAGATGAGCGAAACTGCCCAGGCCGCAGAGGATCCCTCGAAAATGGCAGCGATATCGAAGCTGTCCGAGATACTCAACAGCCGCATGAAACTGTACAAAAAGAATAACTAACTCTTTTCCTTCCTCCTGTCATCACAATGCATCAGAGTCGATATACATTCCTTGTATACATGTAAACTGTGGTGTGTGAGCGATTCATACGATGCAATTATGTAGCCTTGCGGACAGCATCGTCGACGTCGCAATCTACGCCCTCATCCATGTCTCCGTGCGCTCCTGCCACTCCTATGCTCATGTTCTGTCCAGCCTTGAGGATCCCGGCATCTTCCTGCTCCTTGGCCTTATCAAAATCCGCTTTCAGACTCTCCTTCTGTTTCTTGATGAGCTCGTCAATCTCGTGAGAGAGGGTTCCGGTCTGTGGCTTGCCAACAGACTTGCGGATCTCTGCGGCCACGTCACACATCTCGTTGTCGGTCATGCTCTTCCGCTGGCAAATCACCTGCGGGAAGTCTGACACCACCGCCGTCCCCTTCTTGTCCTCCCTCCCCTCGCGGCAGAAACGCTCCAGGTTCTTCCTCTCCTCCGACCGCGGGACAACGGGTGGCACCGGCTTGACAGTGATGCTGCCAACCTTGAGATGCAGGCGATTCACCGTCTTCTCCTTGAAACTGCTGCTCCGTCCCAGCACCGGCGTGTAGTTGATCGACTGAGCGGGCCTTGCGACAGGGTTCAGCTGGCTTATGGTCTGACTATAGTTCTCGCTGACGTTAGAGAAGAACCCGCTGCCGACCTCGATCCGCTTCCCGGATTCGCGGGCCGCTATCTTCGCTATTCTGCATTGCAAAGACTCGCTGCGCTGGTGGTCCTGCTTCTTCCCAGCCGTGAGTCTCTGTGCGGCGAAGTTGCTGTTCTGGCACCTTGTCGAAACTATCCCTTTGCCCTTGCCGTTGCTTGCAGGAACCGGCCTGATCACAACGGTCTCGCGCTTCTCCCGACCCGCGGGTTTCTTTGGCAGGTCCTTTGTGCTCTGGGCGAAGACGTGTGGCTGTCTGGGACTGGGAATCACGGGCTGCTTTTTCCCGCGGCCGATCTCCTTCTCGACGAGTGGACGCGGTGCGTTCTTTTGCTTCGGCTTCTCGCTCTTCCGGGCGGAGATTGGCTGCGGGGCTGTGAGCGGAGAGCCGACTGGCTTGCTGCTGTTGCGCCGGTCCAGCGCGGTTACGCAGTTGTCCATAAACTCTAGGTCGCTGTTGCTAACATCGTTGTAGTTCATTGTCACACTCGAGACGGAGAAGAAGCTATTGTCTCCGTCATCGCGCTTGTCCTCCTCGTTTTCGGGCTTGCGATCGTACCGTTTGTTAGGCCTTTTGCCGGCCAGATCGGGTCGGAGCACCTCGCCGCCAAATCGTCCATCGTCCTCCACGACCAGGGGCTGATTATTGGGGGTGGACCTTCCAGAGGAGACCGCCGGAGGGACAGGGTTCCTCAGGTTTGCCCGCACGTTTGTCAGGTTCGGGACAGAACTGGCCGGCTGCGAAAGCTTCCCGTCAGTCCTGGGACTCGGACTCTTGGCCAGGTGCACTGTCCCCACAGTTCGTTTCTCCGCGCTCTTCTTGAAGGTCACCTTGATGTAGCCCATGCTGCTGTCCTTGGGATCGGAACGACGGGAAGAGTCAACGGGCGGCCGCTCGGACCTGACGGAGGTTCGGGCGGGGGCAGACGGTGCGGGCGAGGCATTCTGCACCATGCTCAGGTACAGCTCCTTGAAGTGCTTGAGGTGTTCCAGCTCCTGGCTCTGCTTTACCACCTGCGACTTTGAGGTCTGGAGCTGCATTTCCTTCTGTTTGAGCTGCTCCCTCACCGCTTCCAGTTCGGCGCGCATCTGGGCCATCTCCTTCTCCCGGGCCTCGCGTTCCATCTCGGCAAGTCGTGTCACCTTCTTCATCTCCAGGTTTTGCATCATCAGGTCCATCTTCTCCAGCCGAAGAGTGCGCACTGCGATCTGCAGTTCGAGTATGTCCTTCTTCTTATGTGACTGCAGCTTTATCACCAAACCCAGGTACTTCTGCTGGATCTGGCCGTTTTCTTCGAGGGAGCGCTCGATCTCCCTGCGGATCTCCTCGTTGCTCTCGCACGTTTTCTGCAGCAGCTCTATGTCTTCCAGCTTTCGCTTTATAAGCGTGTCCACCCCTGCGGTATCCTGTCCTGATGTGCGCTTCTTCCTCTGGTCCTCGATCATGCCGTCCAGATCTCTCTTGTGATCGCGAATCAATGTCTGGTTCTTGGTGTTGAGCTCGGTGAGTTCCTGAACGCTTTCCTTCATCTCGTAGTGCTCCTCGTACTTTGTCATCAGCTCCTGCGACAGCTTATTCAGGTACGTGTCGTCGTCCAATATGCTGCTCTGTGAGAACTGGAGACTCTGCCGCACATCTTCGTTATCCCGCGGCAGTTCTTCCCGATATTTTTCCTTGAGCTCCTTGGTGCGCTGGATCTCTTCATTCAGCGCATCGATCTCGGCCGACCCGCGGACCTTTCCTTCCTCATCCGCTGTTCTCCTCGTCGCTGCCGGCCTCGAGATCACCACCGAGGACACGTTTTCTCCCATAATGACCGTGGAAGCCTTCTCAGGCGCTGCCGCCAACGCGAAAACCGAGGCTGAGTTCACGTTGGAGTCAACCTTGGGAACTATGCTGACCACCGGGGCCGTGGGGGCAGACTGCTTGACCTGCGACTGGCCTTCCTCTCTTCCCTGTTGGTTCTGCAGCTGTTCGCGGAGCGATGTGATCTCCGAGCGCAGGCTGTCTATTATCTCCTTGTATTTTGCGATGTCCACCTCCACTTCCCTCACGTTCTTCCTTATCTTCTTCTTGATCCGCTTGGCACGTTCAGCGTACTTGAGAGTGTTGACGGTCTCCTCATAGCAGTTGCCCGCAGGACTGACACAGGCTATCATGACCGTCTTGGTGTTCCCGCCCAGGGAATCTTTCAACAGCCGGGTCAGCTTCGAGTCCCGGTAAGGCACGAACGATGCGCTGGCCCGCGCCCGGTCGCTGAGGATATTTATGCAGTTTCCCAGTGCCAGCAGGCTCTTATTAATCTTTCCGCCCTCGAACATTCGGAGCCCGCGATTCTCTGTGCTGGCGGCTCGCTCGCTGCCGGCAAGGTCGACCATGCAAAGTTTGGACATGGTGATCTCCTCCACGGCGCTCCTGAGCCTGTTCCTGTACTCCAGCATGATCTGAAGGATGGCGTGGGACCGCGACGAAAACTGGTTCACGCTCGTGGACGCCATCGTCCGCTTCTCGTTCCCCTTGAGCACGAGCTGCAGCAGTTCCCTGGAATTCGTGACCGTATATTCGGTCAGCTCCGGCACCGTGACTCCTCTTATCGGGTCCTCCACTATCATGAGTCCCAGTCCGCCGGTCTTCCCTGACATCGGCGACAGCAGATCCTTCACCTGCTCGTTGTAGATCTCGAGGTAGCTGGCCTTGATCGCGTAGCTGCGTTCGGCATCGGCGGTGACCCGGGAGAACAGTGCGTCCACCGACATCGAGCACAGACCCTGCTCGCCCGTAGAGGTCTTGTATATGTCGCCCAACATGGTGTGCGTTTTGCCAGCGCCGGTCATGCCGTAGGCGAAGCACGTCACGTTGATGCCGTCAAACAGGAACTTGAGGATTGGCTCTATCTATTCCATCCGAGTCAGAACCTGGGGATACGGTCTCAGCGAACACCTGCGTGTTGCTCTTGGCGCTGTCAAACACGATGTCGAAGGCATAGGCCTTCTGTCGCTACGGGAAGATGAGCAGGCGAGGGAAATACGACGTAGTCGCCCATGGGGTCTGGGTCGCGGATGAAGACCTACGAAGCAAGTTACGTCTGCGTCGGGTACGAGATTATCTTCAGTCTGAATTGTGTTGATCGACTTCCGCTCCTCCCAGCACGTGTCCGCCGGCTGGTCTTCCCTCGGGATAAACGGTCTGACTCGGACCACCACCTGGAACCCCGCCTCCTCCGGCTTGTCCAGCTTTGCGGTGTTCTCTTCGGCCATCGCAAGTTTGTTTAAATATTATTGTGAAAGGTTTCAAATGCGCAGGTATCACGGCTTACGACGATTATACGCATGCATTCCAAGATAACTACGCGTCGCCCTGTTGTCACCCTTCGCTCCCTCAGGGGT
>QFZN01011876.1_pt1 | contig 17833 bp, 33 predicted proteins | sample 1740101 | NCBI WGS metagenome assembly QFZN01 (sample SAMN09210849, study PRJNA391713) | Ciliate metagenome, whole genome shotgun sequencing project. | isolation source: combination of 50 Heterometopus sp. ciliate cells from an enrichment culture... | host: Heterometopus sp. ...
CCCCAACACCCCATCGCATGCACGCGCCCCAGAAGGATCACAGCCGGACATAACTTCACATCATATATAGTATCAGCAGCAGCAGCAGTTGCTAAAGATGGAGTTCTTCACAGAGGAGGAAACCAAGGCGATCGCCCGTTCTGGCGATAGGTCCGTAGAAGCCGAGGCTCAGCTTGTCGCCTACGCTGAGAGATTATCTGGCGAGCTCTCTGCATTGCTTCAAGACAGCAAGAAGCCGCAGGCTCAGGCCCAGGACGCACAACCGTATTCGTTTGCGATCGGAGATTCGGTAGACAATTTCCGCTGTCGCTGCCTGACATCGAACGATCCCTCGCCGTGCAAGAGTTCAGGATCGCGGTCAACGCCCTCCGAGCCTGGAATGGAGGAAACACTTCGGAATCCGAGTATGACTCTGGGCTTTGTGACCGAGGGGATAGGGACTGGATCGCCGCGGCTCCGTGCTTTGAATTGCTCCGGGGCGACAAGCCGGTCCAGAAGGCTGAATCGGGGGAGAAGAAGCTGGGAACGAAGGAAGGGAAGGAGCTGCTGGCAGGGTACCTCAAGAAGTACCTCGCCATCGAGCACCCGGATCGGAATCAGGTTGCAGATACTCTCGCCGCTGCCCGGGAGGTCTTCATCGTTCAAGAGGTATCGTGAAACTCCCGCTAGACTGAGATAGCTTGTAAAAATATACGAAGGAACCGTGGAAGAGCTGATCGAGAACAGCGGCCGAGTGAGACGGACAATTGAGGAAAAGCGGTTGGCGCCGGTCCTCGAGTCGATCTCGGGCTACATCCAGCAAGACTTCCTCACGCTGACACTTATCCCGGAAATTACTGCATCGCACGTCAAGCGTCACCTCAACATGCTATATCGTGGGATCGTGAAGCAGATCGTCCGTTCTCTCGGGATAAGGGATTTCGTATCGTTTAGCAACGAGTTCGCACAGCTCTGCGCGTTCCGGGACAGGCTGCGGAACTTCCTGCTGACCTCCGTCCCATCGTTGCCCTTTTACTTCGCGGATCTGCTCGACTTCTTGGCCGCGGACTTCGCAGCGCTGTACGAGGAGCGTGCCCAAGAGTTGCTACACGGCCTGCTGCAAAACGAGATTTCTGTGTTCCTCGAAATGATGTCGTCGTACCTGGAAACGTACAAACTTCCCCCGCTGTCCCTGCCCGAGGACAAGTATGCGGGCCAGCTGGCCTCTGTGGATTCCGGAAAGACACGGGAGAAGAAGCTCGTCCCTGCGGATTCCATGGCGATGTCCAAGGCCCGCACCGAGGCCAGCGTCGAGACCAAGAAAGGCCTCCGCGAGTCCTACCTCAAGGTCTATCCTTCCTCCGGCCAGCAGGTTGAAAAGCGGGAGAAGAGGAAGGAGTCGAGCAGCCGGACCTCGTTCAAGACAGTGTCGATAGGCCACAGCTTCCACTCGCCCGGCTTCCTTCTTCACGAGAAAAGTAAGTGGGCCGCGGGAATGGTGTTAGATGTGAGGTACGAGTTCCCGCATAAAATATCGTTCTTCACACACAAGACGATACAGCTCTTTGACAAGGTCTTCGAAAGCGTGCTGGCAGACACATTCGCATTCACAAAGCTGCAGAACGAGTTCTTCTCGTCGCTGCTCTGGTACATCACCTCCCTTCAGTCTATCGTATCTCCTTTCTCTAACATGACATAGATCAGCCGCACGGTGAACGGCCGGGACGCGGTGGTGCCCTACACTCGATTGTTGAAGTTTGTCTCAGACGTGCACATGCTGCGCATCCGGGTCAGCCAATACGTTGAGCATCTCAAGTCCCGGGGAACCTGTCCTCCCGCTGAGGCCCATGTGCCATTCCTGTTCGAGGAGTGCGAATTCAGCTGTCACAACATGCTTGCCGAGCTGCACTGCACCATCAACCGATTGCTCATGGCCGAGGTTCGGCAGAAGGCTCTTGCCAACATCGAGGAACAGAAGTGGCGATACCAGAAAGAATACCTCACCTCGATCTCTTGGCAGATACAGAAGAACCAGGCTGTGCCGAACATAATAAAGAACCCGGGCTTCCTCGCATTGGAGGAGCAGAAGCGCGGCAAGGGCGAGGTCGGCATTCTTAAGCAGGAGACGCTGCTGATGACCCCGACGAACGGGCTTCTGGCACTACATAACTTCTTGTTCGACATGGCCGACAAGTTCTACGTGGTGGGTGTCATATATGAGAACCGCAGTTCTCTCGTTCTTCTGGCAAAAACGGTCAGACAGACGGCGGAAGAGGTCCTGGCGTTGTACCTTTCGCTGGAGCCCTCGCGTGTTCGCAACAAGCAATTTGCGTACGACATGAATATATTCGGACAGCACATCCGGATCTACACGCAGCACCTGTTTCTGGTGTATCTGAACTGGCTGCTAACCAGACAGTCGCTATCTTCGCCGGACTCTTTGGACTACGAATTCATGGCTGAGATCCTCTCCCTCGGCCGGATCTACCGACGCGCCAAGACAGTCTCCTTGCTCCTCTCTATGGACCAACTCCAGTTCCTCAGCGTGCTCGACCAGCTGCCCACCCTGTTCCCGGCCTCCGCCTCCTCGCCAAGGAAGTTTCAGGCACAGCCCGAGCCCACAAGCTCGATCACGGTCGGTCCCAAGGAGGACCGAGAACTGGCCACACACAAGGCCAACGACTCGGGGGCATTCTTTGCCCCACTGAGCGTCAGCGCCGCCTCTTTCCAGCCGCCGGGAACGAAGAAGGGCGCCGTGCTCCTCCGTTCCATGTACGACTTCCTGGTCAACTCTCTCCTCTCGCGGAAATGGACGTCCGCCGCAGACCTAGCCAAGCGTGTGCTGGGGAACTGGCGGCACCAGGCGAATTTCGCCATCGGAGTCGCGTCGGAGGAGGAGCCCGCAGAAAACTTCGACGAGGAGACCTTGCAGCGGCCAATGAACCGGGACGAGGTGCGGAAGCTGAGCGAGGACATACTGAAGATCGTGAGACGGGAGAAGCGACTTTTCTTCAACCAGAAGGCGTTCCAGCTGGATTATGCGCTGCCAATCAAGGGAGGGGACCTGCAGGTGCAACTGGCCTGGGAGAACTGTTCCCCCGAGAAGGTGCTCAAGCTTCTGCGCGAATTGACCGGGGAACAGATGAGACAGCTGCTGGCGAAGAGACATGAGGCGTGTTCGGACGAGGGGGCGAAGCTGCGGCCGGACGAGGAGTTTGTGAAGAAGAAGGTGCTGGATACGGTTACGGAGCTTGATCGGAGGATACAGGGGAGCGGCTGATTTAAGTCGATGTGAGCTCTAGTATACCGATGCGTCGAAGGCTAATTGAATATATACGTGTGTGTGAGGTATTTCGCTAAGCGAGTGGGACTATTTTTAACAATCAATTTATAACAGATAATATAGAAGTTGAAGAATGAAGGAGGCTATATACATGACTGTGGACACAACGACGAACACCCAGCCGCACAGACAGCAGGCCACCGCGAAGCTGCTGAGCTCGCTGAAGAGCATTGTGCGCAAGGACAAGTCGCACGTCCCCGGCCAGCAGCATCCCGGCGTAACGACCAGGGAAAAGCCGAAGGCGCCAAAGCGGGACGAGGCCTGGCACATGGCAACCTTTTCGGCCCAGGAGCTCTCGCAGGAAAGGCAGGCCGAGCTCATGCACGAGACAATGCTGAAAAAGGAGCTGGCGAAGTTCAGGTCGGAGGTAGAGGGCAAGTTCCGGGCCTCGGAGACCAACCGCGAATTCGTCTACCCCAGGGACGACTGTTGTCCCGCCGGCGCGAGTCCTTCCAAGGTCCAGATTCAGGTTGATTGTACGCATCCCTCCCCGCTAACCTCTCATGTTAGTCGCTGTGATAAAAGCTACCACCGCAGCCAGCCCGGCCCCCGTGGAACCCTCACACAGACCACGGCCGGCGGCCCGCGCCCGTCCCGCGGTGGCACGCAAGTCGCCCGCAGATGACTATTTCAGCACAACGATGCAGACCGCGCTGCACGGAAACGCGCTAGGAATCAGTCCGGCCGCAAAGCGTGCCCCGCGCGACTCCAGTCTGGACGCCCACGCCAACATCAACAGCAGCCGTTCCGCCCGCGCCAACACCAGTCGGACCAATAAATCGGCTAATAACAATGGGAGCAGACACATCGCACAGAATGCGATCACGGGACCTTCGGCGCAGTTCTTCGCGCGGATCCAGAACCTGCTCCACGGTCCCAGCGGGTCTCCTCGCGACTTCACAAACTTGTACAGAAGCCAACAGAGGGAGGCGAGTTCGCTGATGAGAACAGCGAATTGCGGGAGCCATCTCGACTCGGTGAGGAAAGAGCTGGAGATAGTGAAGCCGGTGCCGCGGGTGCAGTCGCGGGAAAGAAGAGAGCTGGCCTGCCGCAGCGAGGCTAAACTGGGAGGGGCCGTTGTCGCTGGCGGAAAGAAGTCTGGCATACTCAGGCCCGTGGGCTCTGCGAATAAGCTCAAGGCTCAGGGACGGCTGAGCGACGGCAAGTCCAGCAAGGCGTCTTTGCTAAAGGCAACCCTGGACGTAAGCAAGTTCCTGTCGACCATGCGGGGGAAGGAGAACAACTCCTCCCGGCTCTATTCATCCATACTGAAGGGCGGCGCAGCGGTCTCTCCAACGCGCAGCAAGGCCATTGCTACTGCTGTGTACTTTATGCGATCTGATAACGAGAGTAGGAAGAGCGCGACGAAGGCGTTTTCGCATAAGAAGTAGGCGGAAACTATTTACCGCGGCTGTTACTATATTCATATTATCCGCGCATATCTAGTTTGATTCGTGGCCAGCAGTGTAAGCACGTATTGAGTATGCAACGTGCGGTAGAGTGACGAGGGGATAAGACTGACGAGCGTAGTTATTAAAAGGAATAGTTGTTAGCTATATGTTCATGAAATCTCTCCCGGTGGACGAGAACGTGGTCGTAGCGGCTATATCAGATTATTACACATAAGGCAGAATACGTTTGATGTTCTTCAGGATGAACTGTATACGCGTGATGAGCTCGGACATGGCGCCGACGTCGAACATCTCGAAGTCGACGCGCTGGGTCTTTCCGCGGGGGTCAAGGTACCACATGTAGAACTTTGCCGGGTCGTATATGGCCTTCTCCACGCGGCCCACCAGCTTTAGCGGTAGCACCGCCGTCCCAGACTTCGCTCCCTTGTATTTGTGCAGATTGTACTTCTGGGAGGCTACGAGATAGCGCCGGAATTTACTTGGCGAATGCGACAGGCCCTTCTTCCTGCTCCAGTAGATGCACACGCCGTCGATTGCCAATACCACTTCCATCTTCTTTCCATTCGCATCGAACTTGTACGCGTCGAATTCCTACTTTTTAAACATTGGGAGCGATACATCGTATGACGCCGCCGTGTACTTGTTGTACAAAGTGTCGCATTCCTTCTTCTGGTTCCTCTCCTTCTCTGCCAGCAGGGTCTCGTCAAGCACTTTCTTCATCTTTGTTATATCCAGAGGAGTCTTGGAGAAAGAGAAGGTGGCCCGCCGCTTTGCGCGCGAGCCGGGGCCGTCGCCGTACATATTTTCTATCAGCTTCCCCTTTGTCACCACCGCCAGCTTACCATGAGTTCCGCAGTGGGCAGGTTGCGCACAGACATATTCATGTCGAATATCGACGCGTTGTTTATGCTGCTGAACTTGAGGATGTCCATTGTCTATCTCATGTAACCTCGATTGATACGTTTCGATGCTTGTTGGCCGAATTGTATGCGCAGAACTTGTACATATCGGGACGGAGTGCCTCCATGCGGCGAGCGCTGATTTTCTGCAATAGCTCGTACAGTTTCACATCTGGCCCTTCGAACATGCTGATGACGGCCTCCTCCTTCTCGAAGTTGCAGTGGATCTTAAGGAGCACCTTCTATCCCGCGGCAGTGACACGATTTGCGGTACGTTTTGGGTGCTGGCGATCTTCTCGAGCTGCTTGTACTTCGTGTCCTCGGCTACATCTTCTTTTCCAGAAGCATACCGGACTCTTGCGGGAAGACGAGAGAACGCTCGGTGAAGCGCTTGACCTTGCAGAAGGCCACCGAGTCCACGTCGAACTCTCCTATCTTCTTCCTCCTGTCGAGTGCTGCTATTTCGTATAGCGGCACGTAGTAGTCGTCATCATCGTCCTCTAGAAGCCGGAGCTCATAGGCGTCCATCTCGTGGGGATACTCCAGCGGCTCCTCCTTGGACATCAGCGACATCGAATAGGTGGTCATGACGTGGCGAACCACATCTTCGACCCGACTCTGCTTCGAGATCACGATCTCCAGAAACCGCGGGGATCCCAGCAGGAAAACCTTCAGCTTCTGTCGGTTCGGGTCGTCCGGCTCCGGCTCGGGCAGCAGACTCTCCTTTACCTTTTTTACGGATGACTACGCGATAGCAGGCCGAACTTACGCTCCCGAGCAGCTTTGTTAGAAGGGACTTGCTGGCGGCAGAGTTTTTGGACCTGACGTTAGCGAAAGGCAGCTTCACGAACATGGCATGCTGATCCAGCAGCTCCGCGCTCGTGTCGTCGGCTATCAGCGGCGAACCGCTGCCCGCGCATATCCCGTTAAGGATGTCTGAGAGGATCCGGGTGATCCACTCGTATTTCTTCGGCTCGCTGCACTTTTCGGGAGGAAGGACGTCCCACTTGGGGAGGGCGACGTAGTCGGAGAGCGCCTTGTCTTCCCGGAATGTCTGGGTCTTGGTCCGCTGCACCTTCTTCTCGGGCTCGCGCTTGGTCGTCGTCGTGTCCACCATTGTAGTCTCGGAGTCCGCAGCCATCTGCGCGAGTTTGAAGAGTTCGCCCTCATCCGTCTTCTGTCGCTCCTCGATATCTTCCTTTATATCTAGCCTTATAAAGAATTTAACATTACTCGGCCGGGGCGAGAAGTGGAAGACGTTGCAGGTGCTCTTGCACGCGTTGACTAGATCCTCTTCGGTGGCCGGCTGGACGAGTCTCTGCGGCCGGCAGCTCTTCGCGGGCACGAGCATGTGGTCCAGTTCCCGAATTTCTGCGAAATCCATCTTAAATTATTACAGCACGCAATAGCTTCGGTAATTTAATCCCATTTAGTGATATAAATAAATTATTGCCATCGAACTATTCTGCTCAGTGACTATATTTGTTATTGAATGTCTTAGCTCGTCTTATTTATGGCCGAAGAACGTTTTCAGCTCTACTCAAAATAATTCGTCTCTGTGTATATAACCTTGCTTCTGCGCATCGGTGAGAGTGGCGGGCAGCCTGACCTTGATGTCGGCATAGAAGTCGCCCCGCTGCGACCCGGCCTCGTGCACCGGCATTCCCTCGAATGCCACCTTCCGCAGCATCCCCGGCTGTGTCACTCCCTCTGCCTTCACCTCGACTATGTGCTTGTCGAAATGGGTGAAGTTTCTCGAAAACCCGCCCAGCGCCTCCACGAGATCCACAGTCTGCTTCACGTACAGGTCGCTTCCCTTCCTAGTGAAGAACGGGTGGGGCAGCTCGTTGACGATGAAGACCAGGTCGCCGGTCGTGTAGTCGGGGTCGTCGTTGGCCATCCCGCTGAATCTCTACCCACAGGGTGTATCCCATTCAAATACGATCGTGTGTCCGTTCGGCACGCCGCGTTCGAGAAACATGGTCACGCTTTCCAGAGTCGTGACTCGCTTGTGGCCGCGGCAAACGTGGCAGAGCTGCGTGATGATCTTTCCGGTTCCCTCGCATCGTGAGCACCTATGAGGATAGCAGGGCTAAGGCGTACCGTTCCTGCACCTGCTGGAAGAAGCCGGGGGCAACCTGGTACCGCTTGATGGAGAAGCCTTGTCCGTTGCAGTCGCCACATTTCTGTATGCTCTCGAAGTCCTCGGCGCCGTTCCCCCTGCAATGCGGGCACAGTCCTTGCTTCGTGTACTTTATCTCCATCTGCTTCCCAAAGAAGATGTCCTCGAGGGTGACCCGCAGCGGAACCACAAACTCGGGCCCGCGGTTCTCCTGGACGCGATTCCTACTGCTCGCGCGCAGGACTTACCCGAACATGTCGAAGTTGCCTTGGTTCTGGGCCTGCATGTTCTGCTTTAGCCCTTCCTCCCCGCGCAGGTCGTAGATCTTGCGCTTTTCAGGATTGGAAAGAACCTCGTAGGCTATACACGTGTCAAAATATTATTGCACCATTGGCGACGTCCGTGAACTTCTCGTAAGCATTGGGATCCCCGTTCTTGTCGGGGTGGTACTTCAGGGACATCTTCCGGTACTTCGCCTTTATCTCCTTCAGTCCTGCCGACCTGCTGATCCCTAGGATTTTGTAGTAGTCCCTGTCGGCGAGGGAGACAGCCAGAGCTGCACAGAGGAATAACAGTATTGCAGCGGGTCTATTCATCTTATTATATTAAAATGAGTGCTCGCTGGGATTTACGAACTTAGCACATCGGGACTTCGGCGCGGCACATGCGTCACACCATGGTGGCTACCTGAATGGCTGGCGGGATAGACGACAAAAAGAGGCGCGAGTTGGTCATTATTGTTAGGTTAGGCCTATGCCTTCTTCTCGGCGCTCTTCTTGCCTTCGCTCTTCTTCTCAGGAGTCTTCTTTCCGACCGACACCTTGCCTTCCGGCTTCTTCTCCGGGCTCTTCTTGGCCTCCTCGGCCTTCTTCTCGGCCGGCTTGGCTGCTGGCTTCGCCTTCTTCTTCTCCTCGTACTCTTTGCGCTCCCTCTCGTATCTTTCCTTCTCCTTATCAGCCAGCTTCTCGTAAGGCTCGCGAGCCTTCACGTCGAGCCCGCGCCACTCCTCGGACATTTTCTATGCGATTTGTGCATCGACGCTACCGAGACGACTTTCTTGTTGTCCATCTTCGGGTTCTCCTTAATCAGCGACTCTCTTCTCACCTTCTGGTAGCAGAAGAAGGCACTCATCGCGCGCTTTGGCGCGTCCTTATCCTTGGTCTTCTTGCCTACGGAGGATTAGTAGGAGTTATAATAGGATTTGGCCGCTATTATGCCGGCCTCTCATAATGGGATGTAGAAGAGGGAGACGTACCAGACCTGGAAGCCTTTCCCTTAGAAGCGGTCTTCTTAGGCATCTCGATATTATTATGATATGGGCGCTAGTCTGTATTTATCCACTGTTTCGCCTGCGTATTCACCAGCGACGCAATGTGGTTCGATCTCTCACATAGCGAACACGTCAGGAGCTAAATATTGTGTAACATTTATTTCTTCGGACTCACGGTGCTGGCCTTCTTTATCGGCATCGACCTCTGCGCATACAGTTCCGGCCTTGTGCTCGCCGCCGCAGTTCTGTTGTCGCTCTTGCTTGTCACTATCCTCGCGTGGTTTAAACCATGTACATACTCTGCGACTCGTCAATGATCGAGTTCGCGAAATCGTTGCTCTTCAGTTCTATTAGACCCAGCTTGAGCCGACCGGAGCCAGCGATGTCGACAGCCTTGCGGGAGGTGCTGGCCTGAAGTTCAAGCGCCTTGCTGCCCTTCATGACAGGCAGCTGCGAGAACGGTGTGTGAATTGCGGGTCCCAGCAGTTCCACGCGCATTTCGACCTTCTTCTGTCTGTACTCTTCGAACAGTGGTCCGAAGTACTTGTTCACATGCGAGTTTGCGGTAGTCCCTCCGGTCCCGGTCTGCCGATCCTCGGCTCCGGAGGCAACAGAAGAACTGTCCTTGCGACTGCTGCCACCACCAGCCTTGCCCTTTTCTGGCTCGCTGCGGCCCACTGAACAGACCTCACCGTCCGCTCGTGCTCCGACTATGGAAATTTCATGTGGAGAGAGATAGTACCGGCCGAGCCGCCGAACACGCGGGTCTCTGTTCTCTGGCGTTTGCTTGGGTCGATGATAATCCTGGTGTCGGCCTGCTTGTTGGGAATGGTGGGCTGTCTTCGGACTATTTTGAGTATATCCCCCATGGAGTTCTTGTAGTTGAGGTCCAACATGAAGTAGGGCTGGTTGATCAGCCGGAAGTAGAAGATCATGTTCCAGAAGGTCACCTTGTGTTTCTTGTAGAACTCCGAACAGAAGAAAGCCCCTGCCGACTTGTTCTCCACCAGGTTGTGCACCTCCTTGGCGAACAGCGGCGGCGAGAGGAAATAAAAGTGCTTGACCTTCTCGGGACCGAGCTGTATCACCATGTCGGGGATGAACTCTTTCCCGCAGGCCGGACACTTGATCGAGTACCTGTCGAGGCTCCGCGGCCACGCCGACATTATCTCCTCCTCCCTTAAGTATCGGTCGCAATCGGGGTTGTTGCACTTGTTCGACAGCTCTATGAGCGTCTTCTGCAGCACCTTTAGCAGCTTGTCACCTTGCTTCTTTTCGCGAAGATGGGCCATGGCTGCCTCCTTGTCCTCCTCGACCGTGGTCACTGTCTGAACAGGCGCCTCACACCTGCGACCGACGTTGTGGACAGCCTTGCCGCAAGCCTGGAAGTATGCGTTGAACGTGTCCACTGACGGCTCTATCGAGTCCTTCTTTATGTCCTGGAAGATCTTGCTGGCCTCCTCCTTGAGTCCGCACATGCCGCAGGCCTCTATCATGCGCCTGTACAAGATCTCCAGGTTCTTCAGAGGACGGTACTACGTGACTGAGCAGGACAGGCGAACCTTCTTCTTGATTATGTTGAGGAAGTTGTAGGCGTAGCGGATGAAGTCGATGTGGTACAGGTTGGGGTAGTAGCGGATCGACTCTGTGAACACCTTGAACCACACATCGAATATGCACTCCAGCATATAATGCGTGTACTCGGAGTTACTCATCTTCTCGATCCGCGCCTTCTACTCTTCGATGCGCTTCCGCCTTGATACCTCGTCGTCCTTCTTGAAGATGGCCGCGGGGACCACCTCTTCACTAAGCCGCCCGGTCAGTCTGCTGGCCACGAACTCCTTCGCATTCATCTTCGGGAATACAGTGTACTGGTACACCTCTATTCACAGGCAGGTGAGAATCGCACTCGTTACTGGAAGACTCGATGTCTTGCGCGTTCGGCGGATAGCTCCGCGTGGTCTTCAGAGGAGAGAAGGGGACGATAACGGTGGGCTGGGCCTTGGTGCGTTCCTGCGAGATGAGCTTGGAGAAATAAAGCAGCTCCTGCTTTTCCGGCCCGTCGAGGAACTGTACCTCGATGAAATTCGCGAACATTGTGGTCTCGGTGAGCTTGTAGATGAAACTATTCTGCTTCGTGGCGTCCTTCTTCGACAGAAATGCCTTCACGTTAAATATCTCCTTCAGTTCTGGGGAAGTATTTGCGCCCACAGTCGGCATCTACACTAGCTCAATCCCTTCTCACATACAATAAGCTTCTCGTATCCTCTGAGGATCTTGGTCATAAACTCGAAGATGGCGTCGCGCACCCGAAGGAAGTCGAATTCCACCCTTTCGTCCGGATCGATGAGTATAACATTGAAGGCCTGGTCCACGGCATCGAGTATTGGGTCGGGCCTCTGCAGCAGGAATGGCACCGCGGATTTTAGCCTGGTGTACAGCAGCTTATAGTATGCCGAGGGCAGTTTCGGCAGCGAGTCTCCGATCAGCACCTTGTTGTGATCAAGGTTGACGCGCATGACCTCGAGCGGGAGGTCCTGGTAGCCCTCGGTGCCCTCCTGGTCCAGTCCAATCAAGAAGGGCACCGGCGCCTCCAGGAAAGCCTTAAGCGAGTCCGGCAGGATCTATTTGGGGGAGACTTGGAGAGATACGGGGATGAGGACGTGCGGCCAGGAGAAGGGGTAGAGCATGTTGATGAGGGCCAGGGCAGAGTGAGAGATCAGCGCCCGCCGCGACGAAATCAGCACGATTTTCTTCTCCAGCATCAATGCGGTCAGGACGTCAATCACGTTTTCGATGCTGAGTGACCTGAACAGGTATTCGTAGTCCTCGTTCTAGCAGCGTGAAACGCGGAAGACGGTACAGAGGCGTAGGGCGAGATCTGGTCGAGGGGGCGATAGAAGGGGACGATGCAGCCGCCGATCTCGTACTGCACAAGGTTTTGTCCCTTCGCGGGAACCGGTATCTCGTCGGTAAAGTTGCATATGTATCTCTACAGAGGGAGCACCAGAGGGTACCTCGATGGGCAGATGCGACTGTGATAGGTGGAGTCGGTACAGCTGCTTCAGTATCTCCTTGTATTGGTTGATGAAGGAATATTGCGAAACGATGCAGAGTGCCTTCGGGGCCAACACATTCGCATGTTCAAGGTAATAGGTGGCCTCAAGCTTGGGCCTGAGGTGTGCCTGCAGAGGCTCGTAGATGACGAGACAGGCGCCGTAAAGTCGCCGGCCCTCCTCGTTGGTGAGGATGAACGAGAAAAACGTGGGCGTGGTCTGGTCCGTTTCGATGCACAGCTTGACTCCCTTTGGAAAGCAGAACTACCCCTCAATGTCACTCTGGCTCAATACCATCTTTATTGCAGCAGGGAAGACCAGCTCGGGTCGGTCCGTCCTCGGATATCTGTCCACGATTTCGGAGTCAAAGGAGGCATCCGAGAGGATTCTGTGGGCGTAGCAGACGAAGCGGTTCTTGTCCGGACCCATGCGGAACAGCACGCCGCGGTAGTGTGGCGGGATCTTCAGCACGTTGTTGCTCTCCGTCATCTTTATCCTCACATCAAATATCGGCAACCCGGTCTGTTCCCGCTTGTAGCACAGACACTATCCTTGATAGCGGCGAATATCATACAAGGCATGTGTCATGCTGTTTTTCGCCCTTGAGTATATCGGTGAGGTCGAAGCTCCCACGATAGACGATCACGTTTTTCTTGGCCTTTCCGGCCCTCGCCTTCTAATCGGGTCGAATCCGCGGCTGACCTCCATCTTGAATGCAGGCGGGGCCGGGTAGGTTCCCATGGGCACAGGCTCGATAGCATCGGTGTCTGGCTTTACGCTAGGGAGCGGTTAGGGAAACGCAGGATACAATCGGAGGGTGTCGGTATCGGCGAGGATGGCGCCGGTGTTGTCACTGGGAACCTGGACCAACTCCAGTCCCACCAGACAGGGTCCTCCTAAGTTTACCCGTCCCGCGTACTTGTTTGGTCCTCCTGCTTAATGACTGTTAAGGCGGACTCGACGCCCACGGTCGCGAAGTACTGGATCACATACGGTGGCGACTTTGCCATTAGTAAATTTAATACTATTTCGGAGCAGTATAGATGCGATTTAAACGACATAGATGTCGCAGGCTGCCTGAGTATACGATTGTAAGCGCAAAAGCAGCTCCCGTGCTCCTACTGCTGTTTCGGCGCATCGCCAGCCACTCGATGAAAGGCCAATCGGCGGTCACTAAAATAATGTAATGCTGCAAGACCTATTATCTTGTTGACGATATTACACCAGCACGCAGTACATATTCACAGGAGAACTGTGAAATAATAATATGGAAATATCTAAGCCAGAACGGTTTCACAGTTCCCCCACTTCCGGACCGCCCCCGCCGTCCCAAATCTGCCACCATTGCCAGGCTCCCATCGAGTCCGGCCACGCCCTTAAATGCAAGAACGAACCTTGTGGGGCGACGTACTGTGAGCGGTGCCTCAAAAGGACGTACCGACATTCGCGCAAGTCTTTGGCCGCACTTTTATCCAAGTCCTGGACTTGTCCTCGTTGCACCGATCGCTGCCTCTGTCCCAGGCATTCCGTTCCGCTTTGTAACCCGTAGATGCTACACGGATGAGAGGAGAAGGACTGACGGGACACAGGCGAAGAAGCGGAAGGGCGCCGCACTCAAGCGGGAGGTGGGCCGGCTTATAATCGACCACGCTGGCAAAGGTGCTCCAGTGTCATGACGTAATAGAAGAGCCTAAGAAGCGCGCGGACAGCCTCGGCTCAGGCAGCGAGACAGCAAAGGGCTTTAACAGACAGAGCGGGAACTCACGGTCCGGGGAGATTGAGCCACCTACAAAGCTGCCAGCATTTCAGGCGAGCTTTGCGGATATAGTATCGCCGCAGTCCACACCCACGCCGTTCCCCGTGAGTCTGTCCCCGGTCAGGCCACTGTACTGCGGGTGCATGCCACGATTTCCGCTGCCCCCGCCCGTCCTGTTCTGGCCCGCGGCCGCAGACCTCTGTCGGGCCGCGATCTCGCTATTACCCGCCATGCGTCCACTTAATAAGCCCACTTAGTGCTATCTAAGTGCATATTAATTTCTTTTATAATAAGATGGGGTTTTGCGTTACTTATTTGCTATATATTATATTTTCTCTCTATACTATTGCGAGGTAATTTAATATATTGCGTTATCAATGAATGAATTAAGAACATAACTTCTTAGTCTGGACAACCTTGCTGTGAATCTCTTCCTCCTCCTTCAGGTGGCTTTTGAAGGTCTGGATCCTGTCGAAGAGGTTGTGGTAGAGGTCCATCTTGCGCTTGACCACCGCCTCCATCTTCCCGATGTACCCGTCCACGTCGTTCTCGTCCATTCCTATTCTATTTGATTTTCGCCCCTGTACTTTGCAGCCCGTTTATCAGCTTCCCCTCCTCCGTCAGCAGCTGCGCATCTTCCTTCAGGTATGTCATGTGTGACTTGAAGAGCTCCTCCTGCTCCTCAATGATGGTGTCAGCCTTCTCCTGAAGGTGGAGCATTTCGCCACTCAAAGCGTTGCCGTCCCGCACGTTGAGCGTCTTCTTGAGGTACTGCCAGTCGTTCTCCGCCTTCATCCTGGCTATGGAGAGAGCTTAAGCCAAACGCGGTACCGTCATCGGGTTCGCCCTCGGGCTGCTGGGGCTGAGGCACTTCCATGGGGTCGCTGCAAGGAGAGGACCTGTCCGGCGCCGGGTCCTCCTGCATGGGCTCGGAGTTTGGATGCACGGAAGGGCACATGCGGTCCCTTGGCATCTAGCGCCCTTATGCACTCCTTCAGCGACAGCAGACTCTTGTTTATTTCCGCACCCTCGAGCCTCCTCTGCCGATTGTTGCTCTGACAGTCCTGCGCCCGCTCGGAGCCCTACGCCGACTTTAGTCTACGTCAATACTGCAAGGTCGACGAGGAGCAGTTTTCCGAGGGTGGAACCGTCGGGCTGGCGGACGGTGATCTGGCAGATGGCATGGGAACGGGACGAGGTGTCGTTGGACGTGGTGGCATGGGTGGTCCGCGCACTTTGGCCGTACTCAATGGCTGCCAGCATCTCCGAAGGGTTGTTCACCGGCCGCTCCACCAGTCCTTGCACCTGGATGTGCTGGTTCTTGTCCTCAAGCAAATTGAGCTTGTTGCGGTCGTTCAGCAGGTCGAATAGCCTCCCCTCGTAGATCTCGAAGAAGCTGACTGTGAAAGTGAGCGAACTACGAGCTATGAATGAAAAGATTACCTGGAAACGGTGGCCGCGATGTCGAAGAGGTCGTGTATGGCCTCGTCCTGGGTTCCTTTCATCGTGTAAGTCTTCCCCGAGCCTGTCTGGCCGTATGCAAAGCATGTGACCACGCCCTTCTTGAACAAGAGGGGGATGAGAGGCTTGATCGAGTACTTGTACAGGTCCTCCGAGGATTCCGTGTCCGAGAACGCCTACGCGGCTGTCCACACTCCCGCCTTACATTATCGAACTGGAAATCCTGGTTATCGAGATACTTGGTGATGCCATCGACTCGGAACTTGCATTCGTGGACGAGGATGCGAGGATTGGCCACACTGACGCAGTCGATTTCTCCCGCAGTGCTCTCCTTCTTGAACAGCGGTCGCTTGCGGACGCATATGTTGATCTTGATCGACTCGGGCGACTGGTGCGGGTGCATGCAGTCTGCCCCCAGCCTGTACTTCTCTATCATCATCTCGAAGTCCACGTCGCCCATCTTGCCAACCGCCAAGTTTTCAGCCTCGCGTTCCAGCTTGATCTTCTTATTCTCTTCCATCTTCTTCCTTCGCTCGTCGCGTTTCTGCTTCATCTCCTCGATCTTGCCGACCACGCCAGAACGTTTGACCGCTCTTGGCGCGAGGGCCAGGGCCGATTCAGCCGGCGGAGTGTTCTCGGTCCGGGCCTGCGGGGTCGTCCCGCTGACCGGAATCCCGTAGTGTCGCTTGAGCCTTTCCTTGCGTTGTCCCGCTGTGCCAAAGGCCGGCAGCCCCTTGTTCTTGAGGCCGCTGAGCACTAGCTCTGGAGTCATGTTGTCGATCTCGAGCTCCTTCTTGAGGAGTTTCTGCTCGTTCAGCAGTTTGGCCTTCTCTATAGCGACGTCAGAAAGACGAGGGGTGCCTTTGATGCGATCGGCCTGCGTGACCACGGAGTTCTTCTTCTCGCTCCTGATCATGACTTTGCGGCTACTTTCAAACGATATTTGAATTTTATTAATACATTCAAATTATTATAGTCGCGGAGTGCTAGCTGGATGAGTGGAACGACCCTTTAATACCCGTATAACGCTGCCATGCATGATAAAGTAATAATCGTGCTGCGATACACAACATAGCGAACGAAACATATAAAGAGCGATTTAAATATATTACGCAAGAATATTCATCAATAGTTTAAAGAAATCACAAATGGGCGGAGCGTGCAGCAACTGCAACGCGTGCAAGTCTGACCCGGAGACCAAGACCGAGATCAGTCTCAACCTTGTACCGCGATGTCTCCATCCTCGCTCGTAGGCTGTGAACGAGAGCAGCAAGAAGGCGGCGCAGAGCAAGCCGAAGACTGCCGACAAGACCTACGCCTGGGAGAACCACATAAAGGCGATTATAAAGCTCCAGGCGCTGTACCGCGGCTTCGTGGCCCGCTGTCTTGCCAGGCGGCTGCGTGCTGGTCCTACCAAGGCATCCCCCTTCGCAGTTTTCTGACTGATTTGTAGGACGAGCCCGAGCCCGCAACTGCAATCGCAGGCGATGATGGAAGGAATCGCGCTGAGCCTGAACCGGAACAGGACACAGGCGAGCCCCCTGAGGAAAAGGAAGAGTTCACCTTCCCAAACGGCGCAATATATAAAGGTAAGAATCGCGCCTGAATATCATTTGCGAAGGACAATGGCGAGGAAAGATGCGGCACGGCTTCGGCGTTCAGGTCTGGCCCGACGGCGCGAAGTACGAGGGCTACTGGCAAAACGACAAAGCCCACGGCAAGGGCAAGTTCTACCATGTCGAAGGAGATGTCTACGACGGGGATTGGCTGCAGGATAAGGTATCATCCTCACGTAATGCCGAGCAGGCGCATGGATACGGCGTGTACACGCACGCAAGCGGGGCGAAATATGAGGGGAACTGGAAGGACGACCTGCAGGACGGGTACGGCGTGGAGACCTGGGAGGACGGCAGCCGGTACAAGGGCCATTACAAGGCTGGCATGAAGCACGGCACCGGCACCTACGTCTGGGCCGACAAAAGTGTGTACGCCGGCGACTGGAGCAACAACAAGATTAACGGAAAAGTACCGAAACGATGGCATGCAGAATAGGGAACATACACATGGATCGACGGGAGAAAGTACGAGGGAGAGTGGAAGGACAACTGCATGCACGGCAAGGGTGTCTACACATGGAAGGACGGTCGCAAATATGAGGGGGATTACGTGATGGACAAGAAGCACGGACATGGAAGGTATCAGTGGGCCGACGGGAGGGTGTACGACGGGCCGTGGGTCAACGGCAAACAACATGGCAAGGGCGAGTATAGTCTCCCGGACGGGACCAAGAAGTTCGGAGTCTGGGTCGACGGGAAGCGCGTCAACTGGCTCGACCAGCCTGACGGAGCGAACGAGGGCAACGAGGCGGAGGAAGGGGAGGCGGAAAACCAGGATGTACAGGACAAGAAGTGAAAGACTTCGCCTTGTGCTATTAATATTTTACATACTCTCCGCATGCATCCCAGACATCTTCCATGTACACTACTGCCTCTATCCAGAACATTGCTGCAGCGCTGGCCCAAAGGGGTGTTGGGG
>QFZN01001950.1_pt1 | contig 17810 bp, 11 predicted proteins | sample 1740101 | NCBI WGS metagenome assembly QFZN01 (sample SAMN09210849, study PRJNA391713) | Ciliate metagenome, whole genome shotgun sequencing project. | isolation source: combination of 50 Heterometopus sp. ciliate cells from an enrichment culture... | host: Heterometopus sp. ...
TAGACGTATTAAGGATGGTCTGAAGTTTATAAATATTAAAGCTGAACCACGCGGAAACATGATAGATTTTCTTATTGACAACAGCTTTGATCGGAATGTAGTAGCAGATGGTGACAGGTTTCTTTCTTCTAAGCGAGATGGGAACGGAATTGGGGTTTTTTCAGTCAAAGCGGTCGCAAAAAAATACGGTGGCACAGCAAAATTCGAATATTCGGAGAACATTTTTAGGGTTTCCATAATGCTTCAGACTTGCTAAAAAGGATCGCAAACAATACGGACAATCTTCTTGATATTGCAACATTTTAGCACGAAAATCTCACGTACCCGGCTTAGCTATGCCCCCAAATATTTTGCTTAAGAATATAATAAACAGCCTAAAACCTTCGTTTTAGGCTGTTTTTCTAATGTGGTGGAGACGGACGGAATCGAACCGTTGACCGTCTGACTGCCAGTAAGACGCTCTCCCGAAGTATCCGGTGTGCATCCTCACAAAGGATTTTATAAGGAGGAATGATATTACTCAGATGCAGAGATCTTGTTAAAGTTGGTGCCGTTAAACGATGTCGAGCTTATAATCCACATATACAGATATCCGCTTGATCATGTGGTTGGCAATCATATTTTCGATATCGAGGCCACTTTCATCGAAATCTGTTACCCTATTTTAATCTGGGCAATCATGGATTTTGCACTTCAACTTTCTCGTTGTCCTCTGCAAGCCATGTCATATGTGAAGCCAGATGCTTGCTGGTTTCAATGGCCTTGTTTCGACTCTCATCTTTTAATCTTGACATAACGATTCAAAAAATGTGTTTGTCCGGTTTATTTAGAATAGTCGAGAAAGGTGCAGAGTATAAACTCCACAAATTTTCAGCAAAGGCGGTAAATCTTGCCTTTATTAAAGTTTCATGACTTCTTTTTTTATAAATGCTGCGAAACTGTTCTTTTGTGCGCTTGATGATTTTGGAAGAACAATGCCTAGGACGCGTTTTATTGGCGGATCCAATTCAACAACACATATGAGTTCCGAATGACCTTTCAATGCAGACGCAGGTAACACAGTTAACCCTAATCCCTGTTCAACTAAAGACAACAGAGATGTGTCATCTGTGGCACTAATCTGAATTTGTTCCCTAATACTGTCATTCCTGCATAATGTTATTAACGGCTTCAGTTCATTAAACTGAGACACAATGAATGGATACTCGGCAAGCTGTTGCACAGAAACCGTAGATTCTTTACTGAGAGGGCAATTCCGGTGTACAGCAACAAAGAATGATTCATCTATAAGGGGAACCCATTTGCCACAATTTTTCAAACTTTCGTCAACAAAGGCAAGATCTATCGCACCTGCGTCAAGCCAGTCGCCGATATCATAAGCACCAACGCAGATCTCAATAGAAATCGTTGGGTTTTGTTTCTGAAATCCCTTAATAATTTGTGGCAACCAGCATTTTGAGATGCTGGGGTAAGTTCCAATACGTAATGTTTGCTTTTTACTAAATCTGATCTGGTCGGCCTTATCTCGCAGTCTTTTCATTGCTGTGTCTGTATCTTGAATATATGGCAAGAGACAAGTACCCTCCGGTGTCAAGTCTACACCACTGTGGCTGCGGGAAAGAAGTTGACATCCAATTTCGCTTTCAAGGCAGTTTATCATCTGTGTCATACCGGGCTGCGTATAACCCAGTTCTTCTGCCGCTTTGCTGAGACTGCCGTTTTTCACAGCAGCTAGTAAAGCTAGAATTCTTTTATCATCCAAGTCAATTCTCCTTCAATTTCAGGATATAACATTTACTTATATCATCATAATAAAGGCTTTCTTCACAAGACATGAGGGCAATGGTAAAATGAGTCAGTCAAAGATAACTAATAATTTAGCTATGAAAATAAACACTTTCAAGGAAGTCCTCAATGTAAAAAACATAAAGGAGCGAAAACACCATGCAAAATATCAAAATTACAAAAACAGTTGCACCAAAAGAAAAACCTATCGATGAAAACAATTTAGGCTTTGGAAAAATTTTCTCCGATCATATGTTTATCATGAACTATGATGAGGGACTGGGCTGGCATGATGCCCGAATTGTCCCATATCAGTCAATAATTCTGGATCCCTCCGCCGCAGTATTCCACTATGCACAGGAGTGCTTTGAAGGTCTGAAGGCCTATCGCACCGCAGATAACAAAATCCAGTTGTTTCGTCCCGATTGCAATGCCCGCCGTATGCAGAACACTCATAAGCGTCTTTGTATACCCGAAATTCCGGTGGAGGATTTTGTGCAGGCGGTCAAGGCTCTGGTCGAAGTCGAAAAGGATTGGGTCCCCTACTCCGAGGGCGCTTCGCTGTATCTCCGCCCCTTCACCATTGCCACCATGGCTCGTCTGGGCGTCCACGCCTCCACTTCCTACCAGTTCATAGTTATTTGTTCTCCATCCGGCGCTTACTATGCCACCGGTCTGTCTCCTGTTAAGATCTACGTTGAGGACACCTACACTCGTGCATGCCCAGGCGGCACAGGTTTCATCAAGTGCGGCGGCAACTATGCCGTCTCGCTGTTGGCCGGACAGAAAGCTGAGGAGAAAGGCTATAACCAGGTTTTGTGGTTGGACGGCGTGGAGCGTAAATACGTTGAGGAAGTAGGCGCCATGAACATCTTCTTCAAAATCAACGGTGAAATATATACCGCTGCTGCCAGCAATGTGGATGGTACGATTCTACCCGGCGTTACCCGCCGCAGTGTAATCGAACTGCTAAAGGAATGGGACTACACCGTCCATGAGGGCAAAATAGCCATCTCCGACATCATGCAGGATTCCATGGACGGAAAACTGGAGGAAGTCTTCGGCACTGGTACCGCTGCTGTTGTTTCCCCCGTCAAGCAAATGGATTATGAGAATCAGTCAGCCTTAATCAATAGTGGTAAGATCGGCCCCCTCACACAAAGGCTTTACGATACAATGACTGGTATGCAGTGGGGCAAGGTCCCCGACAGTAAGGGCTGGATTGTTCCCGTTTGTCAGGGCTAAGTTATAAGAAAGAAATTTAAAGCAGTCCGTGCTAGTCTGCTTTCATTGATGCAGAGACTTCAACTTTGACACAGCATAAGTCGTTTTAGAAGGAAACTGTTAGCAATTTGAAAATACTTAATTAAACAATTTAACTAACCTGTGGTTAATGATTAAAACTTTAGAGAAAGATAGGAGAAATTTTCATGGAAAATAAAGAAAACCCATATGAGTATTTTATCAGGACAATGGAACGAGCCGCTAACATAATGGGGTTGGAGGAAAAAGAGTATGTTCGCCTGAAATCCTGTGAAAGAGAACTGATCGTATCGATACCTGTCTCAATGGACGATGGTTCTGTCAAAGTCTTCGAGGGATACAGAGTGCAGCATTCTACTGCGCGGGGACCAGGAAAAGGCGGAATCAGGTATCACCAGGACTCAAACCTTGATGAAGCTAAAGCCCTTGCTGCTTGGATGACATTTAAATGCGCAGTATTAGGCCTGCCATATGGAGGTGCTAAAGGTGCAGTTAAAGTTAATCCGGCAGAACTGTCAAAGCAGGAACTGATGAGACTCACCAGAAGATACACGGCGGCCATATATCCAATCATCGGGCCTGAAAAAGACATACCGGCCCCGGATGTCAATACAAATCCGGAAATAATGAGTTGGGTCATGGATACATACAGTATGCTCACAGGTTATACGGTGAATAGCGTTGTAACCGGCAAGCCCGTTGAAATTGGCGGATCTCTCGGGAGAAATGAAGCCACCGGCATGGGAATCATGCTTATCACAAGAGAAATCCTCAAAAAGTACAACAAGGAACTGGCTGATACAAAGATTGCCATTCAGGGATTTGGAAATGTAGGCAAAAACGCTGCAATGATTCTATGGAATCAAAAAGCAAAGATTGTCGCGATTTCTGATTTCAGCGGAGGAATTTATAAAGAATCCGGGTTAGATATACCGTCAATTGTGGACTACCTAAATAATAACAGCGGGAAAATGCTCGACAGCTATAATTCAAATGGCATAGTTCATATTTTAAACGAAGAATTGCTTACCATAGAGACCGATGTTTTGATACCTGCTGCTTTGGAAAATCAGATCAACAGTAATATTGCTCAGAAAGTAAAGGCATCGATAATTGTTGAGGCTGCAAACGGGCCGACAACGCCGGAAGCGGACAATATTCTGGATTCAAGAGGTATAGTCGTTGTACCTGATATTCTTGCAAATGCCGGCGGCGTCGTAGTATCGTATTTTGAATGGGTACAGAACATTCAGAACTTGATGTGGGATAAAAACGAAGTCAACAAAAATCTTGAGAAATTGATGGTTAAAGCCTTCGCCGAGGTCTGCGAACAGGCATCCGACTGTAATACGACTATAAGAATGGGAGCATATATCCTTGCGCTTAAGAGGATTACAGCAGCGCTTCGTATTAGAGGAATGTTTCCCTGATCGTTAATATACTAAATAGGTGGTACTTTCGTCATCAGGCTGAGGAAATCTAAAGGTTCCCTTAGCCTGATGATGAAGTCTCCGGCGCAAAGTGGACGGACGGTGCCGACATGACAGGTAACTCGCGCTATGTTGACAGAAAACTCACGGGAGCTGCAGAGAATAAAGAGCTGTGCAACAGACTGCGTTGGCCTGACATTCATGTCGATCTGTGAGAGGAACATATATTCGAACTGCCGCACTGTGGGTTGTAAAATCCTCAATGCGGCAGTTCCCGTGTATTTCTATCTATTGCGGCGGTCAAGGTTTTCCTATGCTGCAATTGAAAGTAATAAAAGAATAAGTTTAATGCCGCCGATTGCCGATAATGCGAACGGGATCATGAATATTGCCTGGCCGGGGCCCGCAGCGAACCGGAACATTGCTTTCCAGGTCGCTCCGAATGCACGCGGGAGGGCGTTGAAGAGAAAAATCGAAAAGACTAATGGGAGGATTGCATAGAGAAGATTTGCGACAGAGAAGCTTGAGGTTTGAAAGGCGGCTACGGCAAGCCAGGCGAGAGCGGCATAAATCAAGAGAAATACCGCGTCGGCGATGACATGGAAACTTTTTCCTCTGCCCACGATAGGCGAAATCAAATCCTCTCCCATCATGTAATTGACAATCCTCGACTGTATCCTGTCGTAGCGGATGGTCTCGCCGTCCGCGAAAGTGCCTTTGATGAAAGCACCGGAGAAATTATCGTTTATGTTGTATTCGATTACTATTCCGATTTTCTCCTCGGGCACGAGCATCATGTTCGCGTGGTAGTTCTCGGCGCTGCCGCCGTGATGGACAAGCCTTCCGTTGTCGAACCAGCCGAGGCCGTAGAGCTCGCTTGTCTCCGACGATTTACTGTGCATCATGGAAACACCTTCCTCGGACAGTATTTGCGCGTTTTTATAATGGCCACCGTTGAGCTGCGCGATAAGATAATTCGCCATATCGCTTGCGCAGGTGGTCAGATACCCCGCGGGGGTGATTGCCGGATGAAACTCGTACTTGGTTTCGTGGATAAAGCCGAGCACGGGCTGATGGCCCGGCTTAAGTCCATACTCGTCGGATTTTTGCTTTGAAGCAAAGGAGTGCGACATTTCAAGCGGGGAGAATATGTTCTTCTCAATGTACTCCTCATAGCTGAGCCCCGAAACGGCCTGAATTACCTCGCCTAATATGATATAATTCAGGTTGGAATACTCAAAGGAAGCCCCGACGACTCTGTTTAGTTTGACTTTCTTGAGGTTATGGGTTAGCTGCTCCAAAGTTTCGGCGGCGTTATGGTTGAAAGCCTTGTTGCCCTCATATGTCGATATTCCGCTTGTATGGTTCAAAAGCTGACGCAGAGTTATCTTCTTTGAAGCCTCCTCGTCCGCCAGACAGAACCACGGCAGATATTTTTTCGCAGGCTCGTCGATAACGAGAAGGCCCTTTTCCGAAAGCTGCATGATTGCCGTCGCCGTAAAGGACTTACTGGATGAGCCGATGAAAAAGGCCGTTTTTCCGGTCACCTTGCCTCCCTTGTCGCTGATCTTCCCGAAGCCCTTCACATATATTGGCTCAGTGCCCTTGACGATAACGATAGACAGGCCGGGAATCTTCATTTCCCCCATCTCTTCCTCAATTATACTATCGATAACCTTCGGGTCGAACTTTGTTGTAATTTCAGTTTTCTTCGTCATGCCATAACCTCCTTAGGCAGCACGCGGTTTCTCAGATTTTCGAGTCTCCCGAGTTCTCTAATTGCGTCCGCGTCCAAAACGAGCCTGTTTTCCCCAGCGTTCAGCTCACTCATAAGTTTGCGGGAATCAAGCAGTCTGAAATCGGTGCACTTCCCGCCTTCCATTTTTGAATAGATGAACATCGGGCGGATTTTCAGGTCGGAAATAATGGTAGTCTCTGTTCCTTCAGTGGTACCCTTTACTATCTCGAGCCTTACTAAATTGTTCAGGCGTGAGTTGTAAATATGGTCATGGCAGGAAATAAGGTCACCCAAGGCATAAACGATGAATCCGGCCTTTTCCATCTTTGTAAACGGGTCGGTAAAACGATATTTTTCCATTGGTTGAATCACATGAGGATGGTTGCCTATAATGATGTCTATGCCGCGGTCCATGAGCCTGTGCCCCATATCAATCACGTTCTGGATCGGGTATGATTCAAACTCGATGCTCCAGTGCAGGCAGGCAACAACGATATCCGCCTGCTTTTCGACCTTTGCGATCCTAATATGCCTTTCAATCATCGAAATATCGCAGTCGGGCCTGTTGAGACGTATGTAATTTGTGAGATACTCCTTGCCCTCGGGCGCGGCTTTGCCGTTTTGAGAAAACGTATAGGACAAGAACGCGACCTTTATTCCGTTTTTGCATATAACAGGGATGTCCTCCCTCTCGGCCTCGGTGCGGGAAGTTCCGACATGCGGACAGCCTCTGGAATCGAGAAAATTGAGTGTCGACCTGAGCCCGTCCTCGCCCAAGTCGAGGCAGTGATTGTTTGCGGTGGAAAAGAAATTTATGCGTTTGCCGCCCTGATAGAAGACGTCAAAAATCTCGGGAGTGTTATTAAGCGGCGGCGCTGTGAGGATGTTCTTCGGCACGAAGCTCGCAGCGGCCTCCGGCACGACAGGCGTTTCAAGATTGGCGCAGGCGATGTCCGCGCCGAAAAAAAAGTCGTCAAGCTCGTCAAATACATGCTGAGTATTGTCCGGCCGGATGTGGTGCGATGCGAGAATATCCCCTCCGGCGGCAAGAGTCAGACTGCTCTCCTCCATAAAGTTTTCAGGCAGGCTGTAGATAAGATCCTGATTTTCAAAGTATTCCTCAATATGCTTTCCTTTCTCGGCGCGCTCGATCTGCTTGAAGAAATATTTATATCCCCACCACAGTTTTTCCGAGAACTTCATATAGGCAAAGTTTCCTTCGGATTCCTGCGAATACTTGTATTTTATCGGGTGCAGCAAAGCCCGGATGCGACAGAGCAGTTTCAGAATAAATGCCATTGTGGATTTACCTCCTATAATTTAATGTTTTCGAGCGCTTCATCGACCATTGCCAGCTTTTTCGGCGAAGGCTTATCGATTAGATTGCCTCTGAGCATCACCATTTCCACTTTCGATAGAGCTCTGACGTTTTCAAGAGGATTTCCCTCCAAAACGATGAGGTCGGCGGATTTGCCCTTTTCCACAGACCCCGTTTCGCCGCCTATTCCCAATATCTCGGCGTTTACCAGAGTTGCATTATGTATAGCGCGAGCGGGCGTCATCCCCGTATAGGCGACAAGGTACTCCAGTTCTCTCCACGTATTGTACTGGGTGACAAACGGGCAGGACGCGTCGGTGCCGAGACCTATTTTGATTCCGGATTCCAGAGCCTGTTTTACCCCAGCTATCATTCCGTCGAGCACCATTTTATCGTTCTGAACACAGATCGGATTCATTTTGGTAATGGCAGGGTCTAGAAAATATATCGGTACCGCAGGGTACAGAGTAGGTATCAGTGAAGTATAACCGCGCAGTGATTTTGGGCTATTGAGGAAAAGGCTTATTATCTCCTCGTCGAATTTGCTCCCGTGCTCGACAGTGTCAACGCCTCCGAGCAGGGCCGTTCTGACGCCCTCAGTGCTCTCCGCGTGCGCGGCCACGAGATATCCGTTTTTATGCGCTTCCTCGCAGACGGCGGAAACTTCCGCGACCGTCATCTCAAGCCTGCCGGCTCCTCCTAGCTTACGGGAGTCGGTGACGCCGCCCGTGACGCATATCTTGATAAGATCGACCTGTTCCTCTATGTTCCGGCGGACACACCTTCTGTTGTCCCAGGGAGTATCGCTTACCATTGCAAAACTTCCCGCTCCGTGGCCTCCGGTAACCGCGATAGCCGGCCCCGAAACCAGCATCCTCGGTCCGGGACATTTGCCGCTTTCGACTTTGTCCCTGAGCTTTACATCCGAATAGAAGAGGTCGCCGACCCCCCGTATCGTCGTGACGCCGGAATACAGCGCCGCCTGAGCATGATTTTTCACCATGCTGTCAAGAACACGATGCCCAATACCTGTTCCCAGAAAACCCACAAGCCGTCTCGCGGCGCTTCCGCCTCCGACGGCTTTCATCGGCTTGCCGCTTCCGAAGAGATGTACATGGGCATTGATCAAGCCGGGCATCAAATATTTGCCCGTCAGATCGATGACCATGCAGTCACTGGGCACCTTCGTTTCACCGCTTCTGCCGATTTCCGAGATACGCCCATCCCTGATGACGACAGTCATACCTCGGTGAACTTCACCGCCAGATGTTCCGTCGATCATGCTTCCGTTGATAAATGCGTAGTTCTGCATGCTTCAGCCTCCTTAACCGAAATAGAATGTATTTTTATATGGTCTTCCATGAAGATCTTTTTTGACAGTTTGACTTTCCGAAGCATATGGGATAATATTCTACTGATAACTCCGAAAATTTTAAATACATATAATTCAAGATTGGGGGTTCCTCTTTGAACTTCGAAAAAATGAAGTACTACAGAAAAAGAAAAGGCTTTACTCTTGCCGAGCTGAGCAGCCGCACGGGTTACACTTCGAGTTTTCTATCCCAGATGGAGAACGGCATAAAGCAGCCATCACTGAAAGCGTTGAGAAAAATCACATCCGCTCTGGATATCCAGATATTTGAACTGCTTTCAGACGAAGATAAGCCAAACGGCCTAACGGATAAAGCTCAGGAATGTTCCGGCAAACCTCATGTGATAATTAAGAAAGATAAGCGGAAGAAGGCCGTAATGCCGGAAATTTTTACTGAATATGACTTTATAACGCCATATTCGTCCAACGGGACGTACAACGCCAGATTGTTAGGCTTGTACACAGTTATCAAGCCTAGCTGCTGGGCAAGCGAAAAACAGATTTCACTGGACTACGATATAAGCGTATACATCATCAAGGGCAAGGCAAAGGGCTATCTTGATGACGAGGTTATAGATTTAGAAGAAGGCGACAGCATCTATATGTACGCCCACGCGCCACACAATTTTTTAAATGTCGGCGATGATGAGCTTGTTATGTTGGGTTATGCGTCAAAAGAAGATGTATTCAATTAACCTACAGTTAATTAACTATGGGTTAATATTACATGCTATTACTACTGTTGTCAATTACGAAATTTTTGTCTCATAAAAGAGCGAAAGAAGAGGCCTTGGCAGTAAACTGCTAATTAAGAAAAAGTCGGCAAGAATAGAAAAAACTTAATATGGACTCTCAAGACGGGAAAAGCACCTCCGATAGCAGGAAAAGAAAACTGCGATCAGAGGTGCTTTTATATTTAAGAGAACATAAAAATAGTGAACAGAGGAGATATACATTCAAGATTTTTTAAGGATAGACAGGATTGTCTTTACAAAAATCTGTTATATCAATAATATTACGTATGTGTACGCCCATAGCGTACTTAGTTCCCTGATAATCTCTTTTTTTTAAGAAATTAATAATAGATCGGTTGTCTTGTAAAACAATCTCCGGTAACTGAGGGTCGGTGCCATACATTCTCCATGTGTCCTCGATGGCTTTATTAATAATAGGTATGAGTTGTTCCATAAATTGATTATGAGATGCGGTCACAATTGCATGATGAAATACCAAATCAGCTTTTTCCCATTCGCCATTAATTTCAATTTGGTGAGCAACCTCATCCGCACAATCAGATATTGTTTGAATTTCTGACTCGGATCCGCGCAAGCAAGCCAACATCGCTGTTTCGGGTTCAAACATCATCCGTATTTCGAACAAATCTCTCAACCTGATGTGAACAGTTTCAAGACGGCACAAACCGATGTCATTTCGGATACTTGCCTGCGATGTTACAAATGTGCCAAGCCCGCGTCGAACTTCGACAAAGCCTTGAGCTGAAAGGATGCGTATCGCTTCTCGAATCGTTGTACGGCTAACACCCAATAAAGTACATAAATCGGCCTCAGTTGGAAGTTTCATACCAGGTTTCAGGCCAGGATTGGAAATTATTATTTGAAAAATATTATCGGCAGTCTGGTCGGTTAAGTTTTTTAATTGACGAGACATAGAAGTTCACTCATTTCTAAATTTTATTGAATCATAACATATATGCAGGAATCCTGCAATAGGCCCTTGACATAGGACAATAGCAGCGGTATTATGACATCATACAAGAACAGGCAAGGTAATACATCGCTTATTTGTTTTGAACCTCAGCCATACCTATTCGTTGTATTTGCTTGTTTTTTCGAGTTTTGCTTATGGCTGATATTATTTTTATAAGGAGCATTTTAATGTTGCAAAAAAAAACTATGGATGGCAATGAAGCAGCCGCGTATATATCATATGCATTTACAGAAGTGGCGACCATCTATCCTATTACACCTTCATCGCCTATGGCGGAGCATGTGGATGAATGGGCCGCAGAAGGTAAAAAAAATCTGTTTGGCCAAAGTGTCCGACTAGTGGAGATGCAGTCCGAACACGGTGCTGCAGGAGCTATGCACGGATCTTTGGAGGCGGGAGCCCTTACGACTTCCTATACGGCTTCTCAGGGCCTTATGCTAATGATTCCCCCTATGTACCGAATAGCGGGACAACTCCACCCTGGTGTTCTCCACGTAAGCGCCCGTACTGTGGGTACCCATGCTTTTTCGATTTTCGGTGATCATTCCGATGTTATGTCCTGCCGCCAGACCGGTTTTGCGATGCTATCTACCGGCAGCGTGCAGGAGGTAATGGATCTGGCTGGAGTAGCCCATTTGGCCGCAATTAAGGGCCGTGTTCCTTTCCTGCACTTTTTTGACGGTTTCCGCACTTCCCACGAGATTCAAAAGATTGACGTATTCCCTTATGAAGAACTGGGAAAGTTGCTGGACTGGGATGCCGTAGAAGCATTCCGTAAGCGTGCCCTCAATCCAGAGCATCCCGTTCAGCGCTCTACTGTACAGAATCCTGATGTTTTTTTCCAGAATCGAGAGGCTAACAATATTTACTATAATATGCTGCCATCCATTGTTGAGGATTATATGGAAAAAATCAACCAGCTTACCGGCCGTAATTACGGATTGTTTAACTATTATGGCGATCCATATGCTGAGCGTGTTGTCATCGCAATGGGGTCTGTTTGCGATACACTAAGAGAAACAGTTGATTATCTCAGAGATCGCGGTGAGAAAGTAGGCTTCCTACAGATTCATCTTTATCGTCCTTTCTCCGCTAAACATTTCATTGACAAGTTGCCCGCGTCCGCAAAACATATCACGGTTCTTGACCGTACCAAGGAGCCAGGTGCTTTCGGAGAACCTCTCTATGAGGATATATGCACCGTCTTAATCAACCGGGACGATTGCCCGATATTATATGCAGGACGCTACGGACTATCTTCCAAAGATGTAACTCCCGCACAGATGATCGCTGTGTTCAACAACATGAAAGAGAATACAGGCAAAAATCACTTTACCGTCGGTATCAATGACGACGTTACGCATCTGTCTCTTCCTGTTGGTGAAACGGTCGACACGGGCGATGCCGCGACAATAAGTTGTAAATTCTGGGGACTTGGTTCCGACGGCACTGTTGGAGCGAACAAGAATTCAATTAAAATTATCGGCGAATATACCAATCAGTATGTTCAGGCCTATTTTGAGTATGACACTAAAAAATCCGGCGGAGTGACAAAATCGCATCTGCGCTTCGGCAAGGCTCCAATCCGTTCTACATACCTTGTGAGTAGTGCAAATTTTGTGGCATGCCATAATGCATCTTATATCAGCCGCTATGACATCGTAACCGAACTGAAACCCGGCGGAGTTTTTCTCCTCAACTGCGGCTGGAACGCGGCCGACTTGGAATCACATCTGCCAGCCAAGGTAAAACGAACACTGGCCGAACTCAAGATACGCTTCTACATAATTGATGCCACTAAAATCGCGACGGAAATCGGATTGGGCAACCGAACCAACACTGTCCTACAGGCAGCTTTCTTCAAGCTCTCAGGCGTATTGGCCATAGAAGATGCTGTCAGGTACATGAAGGAAGCTATACAGAGGACCTATGGTGCCAAGGGCGAAAAGGTGCTGGCTATGAACTTTGCGGCAGTTGACATGGGAGTTTCAGATGTCGTTGAGATCGAGATCCCGGCTTCATGGCTTGAAGCCGTGGATACGGGAAATGCTGCCAATGCCAACGAGCCGGATTATGTCCGCAATGTGCTGCGCCCGGTAAACAATCTTAAGGGAGACGAACTGCCTGTAAGCATCTTTAAAGATATGGCGGATGGCACTGTACCGCTTGGAACATCTGCATTTGAAAAGCGTGGTATAGCTATAAGCGTCCCCGCATGGGTTCCCGAGCACTGCATCCAGTGTAACCAATGCAGTTTGGTTTGTCCGCATGCGGCTATCCGTCCATTCCTGCTTAACAAGGACGAGGTTGAAGCGGTTCCTTCCGGTTACGGTGTTCGGGCTGCCAATGGAAAAGGACTGGAACAGTATAGTTTTCATATACAGGTAGATCCTCTCGACTGTACCGGTTGCGGCAGCTGTGTCAACGTATGCCCGGCCAAGGAAAAGGCTCTGCTTCTGCAACCGCTTGAGAGCCAGCTCCCCGAGATGGATAATTGGACTTACTCACTCGCTCTCAGTGCGAAAACAAATCCCTTGGATAAGTTTACAGTAAAGGGCAGCCAATTTGAGCAGCCACTGCTTGAGTTCTCCGGCGCATGCGCTGGCTGCGGTGAAACTCCTTACATGAAGCTGATGACTCAGCTCTTCGGTGACCGCATGTATTTAGCAAACGCCACCGGGTGTACACAAGCATGGGGAGCCGCCTGTCCGTGTGTCCCTTATACGACCAACAGGCTGGGTTATGGCCCCGCATTCTCAAACTCGCTCTTTGAAAACAATGCAGAATTCAGCCTTGGAATGTGCCTTGCGGTACGTCAGCAGCGTGAACATCTGGTTTTAGAAGTTCGAAGACTGCTTAAAACTACCAAGGACGCGGTACTCCGCGCGGCTCTTGAGGCTTGGCTGAACGGATTTGTTGAAGCGGATGGCACCCGCGAGAGAGCGGATGCCGTTATCAAGGCGGCTGAAAAATCAAGCGAAGATGTTGAGGTCTTACTCCACAATAAGGAACATCTGACCAAAAAATCAATGTGGATGTACGGCGGCGACGGCTGGGCGTATGACATTGGTTTCGGTGGTCTGGATCACGTACTGGCTTCCGGTGAAGATGTCAATATATTGGTAGTTGACACCGAGGTATATTCCAATACCGGCGGGCAGTCATCAAAGGCTACCCCCGTGGGTGCAGTGGCACAGTTTGCATCATCTGGTAAAAAGACCTGTAAAAAAGATCTTGGTATGATTGCTGTTCAATATGGCAATATCTATGTCGCGCAAGTGGCCCTCGGAGCAAATCAGACACAGCTGATTAAGGCTCTGAAGGAGGCAGAAAGCTATAATGGTCCTTCGCTCATTATTGCATATGCTCCATGTATCAATCATGGCATTGTCAAGGGTATGGCATATGCTCAGCAGGAGACCAAATTGGCTGTGGAATCCGGTTATTGGAACATCTACCGCTACGACCCGCGCTTAAAAGGGCAAGGAATAAATCCATTTATTCTCGACTCTAAAGAGCCAACTGTTCCACTGCGGGATTTCCTCAACGGCGAGGTACGCTTTGCCGCACTGAAGCGCACATTCCCGGAAGAAGCTGAACTCTTAACCCAGGCAGCAGAGAAAGCAGCCGCGGAGAAGTATCGTCAGTATTTTGAACTGTCTGAAAAGACTAACTCCTGACATAACATAGATTGCCTCCGTTTAGCGGAAATGTTAAATGCGGATATCTAAGACTTTGGCTCTGGATGAAACGTCTAAGCCAACAACAATTGATTGGGAGCGTGTTCCTATGGATTATACAGAAGAATATAGAAATAAGCTTACGTCGCCGGACGAGGCAGTGAAAGAAGTCGAGTCCGGAGACTGGGTGGACTATGGTTGGTGCACATGTACACCGGAAGCTCTTGATAAGGCATTGGCTGCACGATATGAGGAACTTACGGATGTGAAGGTGAGAGGAAGTGTCCTTTTCAGGAAGCCAGCAATTATGCAGGTTCCCGATGTGAGAAAACACTTTACCTGGAATTCCTGGCACATGTCCGGAATAGAGCGGAAGATGATCCCAGAGGGAGCCAGCTTCTACTCTCCTTTAAGATACTCTGAACTGCCCCGTTACTACCGAGAAAATATTGCGCCAATCCATGTGGCGATGTTTCAGGTAGCGCCAATGGACAAGTACGGGTACTTTAACTTCGGACTCAACGCCTCACACCTCGCCGCCGTATGTGAGAGGGCAGAAATCATCATTGTGGAAGTAAACAGAAATATGCCTCGCTGCCTTGGCGGCACTGGAGAGAGCATCCATATCTCTCATGTTGCCCGCATTGTTGAGGGGGATAACCTACCGATTAACGAAATGGAAGACTCCGGTCCAGCTTCCGCGGTGGATGAATCTGTGGCAAAGCTCATCGTGGAGGAAATACCAAATGGCGCATGCCTCCAGCTTGGAATCGGCGGTATGCCGAATGCTGTGGGTGCTCTCATCGCCAAGTCCAATTTGAAAGATATTGGCGTACACACAGAAATGTATGTGGATGCATTTGTAGACATAGCAGAGGCTGGTATAATAAACTGCTCCAAAAAGAACATTGACAAAAATCGTCAAGTCTATACCTTCGGCGCTGGTACCAAAAAATTATATGACTATCTGAACGATAATCCGGCATGCATGTGTGCCCCGGTTGATTACACGAACGATGTCCGCGTTATCTCTCAGTTGGATAATTTCATCTCAATTAACAACGCAGTGGATGTAGACCTGTACGGACAGGTTAATGCCGAGTCGTCAGGCACAAAACACATCAGCGGCGCGGGCGGTCAACTGGATTTCGTGTTAGGAGCATACCTTTCAAAAGGCGGTAAGAGCTTCATCTGCTGCTCCTCCACATTCAAAGACAAGGATGGAAACATTTGCTCCCGCATTCATCCCACACTGCCCTCCGGCTCCATCGTTACCGATACACGGGCAAACATCCACTATCTTGTGACAGAGTTCGGCAAAGTTAATCTTAAAGGCTGCTCTACCTGGGAGAGGGCGGAACGCATAATTTCAGTGGCACACCCGGATTTCCGCGAGGAGCTGATCCAACAGGCCGAAATAATGCACATTTGGCGCTATTCAAATAAGCGCTAACATCGCTTGATATTACAAATAGCGACAGTAACTCAAACTTGCGGCGAAAGCATTAATATTCCACTACAGGTGTTTCAATATAATGTTTATGAAGCTATGATATTGCAAACTATTCGTACAAAAATTTGACGTGTCCGTTCAAGCTAGACCCCATGGAATTTTACTAAAAAATACGTAAAGCAGCCTAAAACAAAAGTTTTAGGCTGCTTTATGATTTGATGGAGACGGACGAGATCGAGCTGTTGACCTTCCGACTGCCAGTCAGACACTCCCCCAAACCAGCCTCTTACAATAACCAAGATATTGTGATAGGTTGGTGCACCGAAACAATATGAAGTGTATTACTGCATTCTTGTATAGAAACCAAAAACTTCACTGACGTTTGACCTATCAAGCTTATAATAATTTAGCTCATCTATGCTTTTAATTGGAAACATGACAATTGTATGAGTGAGAGCATTTTAAGCACCCGAAGGTCCTCCATCATTTTGCTTTTAATCTGTTTTAATCGGTCCCACTTTTTTCTCCGTTTTATCTGGATTAAAGGGCATCTCACTTCTGTTGTTGAAGTCTATATGCATTGTTTGTGTGCACCCCCATACAGGCCCAAGAAGATGCGCCTTGATACGCAGGAAACCTTTCCTATAATAATTGTAAAAAGCGCATTTAAGACAATAGACTAACAATTTCCACTTATATAATGTTGTTGTCAACTAGCAGAGAAAAATACAAATTCGACATCTGTTTGATATCGTGATAGTCAATGTTGAAAAGATCTTTCATTCGATTCAGCCTATAAAATACTGTGTTTTTGTGAATATATAGCTTTTCTGCCATCAGTTGTATGTCCTGGTTGCAGCGAAAAAAGGCCCAAAGCGTATCTACATAAGAAGCCGAATAATGTTCGTCGAACTCTTTTATTTTCCGTAAAGCTACGCTGTCAAACAGTCCGGAATTTTCGGAACGCCTGGCACTGGCAGCAGCAAAAAACACTTTATAATCATCAGAGTAGATCACGTTTTTCTGTAAGTCTTCCGCGACGGAAAAATCCAACGCAAAATCCGCAATTTTTATATGAGAAAGAAAACAGACGAAGTGGGAAAACTCATCACTTACGCAAACCCGAAAGCTGCCGCCAATGTGGTTCACAAACATTGACAATTGAGACAAATTTTCAGCAGCTGTAACAACGGCAAAGCTATGGTTGTACGGTACATACCACCAATTAATATTGGATTTACAGAATTGAAGAAGATCAGATTCGATCGGTGATTCGTGCTCGAAAGTCGTCGGCCGGATCAAAAGCAAGCGAAAAGAAAGAATGTTCTTTAAAAGCGCCTGCAGATAATATGGGTTCTGAAAAGTATTTACGTTGATGCTGTTATTAAGCAGGCCAAGCATAAAGTTCTGGATCGGATGGAAGCTGCTTTTGACGGAAAAACCATTAATAGCAAGCGCCAGGCTGAAAAAAGATGCAGAAATCCGGAGTATTTCAAGTTCATCCTTCGTCGGCGTGTGGTTGACTGTTGGCATGTCCACGACTCCAATCAGATTTGTGCCGAAAAGGCAGCCGCAGCTGGAATGTGTATGGCTGAAATAAGGTAATGCTCTGTTGACAGGCCGACCCTTCAGCAGGAGTCGTTCAAATTCAATTACCAACTCAGAAAAATCCTCGGCGAGGGCGTGCTTTCCGATATTAATATATTCGTTGATTAGCTCCTGACCGTAGTCTTTGGAGACCGCGACAATTGTTTGGGAGGTCAAAGTGATTGCAATAGGATTTCCGGCATACCTCGCTGTAAGGTCGCAAACTCGGTTAAGATTAGCACCGGCTGTAAATTCTTGCAAGAATTCGCTTTGAAATTCCAAAAACGATTGATTCATCTGGATACCTCCTTTAGCTCGTCTTGAGTAAAACAGCAAATTGTTACCTTTCATTTTAAACTATAACACAATAGAATTTGCAATTTCAAGAATATTTCTAAAATACACAAATTTTTATCAAATAACCTGTGCTCGATCACAATGCCATGCCATAAAAAC
>QFZN01002046.1_pt1 | contig 17767 bp, 12 predicted proteins | sample 1740101 | NCBI WGS metagenome assembly QFZN01 (sample SAMN09210849, study PRJNA391713) | Ciliate metagenome, whole genome shotgun sequencing project. | isolation source: combination of 50 Heterometopus sp. ciliate cells from an enrichment culture... | host: Heterometopus sp. ...
CATCTCCTCATCAACTTCTTTTGCGGAGACGGGACCGCGGAACATGGCGCAGGCGGTGAGGTATTGGCCGAAGGCAAGGTTGGCGGAGCACATCACGTTGTTCCACTCGAACATCTGTCCCATCAGCGCCTTCACCGACGTTTCTGGCTTCTCTCCGGCCGGAACCAGCGGGGCCAGACTCATCGTGAGGAAGTGCAGCCGCGGAAACGGCACCAAATTAACAGCCATCTTGCGCAGATCAGTGTTAAGCTGGCCGGGGAACCTAAGACTGCAGGTGACGCCGCTCATGGACATCGCCACGAGCTTGTTCATGTCCGAGAACGTGGGTGCCGGCTTCTTCAATGTAGAGAAGCAAATTCTGCTAAGCGCGTCATTGTCAAGCATGTAGACCATATCCGAGTTTTCGACTAGTCTGTGGAAACTGAGCACGGTGTTGTAAGGCTCGAGGAGCGAGTCGCGGTGTCCTTGCATCGACGGGAACACGACGAAATCTGTCATCATCCTCTCACAATACGTCTCACGCAAGGTCGACTGGATCAATCCGCCTAGTCCGCTCCCGGTCCCGCCGCCCAACGCGTGCGTCATTACGAAGCCTTGCAGACAGTCGCAGCCTTCTATCTGCTTTCTGACTACATCGATAACCTGGTCCAAGATTGCGGCCCCGCTCGTGTAGTAGCCCCTCGCCCAAATCCCGCCGGCGCCGCACTTTCCCGCGACGAACGAATCCGGGGCGAACAGCTTCCCCATGGGCCCGCTCCTGATGTTGTCTATGGAGGCAGGATCGAGGTCGACCATGACGGCTCTGGGGACGTACTTGGTCCCGGCGGTTTCCGAGAAGAAAACGTTTGCTCGTTGCAGCCGCAGCGGGTCCTTGTCGACGTCTCCTCCGGACAAGTCTAATCCATGCTCGTCCGTGGCCAGTTCCCAGAAGTCGGCTCCCATTTGGCAGCCGCACTGGCCGCATTGTATGTTTATGATCTCCCGCATATCTTTCCTGGGAATTTTATTTTCGGTCCCGAGTTTGTATTATATTACTTGTTGCTATCATTCTGTTTAGTGCTGCAACTCGGAGATCCTGCCTGCCTGCACACTAGCCACAGAAGCGGTCGGATAGTATATCATATCGCACTCTCTATAATCACAGGCTCAGCATTGACCAGAATAATAAGGGCTTTTTAGCGGAACACGTCGGGTTAGAACCACGGTGCCCAGGCAAGCGACATCTCATTTAGCACGCCGGGGTCCATGGCCTCCTTTATCTTGCTGTACACCTTCTGGTTGAAGCACGTCCAGTAGACTTTCTCATTCGTGTCCTCGCGTCGCTCCTCTCCCCCGCTGACCTTCACTGTCTCCGTCTTGAACACCGCATGTCTCGACGCAAACAACTTTTCTATCGGCTCCATGTCGGTGAGTCCCAGGATGTTGCTCCGAGTCCGCTCGTAGTTCGCCGCCACCACCTTCTGCTTGTTCGCCGCCGACTGTCCTTCCAGCGCCGGCTCGTCCTCCAGCAGGTCCTTGTAAAACAGACGGAGATAGCCGCTGAGGTATAGCAGCTTGTTCTTGCGAATACTCAGCGCCGCCGCGGTTATGGCACCCGCGAACGGTCCCTCGATGCCAATCGGCGTGATAAAGTACTGGATATTGGGGGTGAGACGGAAGGGCACCTGGACGTCGTTGCGCAGCGGAGATTCGTCGATGCCCGCGTGGCTCATCGTGTAGCCTGAGTAGTACACCTTCCCCGTTCTTTTGCAGAACATGAACGAGTTGAGCTCCTTGTGCGACATCTTGAATACATACGAGAAGAACGACTGGGCGGCGAGGTAGCTTGTGAACTGCTTCTTGTACACGAAGAGCTCATCTGGGTTTGACACCAACTTGTGTATAAAGGCTGCGAATATGTAGTCCCCCAGAAGACTCCTCATCTCTTCCATGACGTTCTTCTTTATCTCGCGCTCAAGCTGTTCGATGCCCTGGTTGATCTTCTTGTCCTCAATGGTCTCCGCATAGCGTTCCACGTACGATATCGTGGCGTAGTCAGGATGGAGCCCGCGCTCGACCATGGCTGCATCGTGGATGTCGCTTATCTGCATGATGTGGAACTCGTCGAGGGCCATCTTCATGCGTCCCCAGTAGAGGCTGAAGGGCGAGTAGAGCTTCACGTTGCGGATCATCGTTGGCTACGGAGCAATGTTAAAACAGCCCACGAAGAATACACGACTGGTGGTGAAGATCTGGTTGAGGAAATGGCGCAGCTGCGTGATGAGCACCTCATTCTTCTCGTTCTCATTATAGTTCTGCAGGTAGTAGTTGTAGCTCTTCTCGTTCGTCCCTCTGAAGTCCACCCGGGTCCGCTGGTAAGTCTTTTCGACCTTGGTCTCAAGCCTCGCGATGTACACCGTGGTCTCGGGGGCAGGCTCAGTGTCCTTCACGTAATTGCAGCCGAACATCTCGATCTTTTTGGGAATCATGCTGGCGAGCTCCTGACTGTAGCCGTCCATGGAGTATTGCTCGGTGCGGAGGGTCACCTTGGTGTGCAGCCAGTCGATCCAGTTGCGCAGGCGGAGCATCGTGGCGCTGATCGGCCGTCCCTCTATCGCCTCCCTGCTGAAATCCGCCATGAACTTCGCCTTGTACATCCGCTGCAGCTCTCTACGCGGGGGTCACAATACAGGATGAGGTACGCATAGTCTTCCTTGGTGGTCTCGAAGTACTTGGTGATGATCGTCGTTATATATTCCGCAAACATCTTGACCTCGATCAACGGGAAGCACATCACATAGAACAGCCGCAGGTGGAGAAGCAGCTCGTCCTCCTTGTTGAAGCTGGCCAGCACCTTCTTCTCCAGCTCTGTCAGCATCTTTTCGATCATCTCGCACTTCTGGTTCTCCCGCTCACGCTCGCGAATCAGGGTGCAGAGGTCGTCCACGGCCAGCAGCATCTCCTTGCTCACCGGCGGCTTCCCCGCTGTCTCCTGCGCATGGAGTTTCTCCTGGGCCCGGTGCAGTTGCAGGAATAAGGCCTGAGGATACAGCTTAGCGATGTTCTTGAGGATCAGTCTGGCCGCCTCGCGCTCTCTGGTGGACCGGCCCAGGTTCATCAGCAGCTGCGGGATCCAGTATATCCACGCCCAGGTCGGTATGTTCGGTGCATACTCGACGAAACACTTGAGGATGAGGTTCTCGCCGGAATCAGGCACGGAAGGCGGCGGAGTGGCTGGTGAGGCTGCGGCTGGGGACGAGGCCGGCGCGGGCTGTTGCTGCGCAGGTTCCTCCCTCTCTAGGCAGGCGAAGATCCTAGGGATGTAGAACTTGGAGCGGCTGACCATGTAGGTCGCCGCCTGGATGTGTCCGCGGATGGCGTGCACGTTCAGCTGCGCCTTCCGCTTTGCCTCGTAGGCGTGTTCACAGAAGATGGCAAAGGAGGCCCATGCCTTGTAGTTGTGGGGACAGGCGTCGGTGGCCGCCTTGAGGGCGTCGAAGGCGTCGCCGAAGATGTTGTCCTTGTGGCAAATTTCTCCGCGGAGCCTGCAGATCTCGCTCAGGGCCACCGGCGACTTCTTGCAGAATGGCTTACTCTCAGCTGCCTTGAGATACTTTGCGGCGTCCTTCCACTCGTTGTCGAACGCTATGGACAGTTTCGCTGTCTCCTTGGTGAGGAGGAAACGCTCGTAGTTGTGGACCTCGCCCGTGTCCTTGAGACACTTGTCAGCCTCGCTCAGATAATAGAGAGCCTGGTCAGTGAGATTGTGCTTGCGAGCCATCTCCGCGAGTTTGAGGTAGTTCCACGGCACGTCGTGCAAAAAGCTCTCGATCTTCTCAGTCTTTGCGTTTCCGGTGGTCAGCTTCGATATCAGCTGGGTGAACAAGAAGTTCCTGCACTCCAGCAGGTTTCTCCAGACCTTAAAGGGCTCGCACTTGTTGGGAAGCCGCTCGCGCCAGGTATTCAGAGGCGACTTCAGGTCCGATTCCACAGACCGACTGAGGTACTCTTTCACCTCCTTGTACATGTTCTTGAACTCGTTGCACTCGAGGTACTGCTGCTGAATTATGATTGACGCATAGTGCGGCGTGTCCACGATCGTCGGCAGCATGTTCCACTCCGCGTAGAGCGCCTTTAGCCCCCGCTTGTAGATTTCGTCGCGCTTCCCGTCGTCGTCGCCCATCTTCTGGATGTGGGCATAGAGTTCTGCAAGGACGGTGGTGGCCGAGTCGCCCTCGCCGATCTTCTTGGCAGTCACCACGTAGTCTTCCCAGCTCTTTGTGGCCCAGTAGTGGTCGGCCATGACGGACATGCGGTTCGCGTGGTTCGCAAACGGTCTGATCAGATCCCACTGGTTCAACTGCTCCGCCGCCTCGGTAAGTCCGTCCTCCCAGATGCGGAGGTCGACCTGCGTTAGCATCCGCTTCATTTCATCCCCGCCCGCATTTGCCCCCTGCGCAAAGTCGCTCGACTCCAATTCCTTGATGGACTCCTTCCCCGTGCTCAGCTTTATGTTCTTTGAGATGGCGTTGGCGAAGAGGTCGTAGGCCGCGTTCCACATGCCGAATTGCATGTAGGTGAGGCCGGACTGGGTGATGGGGCACTTGGCGATGTAGCGGCCCAGGCCGATCGCATACTCGTTCTCGCACAGTTTCTTGAAGAGCGTGTTCATGCATACGGCGAAACGCTCGTTTCCGGGATAGGCGTACATGTAGGACTCAAGCAGAGGGATCGCCGTGTGCCAGGCGCCGTAGTTGCGTCCCAGGTACTGGATTATCTCAGGCGCTATCTTCGGTATCGGGTCGCACGCGCTGACTGCCTCAAACATGGTGCGGATGGCGTTGGGTCGTTTGCCCATCATCTGCTTGAGGAACTCGTCCTTCGCCAGGAACGGCTCGATTAGACAAGCGATCTGCTGCTGCTCATCGGCGGTCATGATGTTCCAGAACTGGGGGAAGAGCTTGAGCCAGAGTTTTTCGCAGATGTGGTGTTCCCAGTTGGTCACGTCCTTCAGCGGCCGCAACCAATATCTGGTCTTCTTCTTCCTCAGCTTGCTGGCCACCTTCTGGCTTCTCTCAATTATTTCGTTGATCTTCGCCTCCGACTTGGACTCAGTCACGGTGTCAGCCATCGGGACGCTCTCGTTGCTGGCAGGCAGCTTTGCCTTGCTGTTGTTGTTAAAGCTTAGAAGAACAACGCCATCCTGCTCGCGCTGCATTTCGGCGTCCTCGTCGATCGAGGACAGCAACAGGTCGAGGGCCTGCTGGATCCAGAAGTTGTCCTTCTGTTCCTTCGAATAGTCCCAGATCTGCTGGAAGAATATGTGCTGAAGACGGCGGAAGACCGAGCGGCCGTAGTACTGGTCAAAGAGAGAGAAGAACTTGTTCCGAATGCCGAGACTCTTGTTGCGGAGCTGCATGAGGGTGTAGTTGTGGATTCGCCGATGATGCTCCTTGAGCTCGGTGAAGCCCTTCAGGTAGTCGTACACCAGTTCCAGCAGTTCTGCGCTAGCCTGCTCATATTCGGGCTGCATGCGCTCCTGCAGTCTGCCGATCAGCTTGCATCTGTCCCCCTGAGAAGAGTGCGCGTACATCGCCGACTGAATTGGGTCCGTGTTTAGGTTGAGGACCACGCTGCTGAGAATGACCTTGCGGGCCGCCTTCACGATCTCCACCAGCGAGACCTCGTCAATGCACTCCTTTTCGAAGATGTTGATCAGGGTGTCGAAGTAGCGCGGGGCATACTTAGGGTTGTCGATGACCCGGTCGGCGAGCAGGTGGGTCATCTGGATTATCGAGTCCCTTATGTAATAGTCCAGGTTCGAGCTTGTCGTGTTTATCAGCACTATGTCCTGGTCGTCCTTGTTAAGCCAGTCCCAGGAGAACTCGCGGGCCGATGTGGGCGGCGGCGTCGGGGCTGCTCCGCGTGGGAACGGGTACATGCGGAAGCGATCGCTGAGCTTGAGGTACTTGGTGAAGACCTTGCACAGGAAGTTCCAGCAGCTGAACAGCTGCTCTAGCTGGTCCTGGAACAATGTGGCCATCCCCAGTTCCGCGTGGAGAGCACAGAGTCGGATGGTGAGATGCGGGGTGAGGAAGTAGATCTGCTCCTGGTAGCCCTTGATCTGGGTGCGCTCCTGGACACCGGATTTGTTCTCTTCGCGGTTCTGCTGGGCGGTCTTGTCGAAGTTCTTGATCTCGGAGAAGAAGAGCTCCAGATCTTTGATGATCACCCGCTTCAGGTGTTCACTCCACTCTGGCGGATCTATCCGGGTGCTTGCAAGCGTGTGTTCTTACAGACTTGCGTCTTCTTCTTGAGCAAACTGCTGAATTTGCAGATGGCCTCGATGATGTAGGGGTTCTTCTGCGGCGAGTAGGTCTCCTGCTTGCCCGGCCACTTGCAGTACAGCGTGGTCTGTGCACTCTCCACAAACTTCTTCGCGTAGTCCTCGACCTTTGCCTTGGTGTAGTACTGCATGACCACCTTCATCACGTTGAGCACGGTCACCTGCAGAATTGCCTCCTAATCCGGTTACAATACGAAAACCACTACACGAGTGTGGGTGGGCGGCGAGTGTCTGTCCCACGCTGAGAACTTGAACTGCTGGTCCGGGGCTTGGATGAGTATAGCCCGAAGGAGTACCAGACACTTGTATGTGAGCTCAATGCAGTCCTTGTCAAGCTGTTCCTCCACATCCAAGATGTAGTGAAGCTGGAACAGCTCCTTGAACAGACAGGTCGCCACGATGTCCTTGATCTGCGCCTCGGTGTTCTGGATCTTCAGGTCGTGCGCCAGGTCCAGACTCCAGATGAGCATGACCTTGGCAATATCGAAGGCGAGGAGTTTGGATTGGAACGGCTTGGAGTAGAAGAAGATCTTCTGGAACGCCTGGATCATCCGCGGGTACAGCACCAGCTTGTGAGGCTTGAATATCCCCTGGTTCCTCACCACCATCCCGAACACGTTTATCAGCGTGGGCAGAGACGAGGCGTTGAGCCTGATAGTCCGCTCGAGCAGGAACAGGTTCTGTTCTTGCTGCTGCTGTGTCACCGACTTGAACATTACGGGGACAACACTGTTGATAGCCTCGACGATCACGTCGCGGTTGTCGGGCTGACTTTCGCCGAGGAAAACGTAGATGACCTCTTGAATGCGTTCATTGGGCATAGGAATCTTGTTGGCGAACTTTGCGACCGCCATAAACGCCCAGGCCTTCATCGCAAGGTCATCGGACTTGATCTTTTTCCAGATGTCTAGCACCACGATTTTCTTCGAGGCGTCCATCTTCTCCTTCGCTATGTGTTCGAGGATGAGCACGCCGAAGCGGAGTGTGCGGCGCTGGATGATGGGCTTCCAAGGTCGTGAGGAGAACAGCACGTTGAGCAGCTTCTCCTCCAGCTCGCGACCCAGCAGGTCTGCCGATCTCTCGTGGTACACGTAGAAGAAGAGCGGGATCATGAGGTAGCTGGTAGCGTTGAGGCACGGCTTCTCGTCGAGGTTGTCGCACGACAGCAGCGAGAGGTAAGTTTCCACGTAGGCCTTGTAAGAGCTCTCTGGGATCTTTCTGCAGAAGTCGTAGCACAGGAAGTTCTTCAGCTCCAGCGTGCTTGTGTACTCTGGGCTCTTGAGGAAATCGAGGAGCTGATACGCTGCCTTAACATCTTCCGGACGCAGACTGGCGTACCCCAGCAGCAGCTTCTCCACCTTCAGCAGGTCCTCCCTCAGGAACCGCGACAGTGCCGGCGACATGTTCTTTTGGCTGTGACCGCTCTCGGGGATGAAGGCCAGCCATACGGTCGAAATGGTCTGCACCAGCTCGCCCTGTGTCCCCAGCCAACCTTCCGTGGGGGTGATGATGTCCTTCATTGCATTCGCATTCACATTCTCTTTCTCCTTCTCCTTCTCCTTCTCCTTCTCCTTCTCCTTCTCCTTCTCCTTCTCCTTTGCCGCACTCTTACTCTGTTCGTGCTTGATAGCCTTGTGCAAGGAGTAGACCAGCTTCAGGGCCTCGTGGAGGACCGCGTAGTTTTTCCCCTCCTTGTCGTGACTCTGCTTTAGGATGGTGAGCAGCACCGGCGCCGCCTTGTCCTTCAGGTAGGTGCGGAACTTGGTGGCCTTCTTGGACCGGATGATCTGGGCCGCCAGCCGCAGAACCACCTCCAGCTGCTTCTCCGCCTTCGGGTCACCCTGTTCTAGCGCGTGTTGTTCCTTGATGCACAGCAGCGCCTCGTTCGAGTATTTGCCGAATAGCTGTGCCAGAGGATCCTGGAGCATGGCGTCGGACCAGCCGTACTGGTACATCAGATACTTGAGCTTCTGGGCGTTGCGCAAAGTGGACTTGAACAGCTCCAAATCATCTTCGGCAGGCTGCTTGTGCTTGTAGCAAGCGATGAGGAAACACGCAATGTGGATCTCGTTGGTGTGCTTCGGCCGCGGGCCCTCCTTCATCTTGGACAGGTCCTCCTCCAGCTTCTTGAGGATCTCGGTGAAAGACCCGGTGATCCTGTCCCAGAAGCCCTTCTGGAACGAGTCCGGAAACAGCTTGACCACATGCATGATCTTCTTGTAATCCGTCAGGTCCGCGATCTTGTTCAGCAGCAGGAGTCTCAGACACTCTCTGTATGCTCTTGTTGGAAGCATGTCCTCATGGTCCTTGGTAGCCTCGCGCATGGCCCGGATGCATCTCTTCGCCTTCTTGTGCAGACACTTCTCGTCCCGTATAAGGAACCGGAAGAGCGTGATCATGTACTTGTATCGCTGCTCGTTAAAGGCTGCACGCATGCGCTCTGCATCCGGGGTCATGATGCTGCTCTGCCACTCCTTGTCGTTCATGATTTTCTGGAACTCAGCGCATAGCATGGTCATGCAGGCAGTGATGACCTTGATGCGGGCCTTGCTCCGAGGGAAGACGTTGTAGATGTAAGGGTCCCCACCGAGGATGTTGGGCCGCGAAACGGGGTACTCCTTGGTGGCCAGCACCTTTTGGGCGTATTCGGCAAGCCGATCATCGAGGGCCTGCGGCTTGTCGGAAGGAGTGAGGAGAGCCTTGAGTCGCTGTTCTCTGTAGAGTCGTCTCTGCTGCAGGGCGTTCGCGTAGTTGTCTGCCACCTCTAGACGTTCCTTCTCGGTCTTGATGGGGTGGTTGTAGATTGTCGACGTGCTGGCCTCGTAGACCGGGTTGAAGTAGTTGTGCTTCTTCTCGAGGAGCATGTAGTAGGTCTTTACGGTGCCGTCCTGGGAGCTTCGTCTGAGCTCCTCGTGCTCTGCGATCTCGTCCTTGATTATCATCAGCAGCTCCTCGTTGAGCTTGAGCATGCCCTCGCCCACATCTGCGCCCCGGCCCATCAGGTTCCCCGCCTTGTCCTGCTGAAGCAGATAGGCCACACAGTCCAGTCCGGCCGATATTCCCGAGTACTCGTAAGCCTTGAACTCGTCGCTCCAATGCTTCTCCATCAGCGCCCGCGTCATCTTCTCCAGTTCTGAGTCCTCACGTTTCTCCTCCCCTGTGATCATTGCTACCTCGTTCCCAGAATGAGAGAGTTACCATCGGGATCTTGGCCGCCCTTGATGTACCTTGCGGAGTCGAGGTTCATCAGCTCCTCCAGCGGAAGCTTCTCCTCCGCCTCCAGTCTTTTCAGGCACTCTCTGCTGATCTTCCGAGTGAACTTGCGCTCGGAACGCAGCTCGCGCGTGAGGCGACGACAGATGTCGCGGAAGTCGGATACGTAGTCAGCCTCCAGTTTCTCGGGGTCGGCGCCCGAGGCCATGGCGATTCGCTTGATGTATTCCAGGAAGGCGGGCGACGGCCGGAAAGTTCTGGGCCGCACCAGCGCGAAGTTCGGCACTCCGTGGCACGTCTTTATCAGCTTGTAAAGGGTCTTCGGACAGTTGTAGTGCGCGGTGACCGTGATGAATTCTGGGAGCGTGTTCAAGGCGTATATCAGCGCCTTCACGATCGGCAGCTCGTATTTCCTGAAGAAGTCTGTGGGCAAGATGCTCATGAGCGCCGAAAGCGCCAGCGACGAGCCTTCCTTCTTCATCCACTCCTTCCAGTAACAAAGGGCGTAGATCTTGCGGACGAGGAGGTCGAGCAGCTGGATGTTGTTTATCGCCCTATCGCAAATTATTGCACAAACCGTACCAGAGATTGTCAGCGAATATGTCCTTGTATGTGGAGGCGATACGCTTTATGGCCTCGATGGCGACGAAGGTGATCTGGTTGTTCTTCTGGCTGGGGTACACCGTGTCCTTGCTCTCATTTAGGAACTCGGTGATGACGTTGAGGTAGGTGAGGGGGTCGATTTCGTCGACCTTGCCGACGGTCAGCGACCCGTTGCGGCACAGGCCTATGAGGACCAGATGCTGGCAGACGAACTCGAAGAATTCCAGCAGCTTCTTGGTGTAGCCGTCGCGGGTGTAGTAGACTGCGGTCATGTAGAAGATCTCTGTCAGAAGCTTTTCCAGCGCGTGTCGTTGGCTGTCCCGCTTCATCGAGGTCACCCTCATCTGCGCCTTCTCGCTGGTGAACATGTCGGAGGCATTGCCCTCGGCCTTCTTGCGCAGCTCAGCGTAGTTTTTGGTGGTGAGGTCCTTGTAGCATTGGCGGACGAATTCGGCGTCGAAGGAGTCGTCCATGAAGGCGTAGTAGGCCGCTTTAACCAGCTTGTAGATCGACTTCACGTTCTCCGACTTGATCTTGCTCGTGCTCTCCAGGTATCTGAAAGAGGCGTCGAGGCCCACGTCCATTCCGGCGACGATCTTCTTGTGCGTGGTGCGTTCGAGCATGGCCATTCGGAGCCCCTCGTCCGGACTATCCTCACGATGAGCACAAAGGAAATTACTATGACTTGGTGTAAGCCTCCTTCTCCACCATGTACAGCCGGCTCTTCCCGCCCAGTCTCGACAGTATTCTGTGCACGCTTGGCGTATAGTTCTGACAGTTGAACAGTTTGTGGAGCGATGACACGAACTCGGGCAAGATCGGACTGTAAAGTGTGTCCAGCAGCTCGGGCAGATGGGAGAGGGCAGCGAACCACTGCTCGAAAGACTTGATGGCGTTGACGGCGATGGGACTGTTGACCTTAGTGACGGAGATGCAGTCCATGAGCGGACGGACCAGGAACGGAAGGTATTCCACCAGCGTCTTGAAGTTCACCGGCAAGTACTGGCATATCTCTGTCAGCAGCTCGTTCAGCACTGCGCATTCTTGCTTCACCTTGAGGATGATGGACAGCATTCCGGGAAGAAGGGCTGCGAACTCTTTCGGCGGGTCGGTCTGCTTGTCCTTGAAGGTCCTGCAGACGGTCTTGATGACCGAGAAGTAGTGGTAGAACGACTTGGCCTTGCCTATCGCTGTGAGTTCCCCGAGTCTTACGAGAGTATTTGGTGCTCATAACGATGAAGTCGAAGTAGTAGGCGTGTATGTCCTCGTTCTTCTCCATTCTTCGCATGGGCACGGGGACGCCAGATCCGGCCGCCGCAGCAGCCTGTCTCTCAATCTCGTTCTCAGTGACCTCGAGTCTTGCGAAGATCTCCATCACCAACTTGAACAGGCTCAGCGTGCGTGAGTACTTCTGCGAGCCCGAACTCACCTCGCGTTGGGAGTCCTTCTGCAGCTGTCCCTGGATCTGGGCCAAACTCTGGTACTCCCTCTGCTCCTCCTCCTTCGGCTCCTCCACTCCATCCTCGTCCTCTATCAGCTTGTTGTAGCCCCCAATGTTCTTGAACTTGCGAAGAAGATAGCGAGCGAGGATGTGGGCGAAGGCGGTGCTGTAGTTCTGGATGACCTCGAACTGGGACCTGTCGCGCGCGCTGGAGCCCTTCAGCAGTTCGTCCCGGACGTAGTGGAAGATTTTGAGGAGGAACTCGTTATCATACATCCTGGGGTCGTTTATCGAGAGGCTTCGGAACGAGCTCCCGGCGACTGGCTTTGTGATGCACCTGCACACGAACCCGATCTGCTTCTCTATTATTCGGGCAAAGCTGGCGAGGTCGAGTCGGACGAAGGTATCCATGAACAATCGCACGTTTTTGTCCATGTCTTCGGCCTCAGTGGAAATGTTCTTCCCGTATAGACGATAGATTGAAGTCTTGGTGACGAAGTACTTGATGCCGTAGTGGAACAGTCTGCACAGTTGCTCAATCCTCTCGTCAACGGACTGGCTATTGGCTTCGACGGGCGCGGACTTGCAGCAGTCACATAAAGTATTGATGACGGATTGCATCAGGGCGATCATGCGCTGCACCAGCTGCTTTGTCTCGCGCAGCAGGTCGTTTATGTCCCGGTCCCTGTCATTATCGATCCTGAGGTAGTTTCTTCCCGTCTCCACGTAGAACTCGAGCTCGCGCTCGTCCTCGACGACGCAGGCGGGAACGGCCACGGTCCGTGGGTCTCCCTTGGCCTCATCCTTGGAGTCACGCTTGAGGATGCGTCCGAGCACCTGCGCCTCACCGTTCTTCCGCTTCTCGTCCGACGCCTTCTGGTGAATCTTCTTCTCATAAGACTTGGGCAGGTTCTTGACGAGGAACTTGAACTTCAGCGTGAGGATCTCGATGATCTCCATCAGGATCTTCAGCTAGCCGCAGGTTATGGAACTGGGGATACGCAGTCGGGCATGTGGCTGATGATGTCTATGTATCGATTGAGCGTGAGAACGGCGCTGCTCTGAAGAGTGATGGTGATCGAAGTGTCGTTGATCATCCTCAACAGATCATCAATGATGAGCTCCTTCTGCTCGGTGGTGGTCTTCTCCCTCGTGTATTGTGCCACGTTCAGTATCACCACCGAGGCCTCGGTCCGGAGATCTTGCCGCTCGATGTTCTCGCCCACGAGCACATCGTAGTCCATGATTTCGTCAAAGTGCTCAAGGTAGGCGTCGATATAGGTGATCGCAAGGTGCTTCAGCGAGGCCAGCATCGATTTCCGGATGGTGCTGTGCTCGGGCTGGCAGTTCTTGAGGAACACGATAGAGGAGTCTGCGATCTTCTTGGCATATTTCTGCAGGAGGTCGCTCGCCGAGGGCACTCGCAGCAGGTAGCACACGATTGAGTACATCTTGTTCTGGGCGGTGAGGAAGTCTGTGAGCTTCTCTTTCTCCTTGTCCTTCAGTCGCTCCTGCGCCTCCTTCGATGGCATGAGACAGAGGGCCTCGACGATGTGGGGCATGAAGTCGATAATCTTGTGCTTGGGGCGTTTAGAGTACAGTCCCATGGTGATGAGCGTGATGATGTAGGCCTCGGAGACCACCTTGAAGGAGTCCTTGTTGGGGATCTTCGGCTGCCTGTGCGGCGTCCCTCTCTTGGAGGACTCGCTCTGTTCTGGCACTGGTGTGGGTGCATTCGGGGCCGGCGAGGGCGTCACTGCGGGCGACGAAGGTCCGTGGTTCTTCGACTCCTCCGGCTCTGACCCGAAGTTGTTGTTGAACTTGGTCTTGAAGTCCTGGAATTGTCTCAGTAGGTAGGTCTCGAGCCGGTCAAGGGTGGCGGCATCGAAGCTTTGCATGCCCTTCTGCAGGATCTCGCGGATGATCTGCAGTCCCAGCACCGCGTTATCCTCGTTGTCCTTTTCGACCACCTCAAGCAGCCTAACGATGAAAGGCGGCAGAATACGAGTCGTGGATCTTTTGGAGCTGGTCGGGCGGAAGACTGTGGCCGCTGACCTTCTGGAAGATCTTCAGCACGACATTTCGCACGCAGTGGATAGAGTTGTCCTCGAGTTGAGGCGGGAGCTCCTTCAGGAACTCGTCCAGCTTGGGCAAGAAGTTCGTAGTGAACTCCTTGTTCGTCACGTCGTTCACTGTGTCCACCCGGTCAAGAATCTCCTGAAGTAGTACATAAAGACTCTTAGGGTCTAAAAAGCTCCCCAATTGGGGATTGATGTGAGCACGGTCCGCCAGCGGGGGCTTACCTCGTTTGAGCTGGTCCAGCTTGATCAGCCACTGTTTCCATGTCTGCTCCTTGGCTTCCATTTTGGCTGAGTATCGCTTAATTAATAAAACACCCCGAGTGTCCGCTATTTATATGCTCGCATGTGCCGCCAATTCCACAGATTATTTCCATCAGCCCAATATAATGTTGTGCTCGCATATCTCCCTTCCCTCAGTGCGATGCGCTAATATGGCAAGCCAGAATCGAAGTGCTGATTCATATCAATTAACTCTCGGTTTCGTTAATCCTTCTTTTCCTCCGGAGGGCGATGGAGGTCCTCACCCTCCCCGGGGAGCAGCGGGGGCCCTATGTCGTTGTCCTTATCCTTATTCTGAGTCTCTGCGGCCGGGACGACGGGGGCGACGGTGAAGTCGAGACTTTGGCTGTTCTCAGAGAGCAGGGTGTCCTCGGGGCCGAAGAAGAAGGCGCGGACAATCATGCCCACGCCAGCGAAGGCGAACACCGAGCCCAGCACCAGGAAAATCACCGTGGTCGCCTGTCGCGTCGACTCCGACTTTATTATGTCATCCGCGATCTTGTTGATGAAGTCGTCAGACGCCACCGCTGTCTCGTACATTGAATAATAGGGGATCAGCTCGTAGAGGCCGCCGGCGACAGTTTTGTCGTAGAGCTCGTCGTAGTACATGGCCAGGGAGGTCATCATCTTTTTGGCAAGACGGAACGTGATGCCCGTGTAAGGTTCGACCTCGAAGTAGCTCCCCTTGCTGTCGATGCCCTTAGGCGGGTTGTCTATCTTCAGATTGTGCTTGTAGACGATGTTGGGGGTGATGAGGCCGGGCTCGGTCACATTCGCCAGCTGTGCCATGCTAACAACGGCCGGAATCTGGTAGAAGCTGGTCATGTCGAAGGTGTTGCGGATGGCCGGGCTGTTCACGCACACGTTGATCATGTCAGCAAAGCTGGCCACGTATTCGTTGACAACAAGACCGTGGGACGGGTAGTCATCGTTGTTGGGCCGACTGATGTTGACCGGGCGCTTTACGTTGTCGTCGATCAGGATTCTGAAGTCGCCCTTCGGAGACTTGCCGGCATGCTGCGAGAACTGCCACTCGTCTGTCGAGCTTCCCACTAGCGCTGGCCTGATAAACGGTCCCGCATCGGCGAAACTGCACTTGTCCCCCGTGATATCGCGTTCCAGTCTTCGGTACATGATCTCGTTCTTCCCGTACCGCGTCACATATTTCCTTATATTGACGTTGGAATCCTGGCCGGTGTAGACGGTGCTGGGAACCTTGGCGTACGAGAAGGTGTTCTCGCCAGTATTCCAGCTCTTAGGATTGTGGCCGATCCAAGGGTTGACGGTGCAGTCGTCGCCGCTGAGGTAGTCCACGAGCTCGTGCATGGTCTCGGTCCACTTGTCCTTGTAGCCGAAGTAGACCTGCTCGGGCGTGAGGTTGATGAACATCGGCCCAAACTGCACGTTTCGGATCAGGTATCGTGTGGACCCGTCGAAGAACTCCGTTGCGAACTTTGCGCATCTGTCCAGGGATCCGGGGCTCTTGATGTTCAGAAGAACGAAGTACATAACATCAGTGTCGAATAGGCCGATCTTGTTGAAGCAGGGGTACATGTCGTCCTTGTTGAAAGAGTAGCCCCCGTAATATCCCGTGAGGAAGGGGATGTCGACGGGGACGGTGATGGGTTGGTCAGGGAGCGGCTCGGGGTCGCCTGCGAAGGGACTTGCCTCGCCCTTTCGCTTGATGTAGGGCTCGATGAGCTTCCACCAGGCCGAGATGTCTCGCGACGCCGGCAGGTCGGCCTCGGGGTAGGGGTAGAGAGTGATAGCGGACAGCAAGAATTGGTCAAAGAAGAACTGACGCTTGCTGCAGAAATCGGAGAACGAGTTCTCGCAGGCGGCGTTGTTGGTCTTGTCGTTGTAGTGGGCTTTAACCATGATCTTGATATTGTACATGGCGAGCCAGAAGGTGCCCTTAAACAGCATGGCGTTGAGAGTGACATTGGAGAAATCGCTCAGGTTCCGGTGGAGCAGGTCGTAAAGCGCCTTGTAGTGGTAGTGGTACGGGTACGACGACGCCTCCAAGAAGTATTTCCATCCCACAGCCGTGGACACGTCGGTGCTGAAGTATGTGTTTGTGCACAGAACGTTCGCTATGGTCGCGATGTTTTTTTCGGTCTCGGTGTTGGTGAAGTAGAACTTGATGACGTCGATGCAATTCTTGCCCGCGTTCCTCTTGTTCAGCGTTCTCGAATATATCAGCACGTCTATGTAGTCGCTGTAATATTCGAACAGGTCCTTGTAGGCCAGCGCGCCGTAGTTCCCGATGCGTTCCTTCTCCAGTGTGCCGCCATATTGCTTCAGCAGCACCGTGTTGTTTATGAAGTAGTCAAAGTAGCAATAGAGCATGAAGGCCTGCTCCTTGGTGACCTTTAGCGTGGTGGCGATCTTCTCAAAGGACCGCAGATCGAGCGTTGAGTCGGCGGGGGAGGAGACGAAAGGACCGGGGACGAACCGGCCGGCGAGGAAGAGGCTCTTCATGTTGTCGTACAGCAGCAGGCTGGCGGGGTCCGTGATGTAGTCCGGATATTCGTACAGTGTGTCCAGCAGATAGTAATACGACTTGTCGGTCCAGGTGACGCCGGCAAATTGGGCCTTGTATGCCGGGTTGAGTTTGGGAGTGAACACGTTGCTGACGTAGTTCTTGAACTCAAACTCGCCGAACAGCTTCTTGTAGGTGTATTCCTTGTAGGACTTCTCAGTGCTGTTAGCGTACATCCACTGATTGAACGAGATGTTGTAGTAAGAGCAGTCAGGAATCTTCGCGCAGATATTGTTGTAGTACTTGTCGTGGAGCTCGAAGTACTTAGCGCAGTAGCGAGCCTTGACCTTCTGGAAGTCGTTGAGGTTAAACAAGAAGTACGTCATGATCTCATGCTCGATATATTGCTCCGTCGTGTCGCACATCGTGCTCCACTCGTATATGTTCTGCTGCATCATGAGACCATAGGACTTGTCGTTCTGGAGGGCCTCCTTCGCATCAGCGGTCGCGTTCTCCAGGTCCTTGGTCAGTTCCTCAATCGGTGTCACCGTGTGGTAATAGTCGACGAGTTCTTGCATAATCACATCGCGGATGATGTTGTTGCGAATATAGGTGAAGAGCTCGAAGAAGCCTTCGATGGCCAGGTGGAATCGTTCCTTCCCCTTGATCGCGGTCCAGCGCTTGAAGCCTGCCGCGTTGAACACGCGGTACTCCTTTGTCAGCTCGGCGGCGTTCCCCTCAAACTTGTGGTCGAACTCGCGCACATAGTTTGCCCGCACCTTCTTGGTCTTCTCGTCGTCCTCGTACTTTATCCCAGTGAACTTGTGCGAATAAGTGTATCTGAAGGGACCCACCTCGGCAAGGTCCGGCTTGGATCCTCGTGCCGACACGCTTTCCCAGTTGCTGCACTCGAACAGATAGAAGATCTTGGTGTCGTTGGTCTGGGAGTCGCCGGGGATGTTTGCCCAGAAGGTTTCGCCCTCGCTGTCGAGGATCGCGTATTCGGCCTCTTCAGCCAGCAGGGCTGCGTGCATTGCATTCGGCAGCTGCAGCCCGATGAACAAGAACGGAATGCCCACGCCAAGCAGTCCTGCGATTATGATGAACCAGATTTGCACGTAGTTCATATCTTCGGCTTGATTCTTGGTCTTCTTCTTTGTATTATTGGAATAATGAAAATTATGAGCGGAAACACATATGTATGAATATTTGAATGACGATCGGGAGCGCCGAGGACTTCTTCACAGGCGACCGAATTACATTATTCATCACGACTATCGTTTCCAGATTTAGCAACTGCGCGGCGCAGGCCCGACAGGGGTTTTGGGGTGTTGGGGTTTTGG
>QFZN01002137.1_pt1 | contig 17758 bp, 23 predicted proteins | sample 1740101 | NCBI WGS metagenome assembly QFZN01 (sample SAMN09210849, study PRJNA391713) | Ciliate metagenome, whole genome shotgun sequencing project. | isolation source: combination of 50 Heterometopus sp. ciliate cells from an enrichment culture... | host: Heterometopus sp. ...
CCTCCATATAGGCGAGAATCAAACTGCGGCACAGACGAATAAATTTCAAGTAATTAAACAATAATTTGCTATTAATGAGACCCAAGAGTCTGTCAAACCACACTAGATCGCGTTCCGTGCCTCGGTACCAGATTTATTCCTAATCCCCTCTCCCTAGCTGTTCCCGCATCGCCCCCGTGCTCACTTTCAACCTCCAATCTCATCAGCCGCCGCGCCCTGCCGAAGCCACCGTGAAGCGTCGTCTTGAGCTGTTCCTCTCCCGGGCCCAGTCCCGCGGTCGCTCTTCCGCTGCCGGCGCGATTCAGCTCCCTTCTGTTAACAACTCGCGAACCTCCTCTATGTATCGGACCTACTCGACCGAGCGTTCCCGCAAGGTCGCCAAGCGCATTCCAAAACCGAAGAAGAACGCCTTGGTGGAGTACCTGGACTCGCTTCGCCCTGGCGCCGCAGGCAGAGTCGCCCCCGTCGAAATTGCTGTGTCTGTTCCCAGGGTAGTTCACGAGCGAGCTGAGATAAATCGCAACACTTACTACCGCGAGGACGTCTGGCGGGTTCAAGGAACCTCGCGTATACCTATCGACCAAGACTGTCCGCAGAGCTTCCCGCTGAGGCAGAAGCTGGACTACATAAGGGCCCGCCGGAATTTTGCACGGGAGCGAGAATCCCTCCAAGAACGTGTGCCGCGTCCGTGCCACGCGCTCGAGGGGGAGCGGAGAATCCAGCTGCGGTTCAAGCACGCCAACGTGGAGAAGCTGCGGGAGGACGAGCGTTGTCGCGGAGAAAAGTGGAGAGAGCTGCGGGCAAGGGCGGCCACCGAAATGCGCATGGCCGAACTCCACGACCGCGATGCCCGGCTAATGTCGGCGGTTCAGTCGAGGGAGCGGAGCAACGCGGGGACGCAGTGCGAGTCCCAGAGAAGTGTCAAATCGAAGCCGCAGCAGCGACGAGTGATCAAGCCCGCCGTGTACGAGCCCTACGCGCTGCTTGAGGTGCCCGTCGAGCCGGAGCCGGTCCTGCCTGATTATAATAGCATCGGCAGCAACAATAATCTCACCACTCTAAAGTCCTCCCAACCGAAACACACAGTCTGTTTCCTCAAGGTCGACCCCGAGCTTCCACCAGAATCGCTTGTGAACATCTCCTCGCTCGTCGCCAGCCTCATCAGCAACAAGCCACGCTCTGCTCCCTCCGCTGGTCCAAGACAAATCGTGGTGGTGGCGCCGCGGACGTTCCGTTTCGGCGACTCTGTGCCCCGCCAGGTCACGCAAACATCCTACCGCGACTCCTTCAATTTTTACCGTCTGGACCCCGACCGGCTCGCAGATCGGCTTCGCGGCATGGACATCGATCCCGCTGGGTCTGTGCCTATTGATCAGCTCCGTCGTGCCCTCACTGCGCTGGCAAAACCGATAGAAGATCCTGTGGAAACTCTGAGGTACGGAGAGATTCTTGGAAAACATCGAGCTCTGCTAAAGCCAAAGTTGGAGGTAACGGCAGCGCTTCGGAAGCGATCTGAGGACCCCCGTCGAAAAGAAGCCGAAACTGAGGTGATCGCGGATGGGAGCGTTTCGCAGCATCCTGATGTGCAGGAGAAGGAGAATGCAAAATTGCAGGTGTCGCATGGAATCGTTGCGGGTTCGCCTCGGACAAAGGACGTCGCATCGCCGCCCTCTGAGCCGGAGAATGATGTCAGGGAGGCCAAGGAAGAGAACTACGACCGGGTTGACATTTCGTTGGTTTCGCGGAACAATTCCCTCCCGAAGCAGCCCAGCAAGTCTAGCGGAAAAGTTGTACCCGACGCTGGAATCAAGCTCGACTTTGCACCGGCGACGACAAAGGGCACGTTTGCAGGAAAGAGCGAACGTGGGAGTCCGGCATCAGGAAGGCACAGGTCCCTTTCTCGAATGAACTCGGCCCGGTTCGGAGCCACACTAACAAGACAGAAGTCGCTTGGCGGGTCCACGAAGCGCACTGTGCGCACTCGGCCAACCGACCTCGTCCCCGGATCAGACAAGATCATCGCTCCTGCAGAGAACATGCTGCCCTCATCCACGGCGACTCGAGCAGATTCGCCGCCGCTGCGCAAGTCGAGCACGCTGAGGGAGGCTGAGATGTTCAAATTCATCAATCCTGCATCATTGCAGCGATCGCCCAGCCAGAAGGTTCTCCTCCCAGGTGGGATTTTGCCGGTCCAGCAGCCATCTGTGACTGCGGGTTCTCTCAAGGACCAGATGGCGGCCCCGCTTATCAGGCTTGCAAGGAGGACTCGTCGGTCGAACCTTGCCGATCTCCCGCTGATCATCGGCACCGGGTACGACATTCCCGCGACAGGAAAGGACTCCGCCGGAAATCCGCTGCAAACCCCTGCTGTCGCGCTCCTGGACCCGGCGGCTAAGAAAGTACGGCATCGTGTCTCGAACTAACAACAAAACGCGTAATAGGTGCCGCTGCGGAGAACGACCGAGATGTCCCGCGGGACTGGGCCCGCCGCGCTAGAAGAGACGATCCAGTTCAGGATGACGTACGAGGGGGAGAAGGAGCTGCTGCTGAAGCTTGAGGCGGAAGAGCGGGAGAGGCAGCGACTGAAGGGAACGGAGCGGGCCAAGCCGATTTCGCCGAAAAATCCGAACGCGACGCCCGCCGAGCCCGATATGAAGTCGATGGGTCTGGCCGAGCTGAGGAAGCGTCTCGCCTTCCTTCAGAGTACGATTGTGTGCGATTTCCGCGTAGATATGAACAAGGCATTTCTGGGCGCGCTGGGCGAGGCGAAGAGTTCGGCAAAGCGACTAAAAACTGCGGCGACAAGCGAGCTGCCGACACCGCAGGTCAGGGTGCAGAAGCAGGTGAAGAAGAGGGACAGCGGCGTTGCGTTGGGGGAGGAAGACGAGGAGAAGTTGGCGGAGAAGATAGCCCGGGCGGTGCGGGCGAAGATGCAGTTGGAGGTCAAGTTGGAGACTGAAAAGAAGAAGGCGCGTGAGGCCGAGAAGCCGATTGATGAGGCTACAGTTCTCGGCATCATAGACCGCCACGACAAGGACCCGCACAGCATCGAGATCGTAAAGAGAGGCCTAGCGGATCCGCAGCTGTTCGAAGCGATCACAGCCCGGTTGGCCCAGGACGAAACCTGGCGTGTCCTTCTCCTCCCGAGGGAGCCGTCCTCGGTCCCGTCTCAGGCCGCGGAGAAAATGCTCGACGGGTTCTTCGCCGCCGAGGACTCCGAGCTCTCCAGGGCCAACCTGCTCCGTTTCCTCTTCACTCCTGATCTCGATTATATTCTGGACAAGGAGGCGCTCGAGCTGCTCGAAAAAGAAAAGGCCATTCCGCAGTCGAGTGCAGACGATCAGCCAGAGTCTTCCCTTCCTGACCCACAACAAGAAATTCCGGTCCCGTTGCCGGAGTCCGCAAACCGGGGCTACGATGCTCGCAAGACTGCAGAGGGAGACATCCAACCGCAGGATGCGAAGTACCTTCATGCACACAGCGGAAACACAGGAGCAGGAAAAGATGTGGAACAGCAGCTGGCGGAACATGACGCACAGGCTGAAGAGTTGGGCAGACAGATCGAGGGCCAACCCGGCGAGGCCTCGGAGCGATTCTGCCGGATCCGCAAGAAACTCGTACTGCTAGATCGGCTCATGGAACAGCGGGTCGCATATTGGGCCCGCATGAGTCTTGCGAGCGAGCGGCAAAAGACTGAGGCAATGCAGGTGCAGATTTCAGAGCAAAGAGAGAAGACAGCGCCGAAGAAGCGGGAGGATGGGAATAGGAAGTACAGGGTAAATTTCAACATGCTGGAGAAGCGGGAACAGATGAGCGAGCTTGAGAGGATGGAACGTCGCTACAAGATGTTCGGCTAAGGACGAATTTTCTACTGAGAGAAGCTATATCGTAATGCTGTTACTAAAACCGCGGGCTTTCGGGAAAGATGCGGGCGATAGGGAGCGAACTGAGGCGCGCAAATAGGGAATAATAAATTCTGCCTGATTCCCGATAATTATATTATGTCAATGGAAAAAGTGAACACAGTCTACGTAGGTCACCTGTCGAGTCGGACCCAGCGTAAGGACCTGGAGGTAATCAGCGCGGTTTCGATGACGTCTCTCTAGGACATATTCGCCAAGTACGGCAAAGTGCTCAGCGTTGACATCAAACGCGACTACGGGTTCATCGAGTACGAGGACCCCAAGCAGGCCAAGGAAGCCGTCGACAAGGCTGATGGCACCGAGCTCGAGGGCCACAAACTTCTCGTCCAAATGGCATCAGCGAAGAAGGACAGAGCGCACGGACCCAGCGGCAACGACGTGTGCTTCAACTGCGGCATGCGCGGCCACTGGTACTAATGTCCCCCACTAAAAAAACTATAGGGCGAGCGACTGCAAGGCGGGAGACTGGAGCAATCGTTGCTACAGATGCGGGAAGAGAGGACACGTGAAGCGGGACTGCACTGCGAGCCACTCGGCGCACAGAGGAAGGTCGCACTCGCGGTCCCATTCGCACCACCGCCACCATAGCAGGTCCCACTCCCGCGGCCGCCATTATCGTCGCTCCAGTCCTCGCACTTCTCGCAGCCCATCTTCCCGCTCCAGGTCCGGCTCTCGCAGCAGACGGTCGTCGAGGTCTAGATCGAGATCAAAGGGAAGGTCGCCATCGGGCTCAGCAAGTTCGAGAAGCAGGTCTAGGAGCCGATCGGCACGAGACAAGTCGCGGTCGGCATCCAAGAGCAAGTCTCCGCCCACCGAGTCCAAGAACGAGAACGCGAATCCGCCGAAGGAAGTGACAAAGTATGCGATGATCGGGATAATAATCGGTAGCGCGAACATTCCCAAGGGGAATGAGCAGAAGCCAGAGACCAAGCAGCCATAAGTGAAGAAGAGAAACTGATAAGAGCTAATACTTCATGCATGGGAAGCTCGACGATATGATGAATGAACTGGAGTGCGGGCTAGGCGAGATGTTGAGTCGTTTGCGGATTGCGGGATAAGTCCTTGATGCTTTATTATTCTTTGAGACTACTATTACTGTTCTGCTCGCTATCTTAACAATACACGCTGAGATTATTATTATCGGCACACTCATAGTTATTTCACTATGTGCCAATAAATTTGCTTAGATCAGAACTAGGAACAACCAGCTCTGTAAAGCTACTATTGAATTGTCGCACTGGCAGATACGGGTGCGCGACATATTCCCGTGGTTGGAGAATAGCAAGAATATCAGACAAGACGTAACACCGTACATAGTCATTTAAATATTAGGCACAGAGTTACGGCGTTATTGATGATGGGAGAATATAAAATCTGCGCCTGCATTAGAATTCTGTATGTATTAATCTCACTAATGGGAGAATCGCTAAATATACAATGAACGCCTATGGGCAGATAGTCTGACGCAGTTTAAGATTTCACTGGCAAAATCTGATATGTTTCTGGCCTTGTCGACACTAATAACGAAACCGCCCAAATTTCACCGCGACTGCAGACTGCTCAAGTTACTATCGGCCGTTTATACAAGGCTCGCTGTGAGACTCGCCGAGCTATAAATAGATTTAGTTTGTATAAATACGGGGAGGTTAAGCGATGTATTAGAATAAATCTAGATAATGAGAACCAAGGCCATCATTTTCTTCGTGATCTCATGTCTCGGAATCATCGGACTCCGGGAGATGTTTGCCCCGGCCGCCGAGGGTGCAGTTGGACACGTAAAGGACGCGAAGGGGGAAAGTGAATAGGCAACGAAAGGCGTTTTGCGTGGCCTGTGGACCTACACGAGCGACTCGAAGACTTCCGACGTCTGCTCTGGCGTGGACCTCTCTTCTAAGCCGAAGACCGCTGTGGAGTCGATGATGGACAACATTATGGATAAACGGAGGTCGGACAAGCCGCTGAAAAAGCTTGTCGACAATAACAATTATGGCGACTACATCATCAGTCTCTGCCCCTACTTCATTCCCTGGGCCGTCTTCTTTGTCCTCTCCATCATCGGATTGTATCGTCACTAACTCAAAGCAGTGAATAGCCCCATATACTGCTGCTGCAACTGCGGCTGCTGCTGCCGGTGCTGCCACTACCCGGAGAAGGAAGGCAGTCGGTGCTGCAAGTATGCCACGGTGATTGTGTTCCTGACCGCAGGAACTGCCGTGGTGGCACTCAGCATTGCAGGCATCGTCTACGGCGCCAAGATCTCCGACAAGTACGATAAGTTCAAATGCTCTGCCTTCCTCTTCGTCAATGAGGCTCTCTAGTAATTCTGAGTTAAGATTTATCTCGATATAGCGGGGCGGATCCGACCTTCTCTCCCGGCAGCCCCTGGGCAGGTGTCAGTACGCTGATAACCACCGGCAAGGCTGCCATCACCACCATTCAGAGCAAGTCGGCCGATTTCCAGACCATGGCCAACACGCCGCTGGGCACCAACACCTTCGCCACATCCAAGTCATCTCTGACCACGATTTCCACCACCTACGACTCCACCGGCTCCTATCAGACCACGACCAGTCCAGTGGACGGCTCCTCGGGATTCATACTCAACATGCGCACTGGCTGGAAGGACTACACGAACGTGGCAAGCAGCTCGTACCCGATATACTCGCAGTGGTACATGTACCAGACGGTGGTGTACAACAGTCTGAATGACCTGAAGTCGGCGTCAACCAGCGCCACCCAAAGCTCTACGTTGAGCTCGGCCCAGAGCGCCCTTGACACCGTCCAGACCTTCGTTGACAAGGTCGACCCGCTGAGAAAGAACATCTACGACTACACCGACAATGGAGACACCGTGATCAAGATTGTTCAAATCGTCTTCTGCGTCTACTACGCCATTGTTATCGCCTGCATCGGCGCCATGCTGGCGGGCACCGTCTTCTTCGCCTTCTTCAAGCGCAACGGTTGCAGATGTATCAGCCACCTGGGCTGGGTCATTCTCACCATCCTAATGATTCTGGGATTCCTCATAAGCACGGTCATGTTCCCCGCTACCGTCGTCTTCATCGACGGCTGCGACATGATAAAACTGGAGAACCTCAAGACCGACCGCGGCATCATTCCTCAAGATGCCTGGGACCAGATACAGGTCTGTCTGGTGGGCAACGGCGATCTATATAAGTACAAGAGCCTGGACACGAAGATCGGCTTCGCAGCAACTGCCATGAGCTCGTTTAGCATCGTCTCAAGTCTGTACAACAGCGCCACTGACAGTCTTATCTACAACGTTACCAACTCTTTCACTACCAGCGTAAACTGCTGGACGTTATATCGGCGTAGATGAAAGGCACAGAGAACAGCAATCCGGCAAACGCAAGTGCTTCGACATTCGCATCGAACAACCTGCTGAGCGCGGCCTCGTCCAACTGCAGGAGCGACCTGGTGGTGTGGACCGCCGCCGACTGCGGCTCCCGTGGGATCGTTGGCATCGCCTCGGACTCCCAGGACGGGCTGTGTGTAGTCCTCAAGTGGTTCACCAGCAGCAATTTCTCAAGCGCCGAGTCCAGTCGCTACAGCTCTGTACTTTTTTCCAAGCACTTATCCCCCATACATAGTGCTCGGACTATTACAACAAGATCCTCTACCTTATCAAGTACTCTGAGGGCGTGACATCGTTCGTGGACGCTGTGAACAACGACGTGAGCTCTAGCTTTATCCCTGCGATGGAGACTGACAACATCAACTCCAAGATTAAGTCGGTGATGAAGGCCGCCTACACGGTACGCAGTCCTGATAATCCCTCGATAGCTGCAATCCTCGGTGGGCACCCAGATCGCCAACCTGTCCACCTCGCTCCAGACTGGCCTCAACTGCAGTATTGATCCTGCGTTCAATCATCCATAGCGTTCATGTCGAACTCCTTCAATCGTGTATACATCGCGACGTGCGGATACATTGCGCCCACAATGGGCTCCCTGTCGATCATCATCGTGCTGACATCGCTATTCGACGTAATAGCGATCATTGCCCTGACGTGGCTGAACAGAGTGTGGTACCAGAAGGACAAGCCTGTGGAAACCGAAGGCAACGATGGCAAGGGCACGCTGCCCCCGCATCCTGATCCAGGCTACGCCCCCGCCAACCAGTTCGCCTCGCCTAACTATTAACCGAATGATATACGTATTGCTTCCGTTGTGTCGGGATTATTGAGATGCGTTTTGCTTATTGAGTTAAACTGTGATGTTACGTTATGATTGAATGATGTGGTATATGGTTATATGTGCGTGATGTATCTATTCCCGGATAAGACGTCAGGCCGTTCCAGCAGCACATCGCGGACGCGAGAGAGAATCAGTCTCGAAACCTCTATTTGATCGATATCGTCCGGTGCTACTGCGATTATTAATAATAGTCTGTTAACCGGAATGAACGCAGCCGACACCTTCAAGTCGCTTCTTCTCTCCAACCGGGAAGCCATGGAAAAGCTGCGGGCACAAGACTTCCCAGCCTCTCTCGCCCTGCTCCAGCGCGTCTCGCTAGCCTTGAAGCGCCGGGCCCAGGAGCTCTCGCGGACCCAGTGGCTGCAGCTCAAGTCTACCACCCTCAACAACCTCGCCTGCTACTATAGAAAGTGCGTTTCCATATTTCATTCCATTCTCTGGTAGGGTCAACAAGCCCAGCGTGGCCCTTTTCCAGCTCCTCAAAGCGCTGAACATCGAGGAAACCTTGTACGGAAAATCGTGCTTCACGACTACAACAACGCTGCTAAATATCAGCGCAGTGTACTCGCGCATGGGCCAGCACGAGACCGCCCTCAAATACTCCCGCTCCGCTCTCGACATGCTGCAGAGCATTCCGCTCGAGTCCCGCGACACGAAATATTTCACAAACGTGGTGATCGCCTACTACAACATAGCGGCGGAGTGCGAGCACCTGAAGGGAAGTCATGAGACGGAGGCGCTGCAGAACTATGGACTGGCGCTGAGGACGGCCAACGAGAAGTTGGGGCCGGCACATTCGCTGTCCAAGAGCGTGAGCCTCACCTTCACGAAGGCGCGACACAGCATCGCCCTCGAGTCCACCGCCTCTCGCTCCAACATGCGTCTTCAGTCCAAACGCAATAGCGCCGTCGCCCATCCTCCCTCCAAGTCTCTTTCTAAGAGCATCTCGTCAAACAACTACGCAGGCCGGAACGAGAGCAGCTGGATTGGGAAGTATGACAACAGCTACATGAACCAGGAGATCATCAGGAGCAACAAGTACAACTTCTACTACGGCGAGTTCGCAAAGTCGATCCGCGGGCGGCGGAACAGTGCGCCGAAACGCAATGTCTCTCTCCGGCTGGGAAACTCCCTTAAGCTGTCGGGGTGCAACACGACGACGGCGGCAGGAATCGATTGGCAGCACTCTGGGGGAAAGGCGAACGAACAGGCCGCAGTGAATGCGCCCGTCGTATATCGACTGGCAGACAGCAGGGTGCTGCAGAGAAGGAGAACGAGAGCTCCTCTGATTCGCATGCGGACCGCGGGGCCGCATTAGTCGTTGGTTTGTTTGGAACTACGATTTACTTTGGCACAATGCAGTGTGCAGGGAGGACGTGGCGAGAGTGAATAATGTAATAAAGCGCACTCATGATTTACTAAACAAGAGCTCTCCGTGATAAATGGACCGGCCGTTATTTAGACACGCCGTCCCTGCGAGGCGCATCGTGTCCGGGACCCAGTCCCATATACGGGTCGGTGTCGGTCTGTTGGTATCCCGGAAGTCGCAGCACGCTAGGATCCAGCTCCTGTATCTGCAGGTCCGAGTACTGAATCCCCGCGCCGAAGCTAAGTTGCGTCGTCGCGGCTGAATGAACGGACATAACCTCCGCGGGTTGTGACACGCTCCCGGTAAGGTCGGTGCCTGCAGAAGGACCACCACACACAGAGTCCGGCTCCAGACTCAGATTCGACAGTTTATTCGCAGCTGGAAGTCTCCTCTTCCTCGGGGAAAGTGTCTTCTTCGAGTCAGACCCGATCTTGTCCTCAGCCTTCTTATTCTCGTCCCCGGGCGAGGGGTCCTTCCTGTCGATTCTGAAAGGATTTCGACGCCGACATCCAGGGGCCGGATCAGACTTTGGGGACTCTATATCCTCTTGCGTTCCCTACATGTTAGACGATATTATATGAACCTGGCTGAGGAAGCGGAACTCGCGGTTTATTTCGTCGTTGGATAGGGCGAGCTTCTCGATCCTGCCAGCACATCTGGCGTAGTACTGGGAAGCCTCGACGAACTTTGTCTTGAAGTCTGAGAGGAACTCAGTGGCCTCTTCGGTGGGATTGCAGTGGGCCTAGCGGAGGTTATAGAAAACGAAACCACCTTGGCGTGCATAGCTGCGCTGCCCACCATCAGTGCGATTTCCATGTTCACCTTCGCCGCGTTGTCCCAGCTGGTCATCCGCTTGAGTGCGGCCAGGGTCAGTGCCTTCTCGATTGGGTTGAGCTGCAGCTGCGCTACCAGCCTCCTCCACATTTCTATCGCCTGTTCCCTCATCCCCCTATCTATCCTCAAATCGTGCTGGACTCCTTACTGATGATCCTGCCCATGATTTCACTCAGCCGCATCTCGGCACGGTCCCCCTCGGTCTATATGTTATTCCCCTTCAAATCTCATACAGTGCCGCCACTCCTGAAGGAAGGACACGACATCAAAGGGGCGCTGTCCCATTCCAGCTCGACCTTCCGCCCAAAGCCTTCCTCCTCCCCGAGCCAGAACTCGGATGGCACAAATTCCACCGGAGAGGCTTGATGTGGGAGGACAGGCGCCGTCGGCGGCGAGGCTCCTTCCTGAAGTGTGGGTACGTGTTTCATAATTTAGATTGATTAATTTCCAGCCGCTTCGAAGAACATGCAAAATCTGATATTGCCTGTAAATTTCGTAGATGGCGACGGTAGAATGCTGGTTTAGATTGATAATATGACTGACAAGTCCTATCTAGATAACGAAATTTAAATCGAGATTCGCGTCGGAATATTATGGTCTGATAAATCCTATGTGCTATTGTACTATTTTTAGCCTTATTCGCAGAAGCAATAATACCGCGACTTTTCAACGGTGCGGCGTTTCCATCAGTCGATCTTCCCCCGCTCGTCCTCACCCCTCCGCTTGAATTCTTCGCCGAGCTGGCGCATTCTCTCGGTCTCCCTCAGCTTCGCCCTTATATACCTCGCTGTGATGTGTGATCCGTAGACGATCTTACCGACCAAGAGAACGACCAGAACTGTGAATGCTGCGAAGCCCTTCCCGCTTAGCACCACGTCCCGTATCGCAATCAGCCACGAATCCTGGTGACTCATCATGTACTGATTCCACTCCCTCAGTTCACCCGCGGTCTATGTTGGACTCGTTCGACCCGACTTCCCTTATCTTACCTTATTTAACAGCACGATGTGCCACCGTTCGTCCGCTGTGAGTTCCAGCTCGGCACCTGGAAACCTGTAGTACTCCGGGTTGAACGGCACGAAAGTGTCGTATCCCTGCTGCAGTGTTCCGCTATCGTTTCCCCCATCGAGCTCGTACTTCTCCATGAACTATTCATAAACAACCTCCCCATTGATACAGAACGGGCAAAGTCGCCAGACAGTGATTTATAGCACCTTCGCAGCATGACCGCCTCAATCTTCTTCCACACTGCGGGATACCGTCGCGGATTCGTGCGTCGCAGTCCTTCTAGCACCGACTCCTCCTTCCTGACCTTCTTCCGAAGGAGTAACCCGCAGACCGTGGTCTTGGTCAGCCGGTCGAGTCTCTGCTGCGAGTTCTACCCCCTGCTAGGAGAGAGATCAATACCTCAGAGTCAATCAGCGTTTGCACATCACGCTCGATCTCGTTTTCGTCGCGAGCCGGCGACTGCGTATGTGCCGTGTGTTTGCGGGAGGATAAGTTACCATTCGGGTCCGAGTCAACCTCGTGTCCGTTCGATAGAAGAAGGAAGAACAGGAGCAACACTGAGCCGGGAAGTCGCGCCATGAATGCGGATTATGATATGAGATTATTGTAAGCGTAAACCGTATGTCAGTCAGTGCGACCAGTGGCGTGCGTGCTCCGCTGGTAACTCAACGATACATGCTGTCCAGTTATCAAGTTAGGATAGTAACAATATAGCCACAGGTATCAAGGAATAATATGCAGTAACAACAAGATGATTTCTGTGGACGTACAGACCAGCCGCAAATAATCATAGGCAACGTCGGTGAGGAGGGATAAATTCTGCATCCACAATATTATTATCAACAATCCTTACCCTTCGATGCGCCTGATGAACGTTGACGAGAGCATGTGTTGCGACGAGGACTGCGGGGAGCCAGCACGCAGGCCTGGCAGCTTTGCCGAGGACACTCCTGCCCAGTCCAATCGGCTGTCATTCCTGCAGTCCCCGAGGCTGCCGCTAAAGCTCGGTCGGGAGGAAGACCTGGCCCGCTCCTCGGAGCCCATGGAGGATTCGCAGCGACCGCCGCAGCTGCCCAAATCGCTGGATTATCTCGGGGACTGGCGCCACTGTCTGGCCACCGAAAACCGCCTCAACGTCAGCCGTCTCTCCCTCGGCTCCTCCATTGGCGAGCAACGCCTCAATCTCATGGACGGCGTTAACGCATGGGCCCCCAACGAGACGCTGCAGCCCCCTATCGCCGAGCCTCGTCCTCTGTTTCTCCCGGCGGCGGAATACGAGAACGAAGGGAAGGAAAAGCGGCGCGAACAGGTGGCCGAGTCCGCGGTCAGTCCTTCTGAGTGCGCCACCGCTCCGCCTATCAGCAGTGTCCGTGAGGAGAGTGACCAGGACCAAAGCGAAAAGGAGAACCGCGACAAGAATTGCGAGGAGGATGAGGACGAAGAAGAGTCCTCCATCCCAGTCCCGACCTCGACCGGAAGATCTCGCAAGCGCTGCTGCAACTGCAAGAAATCGCGCTGTCTCAAGCTCTATTGCGAGTGCTTCGCAACGCAGGAGTACTGCTCGGGCTGCAACTGCGTGGACTGCCACAATACGGTGGATCATATTGAGGAGAAGAAGGTGGCAATGACTCGTGTGAACGCGAAGAATCCCTCTGGATTTCTCCGCAGACTCCCCGTGATTACCGAGCCGATGGTTGGTTGCAACTGCAAGCGGTCGTCCTGCCAGCGGAACTACTGCTGCTGCTTCAAGCGGGGCGGGAAATGCGGCAGTCTGTGCAAATGCACTAACTGCTCCAACCGGGACTCCTCCCGGCTCGAGGCCGAAATGGAAGATTCCAGCAAACTGCAGGATGGCGAATAGCACAAGTAAATTGTATATTCTCAAAACATTTCAGTCTACTCACACCATATTATATTCATTATGCCCTTGCATGTCCGTATTCCGGTATCGCGCAGCACTGGGAACGGAATATTCACGTTAGCGTGTGTGTTGTTATTATAGCTTGAGCTTTCGAGATGATAGTTGACTAGAGTCCGGCGCAACATTGCCGCGTTTCTTGCGGTTCGCCTTGCCGTCAGCGTCACCCTTCGCGATTGTCTACTCGGTTTCGCCGTGATATCATCATACCTGCAGGTTGCTGAAGAACTTGCCAGAGGTGAAGTCGTTGCCCTTGGACTCCGCCCCGGTCTCTTCGACCTTCTTCTTCTTGTTTCCGGTCTTGACGACCCCCGCCATGAAGCGCTTGGGAACGCCCTGGATGGTCTGCATCCGGCGCATTTTCTGCAGCTTGACCTTCAGGTGCGTGTGTATCGCGTGTTTGCGCTTGAGCCGCTTGGCGTGCTTCTCGTTGCGCTCGTAGTCCTTGCCCAGATCCTATGCGTTTCACCGCTGGGTTCGTACCACAACCTGCTCCGTGGGCGCCTGGTCCTTGTACAGCTGCTCTGGCGGCGCCGCCGAGGTCTTCGCCTTGGCAAGAGGCACGATCTCTTCCAGCTTGAACGCGGGCACCTTTGCGGTTATCTACCCATGTTTGTTACACCACAAAACCTTGATCTCGTCGTTGATGAAGCCTGGAGTAAAGTTGAAGTTGGTGAGCTGGTCAAACTTGTGCATCAGCTCCTTCAACAGCAGCGACACCTCGTCCTTCACCTTCTCCTCCTCAGGATTCCGCGAGTAGTGGAGCACATCGACCTTGTACTTCTCCTCATACAGCTCCGACAGGCCCTTCTTGCTCTTCTCGTAGTTGAGCATTTCGACGTCCTTGCCCTCCAGCTTCTTCTTCTCGGCCTCCCGCTCGGAAACAGTCAGACGTATGGGGTCGTCGAAGAGTTCGTCGCGGATCCGCTGCTTGATCATCTCCTCGAGGTCGGCTATGTTCTCTTCCTACATCGACTGTGATCTCATGGTAAGGTACAGTGTGGACGAGAGGCATCTTGGTCGCCAGCTGGAAGTCCAGGGTTTCCTCCACCAGCGAATTGACCGGACGGTCATGTGAAACGACCTCGCCCGTCATTTGCCAGTGCTTCTTCGCCCCCAGCAGCTCCTTCTCCTTCTGCTCGATTTCGCCAACCATGGCAGCGTTAACGAAGCCTTCGGTTGCAGGCTGCTTCTCTGCCACCTTCTCCTCTCGGGGAAACTCCTCGTCATCTTCCGCATCGTCGCGGTCTGGGTCGTCCTCACCCTCAGGGAGGTCGCCATCCTCGTTCAGGTCCTCCAGGTCCTTTTCCCCCAGAAGGTCACCATCGGCCTCACCCAGCTTGTCTATTTCCTCGTTCAGCAGTTCTTCGCCCTCCTCGTCTTGTGGCAGGTCCTGGTTGGGATCGACCTTCTCGAACATTTCGGACCCGTTCGACAGCTCCTCGCCCGCGTCCTCCGGCAATTGCTTCTCTACATCCACCATTTGTTGTATTATCCTTGTTAATTTTGCGGCACAATTTCACTCAGTCGCAGCCACACATTCATCCCACTCGTTAGCTCCTTCTGTGAGGTTCGCTATCGAAATCGTCGCGCCCTTAACATGCTGATATTATATATATATTAGTACTATGCACAGCGGCATAGACTACGCAGATTTGCCCTCTAGTCTGCAGACCAGCTTCAGCGCATCGGCGAGATCCTGCTTCGACTTCACAAGCTGACTCTGCAGTGCAAGTATCTCCACCTCATATTGCCTTGCGCTAATCTTGTTTGTCTCCTCGAGTCTTCTGTTCTGTTCGAGCGCCTGGGCCAGTTTGCGCTATTCGAAGGGTGATCCGCAAATAAATACCTTGAGGACCGCATCGACGCAGCAGGGTTCCTCACACTTTTTCCCCACGTTATGATCCTGCGGCAACTCGAGGGGGAGGTTTTCCTTCTCGTAGTGTCTCTTGGACTTCGCTCTGGGGGCGGAGTCCTTGGGCTTTCCGACGAGCGAGAAGGCGACCCCCTCGAATGCCCTTATCATGCTGAGTTCGCCCTCGGTTTCAGTGCCGGTCTGCTGGGAGCGCGTCAGATCGGAGAATTCCTGGGTGAACGTCAGGGTTCCGCTGCATGCGCTGTTCAGTCGGTCCGTCTCCCCTTCAACCACTGGTTGATCCTCCAAGTCCAGGACGAGTCCGATGTCGCCCTTGCTCTCATCCAATTTGCCAATCTCAGTCACACTTTCACCGGCGCCGACTCGAGCCGTGGCGAATTCCAGAGGTACTTCCTGCGCCTGAGCTGCTGGCGAGACACGACGTGGATCAACCCGCCTTGCAAGATCGAGCAGGCCGCGGCGCTGTGCCAACAGGTCGCTAATCGCGCTAGCACTAAACCTCGGGGTGGAGGCCGGCGAGGGGCTTTCGGCTGCGACCATGACCACGGAGGGGATTGAGAGCGAAACCCAGAGCTGGCACGCGGGCGCCTTCTCCGCCGCCAAGAGTTGTAGCTGGAATGTTGACTCGCTGAGCGAAAATTCGGACGAACCGATTAGAGTCTCTTCGCTGTCCTCTGAGTCCCCGGAAAGATGGCCCAAGACTCTGATCTATTCCGCGGGTTGATATGATGAAAAATATTGCCTTTTCTCCGGGACGGAGATCGGCGGGGAGGGTGAAGGTTTCGTCCTGAACGGGGATCGGACTGTTTGCGATTTCTACGTGGAACTCCTTGGTCCAGTATTCGAAGCTGTCTATTTGCGCTGTGTACACACGAGGAGTACCTGAACAGTGAAAACTGAAGGAAAGGGTGCCGGTGACGGAAAGGCGGACCGAGGCCACGGCCACCCTGAAGGCACGGGATGAATGTTGCTCATGTTCTTGTTCGATCATTTGGAGTGAAATTTAAATATCGTACCGGCGGTCGACGCTTAACCTAACTTAAATCGCGATTCGTAGACAACGAACGATGTTACCGTTATCCCTCTAACGACGGCCGGGTTGTGCCACGCCTGAGAACATGACGAGTGCATATGACATATCATCAGTATTATTCATAACTAAATCACTTCGCGGCCTCCCTCAGCTTCCCGAGCACATCTTCGTTCCATATCTTCTTATGTGTGCCGATACGGGCGAGACCCGGCTCGGTGCTCTTCTCCTTGCGCCTAAGAGTGTTCCAGACGTGGGCGGTGCCCGGCCGCTTGGCCAGCCCTTCGACAACCGTGAAGTCGCCCTCGCATCTGCTAACCCGATTGTGTGTGGTTGTGGCCGCGCCTGCCGCTACGACCGTGTTGTACTCTGCCCGCGGGTCCACATTGGGCTGCGCGTTTTCCTTGAACGTGGTGTCGATCAGCGTCACGTCTGCGCTCGAGGATCCTGGCGCCGCCTGTCCGACGCTCTTCTTCTTAAGTTCGGCGACGTGATGCTCCATGGACTCGACGACACGTTTGCGCTCCTCGACCGCAAGTCTCAGCTTCTCGACCTGTTTCTCCTTCGTCTCTATTTCGGTCTCACGGCGCTGGACGTCCTCCTGCTTCTTCTTGAGCACGCTGTAGTTCTCCTTGAGGCGCTTCTCTCTCAGTCGCAACGAAATCTGTGGCACATTCAGCAGGTCGTCCACCGTCGGCCTTTCCTCCGGATTGATTCTTAGCATCCAGGTGACCACGCGCTGAAGCTCCTCGGAATATTTGGACGGGAGCCGGTCGAACCTTCCGCCCTTTATCTTCACCGCCAGCGCCAGCTGGTTGGCCGCCTCAAACGGCGGTCTCAGCGCCGCCATCTCGTAAAGCATGCAGCCGGCGGACCAGATATCGCTCTTTTCGTTATATCGCGACTCCTTGATCTGTTCTGGACTCATGTAGTATGGGGTGCCGACGTGGGTGCAGGCGTACTGCGAGTCCTTGCTGAGGACCCGCGCCAGTCCGAAGTCCCCCAATTTGACATTGTTTTTAGAGTCGAAGAACACGTTCCCCGGCTTGAGGTCTCGATGGAGTATCTTGCCTTCCTTCCTGTGATGGCACTCATAGAGGGCGAGGACGATCTGCATGAAGATCTTCCACACCACCTCCTCGGCTATTGGGTCCTTGTCTTTCTTGCACTTCTTTATGAGCAGGCCCATGTCGCCGCCCTCGCAGTACTCCATCACGATGAATATCTTCGCCTTCTGCTTGTCGATCACTCTGTCGTAATAGCGGACGATATTGGGATGCTTGAGCTCGCGAAGGATGTTCACTTCAGCCACCAACTGCTGCTTTTCCTTCTCGGACATGCGGCCGTAGTTCAGTTCTTTCCAGACTAGAACTTTGCCGTCACGGATGCGCTTGATCTTGTATACGGAGCCGAAGCTGCCTACGCGGAGTCGCTTTGTCGGGTCTACCCTTGCCGATCTCTGTCAGCACCTCGTAGTTTTCCATTTTGAATTTAAATTAGTCTACCGACCCAGGCTTGTATCTCGCCCACTTCGCGTCTTGTGCGCGTTTGGGATGCGCGCACGGGGTTTTGGGGTTTTGGGG
>QFZN01002319.1_pt1 | contig 17729 bp, 20 predicted proteins | sample 1740101 | NCBI WGS metagenome assembly QFZN01 (sample SAMN09210849, study PRJNA391713) | Ciliate metagenome, whole genome shotgun sequencing project. | isolation source: combination of 50 Heterometopus sp. ciliate cells from an enrichment culture... | host: Heterometopus sp. ...
TCGACATTCGATATTATTATTGTCTCAAGGCTACTACGAACATTAGCAATATTTGTATAATTTCTGTATATAAAGGGGTGGTATCCTGAAAAGGAACCCGGTAGGATATCGGGCACTAATAAGAGCAGACCAGATTTAAATCGCGATTTGTACAAACTCGCAGTTATAAGTGCTAATAGATACTATGTCGAAACCCTAGCAACGGGCGTGTCTACGGTTCGCACACGTACGGGTGCTTTAGCAGCTTCCCCGTGCTTATCCTCAGTCTCTGGTCTGATTCCAGCATCGCATTGATTACGTTGATGAAGGGCACAGAAAGGTCGGACACCTGCTGGGCCACGGTCTCCCAATATCTCATCCTCGTGTGCGAGTAAAACAGCCGCTTCCATCCGCTCTCCTGGCTGCCGTTCTCGAAGGGATATCTGCCCGTCTGCAGTGCGAAGAGCAGCTTTCCCAGTGTGAATACATCGTGGGCCTTATCGGCCTCGGAGCTTCCCCGGAGCTCGACCGCGTCGGCGAGGTTGAATATCTTCAGCTCCCGTGTCCTCTCGTCGAACTGCACGCTCTCCAGACTCAGTCCTCCTCTCAAAGCTACTCCCTGTCCATGCAGGTAGTCCACGGCCTCGACCAGAGATCTGAAAATGTCCTTCGCCTTCTCAGTCTCGACCAGGTCCAGCAGCGATTTCGACGGCAGAGACTCGAGCATAAGGAAGCTGGTGAGGTGGACCTTCCCGTTCAGTTCAATCATGCCCTGTCCAGATTTAAGACACTTGGCAACGAAACGATGGGAGACTTTGTTCAGCATCGCAGCTTCGTGGGAGAAGACGGCCTTGAGACGGGAATCGGTATCAGGCCGCCCAGTTCTGGCTGCGCATTTAAAGATGAAGGACTCATGAGCTCGGCGGAAGTCGTGTCCGTGGCAGTAGAAGGGAGCGCCGGCGGGAAGGGGAGAGGCGGGCAGAGTGAGTTGGTAGTCTGCCTCGGGAGTGCGAAGAACACAGGTGCGGGTCCTGCTGCTCATTCTTTGGTGAACGAGTGTTGAATTACTATTGATGGTTCTGACGGCCGAGAATTTATATCGCAACCACGGGCTGACCGGGCGCTAGAAGGACGATCGGTACTTCTTAGAGGGGCAGCAGACTATTATATTTCCTTGTCTTATACCAGTATTGCATCATAATCCGCTTTTTGATTTAATCCATCGGCATATCCACGATACACCCATATTATTGCTTTTATCATTACGCATACTGAATACAATCATGCAAAATAGCACTATGGGACAAACTATCACAATCTGTCGCTGTATAGTGAACAGCAGGAATTATAGCTTATCGGCGAGGATCTTCTCGAGGGTGTCGCGGGGGAACTGGACCACGATGTGGGTCTTGCCGTCAGACTCTTCCTTCTCAAGTATCACCTTGTGGTCGATGAACTCCACCAAGCAGTCCTTCAGCTGCTTCTGCGACGATATCAGCATCTTGTCGTTTGCCTGCTCGTACAGCTTCTCCCGGGTCAGTCCCGGCTCCTTCGGGTTGTCCAGCTGATATTGTGCCAATATCTTCAGCACCTCCCTAACCCGGCTCGGTCACAATCGCTTACTTATGTCTGTCTGTCAGACTCTTGAGAATGAAGGCGAGACCACGTTCCTTGACCTCCTCGTGCCGCGTGTATTGGTCGAGGAAGTAGCACTCCTCCTTCATGTACGGCAGGTACGTGTCGTGGTTAATGTATATGAAGTGGAGCGAGCTGAGCGCGATGGAGTCCCAGGGAGTGAAGCAACGGCAGTTGTCAACACTGGCGACGAACTGGACACGCTGCATTTCGCCAAGCTTGGAGATGGCCTCGCGATTGCCCTGGTCGACGCCCACGATCACGTCCAGACAGTGCACCACGAGAATGATTCGCGTCGTGCTCTCGTTCCGGGCCAGTCGAGAGAGCTTCTCGTCCAGCCACGCGATCTGGTCCGATAGCCGCGACGGGACCACCTTCGGCCTGCTCGGCGACTTGCTGTACACAAGCTGGATGACCTTGCCCAATATCTGCTTTATAGTCACTGTCGCCGACGCCCCGTTAATGAACAATACGTCGCCCACTTCGTTCAGATATTCGTGGGCGAGCTTTTTCATGAGCTGGAACTTGGAGCCGATGCCGTAGAGGAGCACGTTGAAGTCGTTTGCGACGAGGTCCTTGCACTCGTTGAGCTTCGCCGTGTCAAATCTCACATCGTCCACGTCTTCCATCTTCGACTCCGTCTTCGTATCAGCCTTCTTTTCCTCCTCCTTGTCCCCCGAGGGCTCCTCGCGTTTGAAGAGCCGGTGGAGGAAGCTACTGATGTGACGGATGGTCGAGCTGGATTTCTCCTTGGTGTTGCCCACCTTGATCTTCGCAGACATAAAGTAGTCCTACATTACACATATATGTTTCCCGCGGGAAATACAGTGAAGCGCAGAGGCTCGCTCTTTGCCTCCACGATTTCGCGCTTAATGGCCTCGGTGCGACGGCCCTGGGTCTGGAGCTCGGCGACCTCCTTCTCGAAGCTCTCCTCGGTTTCTACCACACGTTGAGGGGACGCAGGGACGAACCCTGGAAAAGCGCTCCGTTCGCGTTCATCGTTGTAGATTATTTATTAGATTTTAATAGTTCGCGCGCTGGATATGGCGGCGACGGCATGCTGATCATCATGTGCGGCTCAACAGTCAGCGAGGAAGCAGCAAGCGGAAATAGGAACGAAGTAGATGAGAGAAATGATAACGAGAGAGAGCGGAGATCAGTTGATGCCCTTGTGGTTCCACACCTGATCGCGCACCTTATTGTTGTTCTCGATGATCGTCATGGGGATCATGTTCACGATTTCGCGCGTCTGTCGTATCTCCGTGTTCAGCAGCCCCACGAACCGGATGAATATGAACAAGTATATTGCTGAGAACAGCCCGATGAAGCAGAAGGAGATCGTGTATACCACCTTCTTTGCCAGTTCGAAGAAAGCCTTGGCGTCGCTGTGGAATACCACGGTGAGGTACTCGAGTATCGGGTTCAGGTACACGATCACGCCGTTCGCTATTATCGCCGCTCATTCTCTTTTGAGACCATACTGAACAGCGTAGGATTCTGGTCGTTCTTCATCGTTGCCGCAACAGTCGCATTGGTGTAGTCGGCGTTGGTCACCTTGACGGCGTATTGCGTGTAGAAGTCGATGAGGTATGACATTCCCGCGGAGACTCCTTGCTGCCCCGGCCCGGTGTACAGATCCGAACATGCTACCAGCACTGTGAAGATGCGATTGGTACGAAGGGTCTGCGAATAGTTGTACGAGTCGGACACCGCACAGAACTCCGAGCTTTCCGCTCTTCTTTGCAGGGCGAGGAAGTTGCCGTAGATCGACTCAGAGGCGCGCTTAGAGAAGTCGCTGACCTCCTTCTCAATGGTATGCAGGTTGTCTATCACGTCCATCAGGTACATCTTCCCGTCGTTGCCTAGCAGTTGCGCAGGCGGTTCAGTACCGGAGTTCTTGGAGACCAGGACCTTGTTGCCGGTGGTGATCGCCTCTTTGAGGAACAGAGCCGCCGAGGCCGCGTATATCGCCCTGTTGTGATACACGAAGAACATTGACACTGCCTCGCTGTTCACGCTGTGCACATAGTGATTGAAGTAGATGGAGATCCCGCCGTAGGCCAAGAAGAGGATGAAGGAGAAAACGAGCCGGAGGATCGACTTGTTCCTCAGATCGTAGTCGGTGGCACTGAGCAGATCCACGCGTTTGCGCTCTTTTTCTGCCCGGTCGAATTCAGCCTTGTCCCGCTGTTCCGCGCCCTGCGAGCCTTCCTCATCCTCCTCCTTGTCCTCCTCCCACTTGTTGGGCGGCTTCTTGGCGGGACTCTTACCGTTCGCCTTGGTGTTGTTCTGGTGCGTCTGCACCAGTCCCATGTCGCTCTCTCCTACGCCCTGGCTCGGCATGCCCTTTCCTGCGTCGCTCTTGTCGGCAAGCAGGCCGGAGTCGCGACTTGCCCCGTGGTTGTGCAGCTGCAGCGCACCTGACACCCTGTTCCCCGCCCGCACCTTCCGCCAGAACACCTCCTGTTGGTCCGCATATTCGCTGACCCAGGCCTTCTTGAATCGTACGCGCTTCACATCGAGCTTCTTGCACTCCTTTATGACAATGCGGATCTCTTCGGGCTGGATGTGGGAGAAGATGGCGAAAACGTAGCTCTTGTCGCGGATCACCTTGATGAAAATGGGGGTGATCACTCCGGCGCTGATGGCCACGAGCGCGATGCATACCCCCACTAACACATATTGTGTGGTCTCGTCGTCCGTGGCCAAACTGTTCAGCTCCTTCTGCAGTCGTGTCGATATCTCGTCCTCCTTGTTCCTCATTGGCGTGAAGGCCAGCTGGAACGAGTAATCGAGCATCTTGTTGATGTACTGACACATGGAAAGCGCAGTGTTCGTCGCACAGACCGAAACCTGGCTGTAGTAGCCGTAAGACATGAACTCATTGACCGCATTGATGTACTATCGATCATGGCAGGTGTGAATCTTACAATCAATATGGAGTGACTGAATTGGACCGTCCAACTGTTGCCGTTGAGGTCAGTGATGGCGATCTCCTCCATGTCGTAGTCGAGTCCTTGGGCAAACAGCAGTTTCCTCGTTTGTTCGTTGTAGTTGGTTATGATGTTGATACGACCTGCGATGCGGCCGAGCAACGCGTCAAAAACGCTCTGCGTTTTCTTGAGGTTGGTAGTGTAGGACTTCTCCGCACTGGCGATCGCCATGTTCACCTTGTACCGCATCAGATACGCCTTTATCAGGTCAAAGCGTTCTGTCAGCTGGTTTGTCGCACTTATCGCCACCACCACATTGACCACTATTACATCCGAGATAATCAATAGCGTGTGTACCAATCAGTATTGCAATGACAACGAGGAGTGCGATGATGACCGCGTACAGCTTGACAATCGACGCGGGCGTCTGCTTATTCACCGCGTTTCGCATCGTTAATTCGTTCGATATGTTCATCATCCTGTTATTGCTCGTGTCACTACTTCCATTCACGCTGACGCTTGCCACACTGATCATAGACCCCGCGTCGGACAGTCGCTGATAATTTTCAGCGTTGGTCCCTTTGTCGCCTGTGGCCTCTGATGCGGTGACCTGAACCTTCTCGCGGACGATTTCGGGCAGGCGCCGACTATTGTTGACATAGACCCCAGGCAGGTCCTTGCGTGCAGTGTATTTGTCGCGGTTCTCTTGCAGAACCTCGGCCATGATAAGGACATTGGCCTTGTCTGTCTCGCTGTATGTCTCATGCACCATTCGTATCCAAGTCAACGTTCCCTCGCCCGAGGAGAGTCGCGTCGCGCCCTCGTTCTTGGTCAGTATCATCAGGTCCTCGTCCCGCTCCATCTGCAATTCGAACTTTGGAGTGGCAATGACCACGCCCTCCTTGCGTGTAGCGGCCTCCATGATGGCAGGATCATTGAGCTGTGGGAAAGCATCTAATGCCGAGGTGTTGCGGAGGATGTCTTTGACACAGGTCTCGTCTATCCTGAGCGATTCCATAGCTTCACGGTTCAGCCCTGTGATCTTATACGTGCTGTCGCACAGCACCGCCCCCGCCTTCCTCTTTGTTGCATCCTGCTTGTAGCAGGTGTAGCCGGAGATGGAAGGCGTTGCAATCATGAATAGCGCCACCTGCAGTCCGTCACTCAGTCGTGGCACCACCTTCTTGAAGCTGTCGCAGGCGAGGTAGGTGCCGTCGCTCCTCTTTATGAAGCGTATCTTGGCGGTGGCGAAGGTGTTCGAATTCAGCGTTCGGAAGAAGGTCTGAACAAGCCTTTCGTGACACTGGGAAACGATCGGGGACATGAGCATGGTGACTGGGCTGCCCAGCATTTCTTCCCGCGTGTAGCCCAGTTTCTTCTCTGTCTCGTTGTTGATCTCACAGATGGTTGCATTGGTGGAACTCTCGAGCGAGCCGATAACGAGCATGACCCCCACATCGCCACGGAAGATGGAGAATCTCCTTGTGTGGCTGAAACTGAGGAGCGAACTCTCCTGCGAGTGATATATCCGCTTGAACGCCTGTTCTGCTGAGGATGCGTCGTGCATGACATATTTCATGAAGAGGCCGTAGCGGACGAGGAACTCGACCTGGTTAGAGGTGATCTTGGAGATCTCCTGGACGATCTGCATGATGAGGTACTTTGACTCGAACAAGGCCTTTCCCAGCTCGTTCAGTCGCTGGGAAGAAGGACGATCGTCGAGGAGGATGGTCCAGAATTTGATGGTGAGCTCTGTGGACTCCTCGATCTGCTCGAGGAAGTTGTTGTAATATTTCAGGTAGTCTATCGATTCCGTGGTGCGCTCGAGATCTTCGTCTTCATCGCATTCCATGCCGCTGTGTATCATCCGCGACAAGTTGTAGATCCGCTGTTGCAGCATCACCGACGGCTTCCTCTGTTTCACAATGCTGATCTGCTCCCACGCGTAATAGAAGTTCGCCAAGTAGTAGAAGTAGATCTCGGCAAGCATGACACAGAACTGGTTGCTGCGGGCGAAATGAGGCTCCAGCTCCCCCAGAATAAGCCGCAGCACCCTGTTGAGACAGCCTTTCTGCCAGACGTCGGTGCGATCGTAACGAGTGATGTAAGCCTTGGTGCTGGTCTGGAACTCGAGGACGTCGGTGCCTTTCCACAGTGCCATCTTGAGGTCCCGGCACTCGCAGCTCGAGTTCGCACATGCGTCGCTGTGGATGTTTAGCATAGCAGCCAGTTTCGCGTAGGAGTGCCGGTCTATGGGAGAGCATGAGTCGAACTGTACCTTGGCTTTGCGCCAGAGCCATGAATTCCTCGATGAGGTCTATCGCCTCGTGCTCGTTCTTGGGCCTGGCGGTCATGAACCCCGACCCCACATAGTACCTGATCGCGCAGATTATCAGCGCGTATATCGGCATTATTATCACATATTGGCTGTGCTCTTCGAAACTGGCGAGCTTGAATACCTACGTACCACTGATAAGACTGAGTCAGTACATCACAAAGAGCGATGAAGGCCTGGAGCATGGCCATGATGGCGCCGAAGAAGAGTTCGCCCATGCCGACCCACATGGTGCGCCAGCGGACCAGCCAAACGAGCATCGCGGCATATCCGACCCAAAGGATCACCAGCGCCATGCTGAACACGTCGCTTCCTGACTAGCACGCAGGTTTAGTGAGAGAGATCCTTACCGCGGGCACCATCACATATTTGCACTGCCCCACTATGCAGACAATGGCCTTGGCAACGTCGCCGTACCAGTTGTTGGTCTCCCAGAAGGTGACCCCGCGCAGACTGCGGTCCTGTCCGAACAAGGAAAGAATGACAACGAGTGCGAGCACCTCCACGAAACTGACCGCGTTGAAGGCGAGAATGATGTAGGCTGAGGTGTCGACGACTACCAGCGACTGCGAAATATGCTTGTAGTCCGCGAAGGGGGACTGGTCGGTCACAATCCTGCTTGAAAAGGAGAGGAAGGAGGCGGAGATGGGGACGAGGACCTGGGCGGCGAGACGGAGGAAGGTGTTGTAGAGGTGGAGCACGAAGGAGAACTGCGACCTGTAGTCTTCCCGGGCCAGCTGCGCCCTTATCTGCAGGAAGTCGTACACGCCCGCGATCAGCGCCACCTGCAGCGAAGCAAACATCGCGATACACGATATGTTAAACGCGCTTGCCGAACTGAGCTGGGTAAGAGGCTAGAGGAGTGTGAGAACGGCGGGGTACGATGAAGTAGTGGGCGGTTTGGGCGAGAGAGGACCAGTCGGTGTCGTAGAATATGAAGGCGAGCGGGGGCGCGAGGATGAGAAACTTCTCCAGCGTGTTCGCCAAGACGAAAGCCAGGTCCGACACTGGGCAGACGTACACCATCTGGAAGTAGAACTCCCATATGGGGGCGTGGAGCGTCTTGGACTTGACCTTCTGCTTCTTTATCGAATTCATGGCAGCGATAGCGATTTATTTATAATAGAATAACTCCGCGTAGGATATAGAGGCGAAGTACGTTAGTTTAGAGGCGTCATATATATTGATATATTGGTATGTTCATGCGATTATATTCAACAAATTTCTGCAGAGTTAGCATAATATTAAGGCTCGTTTTAATACAATATCGCCATAGCGATATGCCACACCTACCTTATTATAGCAGCAGTTCAAACATTGCATCAGCCCTCAGCATGAGCAGAGCGCATGCAAAACGTAAATAACGTAGTGTAATTGCGCGAGAAAATAACACAGTCTCACCAACTTGCTATAAGATAGGCCAATTATATAATTCCCTCGACTATGCTACATATAATTATTAAAAGCACAGTTATATCCCCCGCGTCGAACATGGAAAAGTTCATCGGAAAGACCTTCCAGCTCAGCGACGGCACCCTTGTCACCCTCGAGGAGATCGTGCAGGCCAAGGTTGTGCTGCTCTACTTCTCCGGCATTTGGTGTCCTCCTTGTACCGTTCTCCGCCCGATTTAACTCGCTCCGCATAGGCCACGGGTTCGAGCCGGTGATGAAGAACTTTTACAAGGAGGTGAACAAGGGCTGCGACCCCAAGCACAAGAACGTCGAGGTGGTCTTCGTCTCCTGCGACAACTCTGTTGAAGAGTACGAGGAGCACGTTGCCGCCATGTCTTACCCCTCGATTCCCTTCGACGATCCCCGCATCGCCGACCTGGAGGAGGACCTCGACGTGGAGTCGATACCGATCGTGCCTCTCCTGCGCAAGAACGGCACCATAGCCAGAGACAGTGTGCGCCAGATGATCCAGACTCAGGGGGCCAAGTGCTTCCCCGACCTCCTCAAGCTCTCAGAGGAATAGATAATAACGCATCGCGAGCTATATCGCCATCGCACCGGCATATCTATTTCTCACTAGTTGGTTGCCTCTCTCCCACATGCACATCGAGCTAAATTTTAACTCCGCAATTCCTTTTCGAACGCATGATTTAGCTAGAAGTGGCACAGACTCGCCTTTACCCGCAGGAAGTCGTTAAAGAGGAGAGTGAGCATCACGTATGGGGCGAAGAAGAGGTAGAAGGGCAATAATCCCGCCCAGAAGCCTCTCCAGCCCTCGTTCCGGTACGTCTTCCTCACGCAATCCAGCACTCCTTCATATTGCCGGCCGCGCATTTTCTGGAGTTTGACCTTGACGTTGTCGACCGGGAGCGTGACCACGCTGGTAATCAACCCTGCAACAGCCGCCGATATGAAGTATCCAGATTTTGTGTGCCGAATCCGTTCCTTGATCTCGTAGTAAGAGGTGAGCATGGCGAAGTTGAGGGTCATGCACTTTGCCACAGAAGGCACGGTCCCTTTCCACAGCGTCATCGCGCCCTCTTCCTTCACTATCCGGGCTAGCGCATTCAGCACTCCGCTGTACCCGCGCCGTTCTCCCGCCGGAAGTCCGCCGTCAGCCTGGTATCGCACGTAGACCACGTCGAAGGGGATCACCAGCAGTTCTCCCAGTCCTCCGGATAGGAGGGAGAGATAGGCCTTCTCGAATAGAGAGAGCTGGGACCGGCAGCGGCGCTTCTTGGTGAGGTCCTCGAAGAGGAAGAAGAAGCCGAGTCGCATGGATGAGCACACGAGGGGGTGGCATACCGCGGCCGCCAGTCCTCTGTAAAACGCCCTTCCGCCTTCTAGAACCAGGATTGAACGGAAGGTGCGCCAAGGGGAGCGGGCGCCGGCCTGGGCCTCGCTGCAAACTTGTGTGCGAGTCTTGACGGTCTCCAGCGGGTAAACGAGCGAGTAGGCCACGGTCGCAGCCAGGCCGGAAAGCGCGAAGTGAGAGGCTGATCGCAGGCTCGATGTAGAGTTGTTGTTGTCGCTATCGTTCATGGTTCGCGAGGAGTAGACAAATAATGTTTGCAGAAATATATCCGGCGTCTCTTCTCCCGCGCAATTTGCAATGCGATGCACATCAGCACGATACGAAGGAAGACGTCAGTGGGACAATATACCGTTCGATCGCGTCATACTATATGAAATCAAACCTGGCCACCGAAAAATATTATATTGCATGCAAAAATCTATCTTTGCGCTTCTAGCGCTAGCCCTGCTGGTGGCCTCTGAGGCGGCCCCCAAGAAGGCCCCGCTGAAGAGTCTGCGGGACGACGAGGGCTGCACTCTCTACCAAATCCTGATGGGAGTCAGCACCGCCGCTTTCGCGGTTGCCGGAGTCGGCGACCTGGTATTGGGCAACACCGTCGCCAACCAGAACGTGGAGATCGCTGACAAGGATAAGCTGATCACCGATCTGAAGCAGTCCAACCAGAAGCTCAGCGAGGACAACGTTCGTCTCACCAGCGAGAATGTGCAGCTGACGGAGGCCAACAAGAAGCTAGCAAAAACCGTGGATACGCAGAAGATTCTGATCGACTCGCTCACTGAGGACATAAAGAAGAAGACCACGCAGATCGATGAGCTGCGCAATATCATCAACCAGCAGAAGGCCGACATCTTGTACCTGACCTTGACCAACGCGCTCTACTCAAGGATCATCCAGACCCAGAGAACCAGCATCGCCACCTACAAGGCTGAACTGGCAAAGAAGGATGCCAAGATCGTGGGACTCGAAGCGTCCATCGTTGTTCTCAAGAAGCTCGTCAACGATTCTGCCATCACCATCAATACGCTGTCCGCACAGAACAACGTTCTAAAGGCCACGGTGACGCTGCTGAGACAGGCGACACTGCTCCAGATGGAAACCATCAAGGCCCGCGACAAGACCATCGTTGACCAGAAGACTGTCATCAGCGTCCGTGATGCCCAACTCATTGAATCTGCGATCGAGAAGAACATCGTCTCTAAGGTTATGGACATGATGGGCGAGGAGCTCAAGGCCGCCCTGGCTCAGGTGAAGGAGCTGACGACACAGCTAGCGGATGCGAACAAGAAGGTGGAGACGCTGACCGCGGAGAACGCGGGACTGAAGACGCAGTTGGCAGAGGCGAACAAGAAGGTGGAGACGTTGACAGCGGAGAATGCGGGGCTGAAGACGCAGCTGGCGGAGGCCAACAAGAAAGTCGATACCCTGACTGCGGAAAACGCCAGTCTGAAGAAGCAGGTGGCCGATCTCACGGCTAGTAACGCAAAGCTCAAAGCGTTGGTTATCGAACTTGACACGAGTATCATTGCTCTCAAGGGCAAGGTCGCCAGCCTAACCAAGCTGGTCGCTGACTTCAACACGAAGTTCCAGAACTACATGCTGCCTTGGGTCCAGTACCAGATATTAATGCAGGAGACCGGGAAGAAGGTGCAGCTGGACAGGATTTACAATACGTCGACGGGCTCGAGCTGCGCGCAGAAGGACGTGAGGAAGATTATAGGGACCGCGGCGCCGTCAGTGTTCATCGCCAATGACACCGAGGGCATGGTCTTCGGTGGCTACACCACCCAGACCTTCGCTGGTACGGAGAAATGGAAGACGGACCCCAAGGCCTTCACCTTCTCCCTTAGCACGCTCAGCAGGTGCAAAAACAAGAATAGTGATGGGGAAGAAGCGATCTACGCGTTGGACCACTCCGACGACGATTACGACGTGCTGGGCTTCGGCCATTGGGATATCTGGATCCCTGACAACTGCATGACGGAGAAGACTCAGATCAGGTTGGAAGATAGCACTTACGAGTGCCCCCGCAATGGAATAGAGAACTTCTACACGACGTCCAACAGGCCCACGCTGGTCAGCTTCGACTTCTACAAGGTCACCATTGCATAAGCTCACATACTGACTTGGAATTGATCAGATTTATGAGAGGTTTCATGGCCCAGGATGCGAGGAGTACATTTGGCTGCGCGATTTCTAAAAATATTCTGAAATTCGTGAAGCAACAACATACTATTGAATTCCTGTTGACGAATCGGCTATCTACTGTTGCGATATACTGCGTTATATTAGCCAGAATAAATGGAGCAAAAACTCAGCATAGGAAGCCTCGCGATGGAGGCGGGCGCCCGGGCCCTTGAATCGGGGGATGCCGGACGTGGGCTGGCAAGCTTCAACGAAGCTATCGACGCCTTCTTCTCGCTTCTCCGCGGTCCTCTCGACCCCCAGCAGGAGCCTCAGGTTAAGACGCTTGCACAGCAGGCGGCCAGTATGGCCAAGTCGGCGAAGGAAAAGGTGATCGCACAACGTTCCGCGCTTAAGAAGATGAAGAATGCCCCGGCAGAGGAAACGGGCGTGGTGTCAAGTATCGATTGTGCGGAGTTCTATCGGCGGATTGGAGACAGACTTTGCGAAGAGGCCAAGGCGGGCGCCCGAAAGTTTCTGCTCAAGTCAGCTGTTAACGCGTACATAACTCATGCGCAGATCAAGACCAAGGTACCTCTTGAACGCAAAATACGCTCATAGTTGTTGCCAAAGGTGATGGACCCGACGAAGGCCGAGCAGATGAGGAAGGACATAAAGGGAGCGATGAACTTGTACTGCTGAGATGACGAATGAAATAGCGCCGAACAATGCCAGAAGCTGATGCAGGACCAGCCGCGGTACAACGAGCGACAATGGCTGGGCGAGTGTCGGCCCGAGGAGCGAGATATAATCGAGGGGCGCAGTTCTGAGTTCGCCAGGGTGAAGTGTCCTGTCTGGCTCGAGTCCCGCGGAATCGTCAAGTACAAAACGGCATTGATGTGGTGTAGCATATATGAACCCACAGTGTATCGGGACGATGAGTTCTTCATTCCGCTGTCGCCAGGACAGGAGCCGCTCTTTAAGCAGTGGGTCAGAGCAGCAGAGATCTTCAAGTCAGGACCGTGCGCGACAACGTACAATCAGACATCGACGGAGCCACAACAGATCGCGAGCGGACTCCATGGATACGACGTGATGGCAAGCACCGACGACGGCTCCACGGTGGCTGCCTGTCTGGCTGCGGCGGCCCACTACGAGTACAAGTCTAGTCCGCACGACAGGATCATCTCAGAAATAATATATCCGAAGGACGAGGCCGGTAACCCGATCTACAACCCCGCGGGCAAATATGTACTAAAACTGTTCTTCAACGGCGCCTGGAGGGAGGTCACAGTCGACGACCGGTTTCCCATGGGCGAAGGTGGTGCCCCGCTCTTCACATACGAACCTTCCGGCGCATTGTGGCCGTCAATACTAGAGAAGGCCTACGCCAAGGTTCGGTGCGGCTACGACAACATCGCGGATGTTAAGCCCAGCCAAGTCATGTTCGCATTGACATCGTGGCTGCCAGAACGCATCTGCTTGAGATCAACCACCCGGGAGGCACTGTGGGAACATCTGAAGGGCGGGCCGCTGCTGCGTGACAGAGTGGCGGTTCTCAGCACCGCAGCCGTAAAGGAGGATGTGGGATTGAGAAGCTTCTGCTGCTACGCGATCCTCGAGGCCGTGGAGTGCGGGACCCAGCGCCTCTTATTACTTAGGAACACCAGCACGGAGACGAAGTGGAGTGGCGCATATTCGTGGGACGACCCGATAAGCTGGACCGAGGAGACCAAGAAGGCGACCGGCTACGAGTCGGGGATTCAGCGTCGCGACCGCCTCTTCTGGATCCCCCTTGACTCCGTCTTCGAGTATTTCCAGTACATCGACATCAACTGGAGGCCGAACCTGCTGACGCGGAGACGCAATGTGTGGGACGTGTTCCCCGTGAAAGAGATGTGCGACGACCGCTACAACCTGCTCCAGAGTCCTCAGTACTCCCTCGAGTTCAATCTAACGCCTGCGGACACCTTACCAGAGGTCGTCCTGTGCGCAATCGTGACGAAGCTTCACACTAAAGATGAGTCGCTGGTCGCGGGGGATCTGCCGGAGTCGGCGCTGGGCGAGGATCTAATAGGGCTCTCGGTGTTTGAGGACGAGAAGTGCTCAGCGTGCTCGAAGGTAATATACAGCGACTACCCGCTGAACGAGTGCGAGATGACGACGGACGACGTGCGGGCCTACCGGTTCGTGATCCCTCGCGACAAGCTCCTTGCAAGCAGATACATTAACGTGGCGCTGAAGCACTTCATCAAGCGCGGGGACCTCTATTACAGGTACAACCCACCACTAGCCGATAGCATCGCGTTCGTGTCGAGCTGCAGCTTCGAGGACACCCGGGTCGCCGAGCCCTACATCCACCGAAGGGAGATCTCGCTCGAGGTCACCGAGTCCAACAGCGGCGGCGAGCCCCGTGGCCAGCTCTTCCACAAGAACCCTCAATACGTCATAAAGGCCGAGTCGCAGACGGCAAAGATGGCGTCGGTGAGGATCCGATATGAGGGGCCGACGAGCAGCTTTGTCACGGCGATCCTCACCCAGCAGAGCAGCAACGACCGGATCCTTCAGCTCGACCCCGAGCTGGCAGAGATGGTGGCCTATCGTCCGCAGTTCGTCTGTGTTGAGACACAGATACCGGTGGGACAGTTCTACACGGTGGTGTTCGCCAACTGGCTGGCCTCCATGATGGGGAGGTATCGAGCTGTGGTTGAGAGCACTGTGCCGATCATGGTCACAGAAATTAAGTCGGAGGGCCACGGACTGAAGTCGACGTCGATATTCGTATGTGACGTGAGAGGTCACCCGGAGTAGAGGGAGTGGACCACCGCGGACGCCGGGGGCCCGTTGGGCTGTCCCGAATACTTCTTCAGGAACCCGATAACGAGCTTCAAGCTGTCAAACAAGGGCGAGATGCAGATGCGGATCAGGGTCGCCGAGGAATGCCACTCCGCGGAAGAGATCAGCGCCGATCCACACACTTTCACATATCAGGCAAACCTCTCGGTGTTCAAGGTGGCCTACCCGTTCCCGCCGAAGAACATCGTGTTCCCGCCCCTACTCACGCCCTGCATGTCTACCTACGGCGGCCAGTACACCGACATCCCTGGATATCTTGTGACCGAGCGCGTATCGCATCCAGGGCTATTCGCGTAGAAGCAACTAGAGCCCGGAACGTACCTGATGGTGGCGTCGACGTCGCAGCCGATGCAGGTGGGAAAGTTCGAAATCGTGGTGTATTACGAGACACTTTCCGGCTTCGATGCACAGCGCTACGATCCCTAATTTGTCAACACTCGGCCTGATGTGTGTGCTTCGTCTGCGCGCAAACGTGATTTATCATAGCGAGAGAGAGATAATCGGAATAAAACAGAGAGATGGTGTCGCAGGAAGAGGGCAACATGTACTACATCCGCTTCATGCTTACGCCCGTCCTCGCCTTTTTCTCCTTCGCGGCCTGTCTGGCTACGCTGGTGGTCCACTTCATCTATCCTGATATGCGAAAGAACATATGTACCCCTGAACCTGCAAACCCCATAGACAACGTCATCGGGTTCATGGTGATAGTGTGCCACATGTTCGTGTCACTGTACATCATCCTGCAGGCGTTCAACAACTTTGGCTACTGGTACGGTCCGTCCTACATCACACATCGTAGGGAGCCTGGATTCGAGTACCAGAGCAGCCACATCCCTTTCGACACGATAAAGGGCATGGTCGGCGTGCTGTTCACGTTCGGACTGTGCGGGTACTACTGCAGCCTCTGCCACTGCATCGTGGATCTTTGCCAGGTCCACAACGCGCGCCAACGTGCAGAGAAGATGTACATCGTGTTTCCGGTGCTGTTCGCCTTCGGGTGTCTCGGCAGCTCCACCTTCGTCGTGGAAGACGTCGGCGTCAAGGACTTCCTCGTGGATGGCATCACTGATGGAAGTCTTTCCGAGCTCCTCCACGTCTTCGTGGTCTTCATCCTTCTTCCCTACGTCATCTACTCCCTCTGGGTTGTTTACGTCGAGCGGGAAAGGCTCGCGGACCGACGGAGACTTCATCCCGAGTCTGGCGCCCTGGCCGAATGCGACCTCCTCGACCGGCACATGCAGTTCTCCGTCATGTTCCTCCTCACCGTCCTCCCGGTCTGCTTCTCCGAGCTGCTGCCCATGCTCTGGAAAAACGCGCCCGGATCGTTTGCATATCACTTCTCCGCAAACGTGGCCGCGGTCCTCTTCTCCTGCTCCGGGGTCGGCGTGTGCGTGGCCCGGCTGTTCGATCCCTACGTGAAACAGAAGCTGCAGGCGACAATAGCGGCAAGGTTTGGCTGCGAGTTCGCCGAGTCGGAGTTTGTCCCAGAAGAAGTCTTCCCGGAAGAGGTTCCCGCGAGCGAGCTGTCTCCACAGAAGAGCGAAGAGGATGTGCTGCGAATGCAGAAGAACCGGTCCTTGCTCTCTCCGCACAAGACCGTGTTTGAGCAGGCAGAGGAACGTGCGGTTTACGACGTATTCTTATGCCTCTAAATGGGAACGGATAGAACATGCTCGGCTCGCTGGCGGGCGTCTGTCTGATGATAGATCAGGACTACGAGTCGTTCATGACGGATAAGGCGTTCTACAAGCGCATCAGCAGTCTGGAGAAAAGTCTCAGGGGGAGCACAGGCTCGCTCCAGCAGACCAAGGAGTGTCGTCTCTTCTCCGGCCCTCGCAGCTTCCCCGCCGGCTTCCTCCTTCACTCCCAGTCCTTCTCCATCGAGGTCACGGAATACTCGCGCGAGTACATGCAGAACCTAAGAGTTCTCCACAAGTACACCAAGGCCGACTTCTTCGAGTCCCTTCAGCCAGCCACAAACGAGGACAAAATGAAGGCTCTGTTCGACAGACTCGGGGGACAGCAGGGCAGGTACCCGCTGTTCAGCACGGCCGACCGACGCTTCGCGATCAAGCAGATCTCCAAGTACGAGAAGTGCACCCTCCTCCGCACCTTCCTCATCCCTTACCATCAGCACGTGATCCGCAACTCGTCGCTCATCTGCCGCCTCCTCGGCCTCTTCTCCGTCCGTGTCAAGTACGTGCTCGCTACTATATGTGTTCGCTTAGCGGGAAGATGAAGGTCTACTGTCTCCTCACGCAGAACATAGACCCGCTGCCGGAGTCGCTGGTGGACTTCCGGTACAACCTCAAAATGTCAAGCGCAAGTCGCCAGCAGCTGCGCACCGAGGAGTCCGACGCCGTCCGCAAGCACTTCCTGCAACTGAGTCCGGTCTACAGCGAGATCGTGCGTCCCGGTCCCCGCAGTCGCGCGGTTCGTCGGGTGCACATGAACGACCAGATAAAGGAGAGCCTGACGAAACTGAAGGACACGGACTTCGCGGACATCCACGGCGCACTGCCCATCGCCGCCGGGCAATCCGAAGCCTGGGAGGCCGTTCAAGCGAAAATGATCAAGGACGTACGTTTCCTCGAGGGCATTAACATAATGGACTACTCACTCGTGGTCACCGTGGCCCGCGTAAAGCGCGGGGAGAGCAAGTCCATGTTGATCCCGGCTGACGAGGACGAGGAGGAACAGAAACAGAAACGACCTGGCCCGGCAGAACTGCACCGGGTCCTCATCGAGGAGGAGGAGAAAATGTCTGACGCCTTCTCTCGTCTCCAGAGAAGCGGCAACTGTCTCTTTTCGCCCTCGGGGAACTTCGCATACGTTTTCGGGATAGTGGACACGCTGCAGGAGTGCGACGTGGGCGCGGGCGCGGCAGGAAAGGGCCCAGGCAGGCCCGAGAAGCCGCCCAACACGTATGCCGCAAGGTTTCTCGGGAAGCTGGGCAGCGTCTTCAGCGTTGAGGGAAGATATAGGGAGCATCAGCTGGAGTTGAGCATTCTGGCCACCCCGAAGAAGAAGGTCGAATAATTCGCTAGCACATGGTTTGGCGTCAAAACGACGCGCTATGCTCTAATTGAATCTGCCGAGGGGT
>QFZN01002409.1_pt1 | contig 17705 bp, 10 predicted proteins | sample 1740101 | NCBI WGS metagenome assembly QFZN01 (sample SAMN09210849, study PRJNA391713) | Ciliate metagenome, whole genome shotgun sequencing project. | isolation source: combination of 50 Heterometopus sp. ciliate cells from an enrichment culture... | host: Heterometopus sp. ...
TTCAAAAAGTATTTAGCAATAAAATTACAGGAATGTAGTCATCATGTTTGCTTGCGTCGGTCGAGCTGATTCCTCCTGTCGTTCAGTTCCTTTTCATAAACAAATAAACTTTCGACTTTGTTACCTTCACGTTTTTGGAAATAGTAATAGGGCTTACCTTTTATTGTTTTTTGGACAAATAGCCTTTTGGCAGTTGGGAACGTTCTTTATCCATTGAAATTCGCATTCTTTGCAGCCAATCATGCTCCTCGGCAAACAAATCATCAAGTGCGGCATATGGCTCACCCCCATATAGTTAACATACAATACATCATTTGTTGTTATAGGTAGGTTAGTCAAATTATATTGCTGCTTAACCTACACGCCTGCCTGAATGGGGAACTCGGTGCTTGGGGACAAGTCCGGAAAATGATGCGTGTTGAATAGCAATCAGGTGTATCGAAAACTTAGTGATCAAGTTAAATTGTTTGTAAGGTTTAAAACGGAGGGATCCATTCGGTAAAGCGCCGAACGGATCCCTCCATAGTATTTTACTATTTCACTATTGGTGAAGCTACACTACCGTCTCAATAAAGCGTTTCAGAATAGTTGCAACCTCTGCTCGTGTCGCCGTTTCTTGTGGCGCAAATCTGCCGCCAACACGCCCGACGATCATGCCGGTCTGCTGACAGTACAGCGCCGCATCCTGCGCCCAGGAGGCGATATCCGCTGAATCAGGATAACTCAATAAGGTTCCGCTTCTCTCACCGGAGACTTTCAGGAAAGCTGCAAAGCGATACAGAATCGCGGCCATTTCCTGACGGGTAATTTCGCGGTCCGGTTCAAAGTGGCCGCCACCGATACCTTCTATGATATTGTTTTTAGAGCACCAGTCGATGTATTTACCATACCAGCTATCATAATTGCAATCGGTAAAGGCGTGTGTGTCGGAGGCGGTAAGTGCCCCATAGCTGCGTTCATACAGCCGCCCAATAACGGTTGCGAACATGGCTCGCGTCATACCGGTATCCGGTGAAAAGGCATTGTCGCCTGTGCCGACAAAGATTTCCCGTTCCGTGACAAAATCAATATAGGATTTTGCCCAGTGCCCCGAAATATCTGTAAAGCTTTTCGGATTCGGAATGAAGAGTACTGTCTTACCGTCCGGCGCGATATATTTCATTGTGCCGCTCTTATCCGAGGCAAATCCGACAAAGACTTTATTGCCGTCTGCACCAAGATAGTAGGGCAGACCGGATGATGTGGTGAAGACCGCGCTGATGGTGTGCGACGCCGTGACGCTTGAGAATGTATAGGATGTGACCGCACCGACACTTTTGCCATCAACAAGCACGTCGGAAACAGTATAACCGTTATTTGCCGTAATGGTGAAGGTTTTATCTGACCCATGTGTAACATTGACAGTTCCGCTGGGGCTAATAGAGCCACCCGTACCGGTCGACACCGTAATGGGATAGCTGGTGGCGGATGGGCTGACGTAATTGGTGCCGGTAATGGTGCTGTAGCCAACGGCATATGTGGAGAATTGATTGGCATATACATAAAGCATTCCGTTTGCAGAATCGGCATAGAAACTTCCGTCCAACGCACTGCTCAAGTCGGCGGGGCGTGAGTTTAGCGCTGTCAAAGCGAAAGCCGCGACGCCATGATAACGGTAAACCGTAACATTGTTTTTGCCGCTGAAATCATAAGGAATGACCATTTCCTGAACCGTACTAAGGCTGGTCAAAGCCGTGCTGCCACTGCTGGTCGTTTTCGTTACGTCGATTTTCAGATATTCGACAGTTTGGCTGCCAGCCAGAATGGCGATGGCGGATGCATCGCTTGCAATCGCCGAATCGTCCGACGCTTTTTTCGCAATGGTCATGGTGACGGTACAGGAATTTTCGCTCTGCGTCTGCGCCTCTTGGTCGAGTCCGTTGACAACAACGTTCGGAGTATCGCTTCCCGTGACATCCAAGACGCTGTTTTTTTCGCTTGTCGGCAGGACAATGACACCCGCGGAGTAGTTCGTCCCGCTGACAGTTATGAATTTTGTAACGGTGTGGGGCGATTTAGTGACGATTAGGTTGTATTCCCCATCCGGTACGTTCAGGATAATGAATTCACCATTTCTATTTGTCGTCACTGAAACGCCGATCAGAGTTTAGCCCTGCATGATCTTGACGAGCGCACCGGAAACAAAACTGCCGGAGCTGTCCTTAACAATACCGGTCACACTGTAGGTACTGTACGCCGGTACGGTTACGGTAGATGCCTTACTAGCGGCGGAAGTACCCGTCACCGCGTAACGGACAAGATAATCCCCCGCTGCGCCGACAGTAGTGCTGCCGTCGGTACAGGCGGTGTAACCGCCGCTGCTGGACGCAAGCTTGTATTCCATACTGACTGTCGTACCTGAAATGGCACCGTCAGTGCCGGTTTTTGAGGTAGGCGCGATACCGCTCTGCCCGGTGGGCGCGGCTGGAGCTGTCCCTATAATGAGGTTCGTGTCATTCCTAAACAGGCCAAGTCCATCATTGGTCAGGGAAAAAAGTTTGTCGTTCGTGCCGGAAGTTACATTGGCCACCGCAACGGTCGTCCCAGGCGTAATACTGCCGTTGTAATACAGTGGCAGAATGGCACCAGTGTAGGAAGCACCGCTACCGCTGGCTGCATAGACTGCAGTGTTTGTCGCGAGGCTCACAGAGCCGGAAAGGCTCGGCGTTCCTGAGAGATAAAGCTTTGCGGTTGTTCCGGCATCATTCTTTACCGCGGTGTAATCGCAGCAGCATACCGCATAGCCGCCCGAAGCTGTATTGCTGATGACGCCGCCGCTGATGGTTAGATCGGCGTTTTTACCGGCAGTGTTGCCAAGGTCGGTTACAAGCACAGTACCTGGAAAATACCCATCGGTCAGCACAAAGGTGGTTGTCGGGTTCGCGCTGGTCAGAGTACCGCCGGTGATTGTGCTGCCTGCGCCCGCACAGACAAGTGCCGGGCTTTCATTACCTGTGAGTGTACCGCCGGAAATCACCGCCGTCATTGCGGAGACCGCCGACTCACCGGAAATATTTCCGCCCGTGACCTTAACCGTCCCCTTGGAGGAAATTCCAAAGCCGCCGGGACAGGAAACCGTGCCGCCGGATACCGTCACCGTGTCACTTCCGTGGTCATACACCGCACAGATACCACTTCCGCTTGAAACCGTGCCGCCCGAAATGGTCGCCGGCCCGCCGTTTGAAAGAAGGGCATATAACTTGGAGCTCTCCACACTTCCGCTGCTTACAGTAACATTTCCGCTTACGCTTTTATTTATAGTGACGCCCTCACTGCTCAGTGATGCACCCGCTACGGTCATAGAAGCGCCGCTTATTGAAATAAGCGTGTTAGAAAGACCGGTGCCGGACAGGCTGCCAGTCACCGTATAAGAGCCCTCGCTGCCGAGGTCGATTCCTCCGCTGCCGATATTCAGCGTGCCGGAGACTGTTCCGGAGGTCTCATCAAAGGTGTTGCCGAAGGCGAGTGTCGCCGCACCGCTGCCGACTTCGGTCGTAATTGCGGAAATTGCGTCGTCCAGCGCTACTCCGGTTGAGACGGCTGAAAACGGCTTGCCGCTCTCCGTCCGCTTGTGCACATCATAGCCGGAGGATGCGTTCTTGGTGATGCAGTAGTAGGGATATACCGTGTTGTCTGCAGGGGTTGAACCCGCATTGATGATAAGGTTCGTGCCACTGAGAGCAAGACTATAACCGTCGTTTACAAGAGTAAACTTTGTGTCGTTTGTTCCTTTGGTAACATTGCTTACTACAACAGTTGTCCCGGGAACGATTGGGTCATCCGCAGCGGGGCTATAGTCAATAGTAAGCGCTTTGCCGGTATACGACGCTGTACCATTGCTGGCGTAAATGGGCTTACTTGTATAGATATCCGCTGTTGGGCCGGAAATAGACGGAGTCCCGGACAGGTGAAGATTTTTAGCTGTTGTCAATTGTATCCCATAACCGCTGGTGGCGGTGTTCTTAATTGTTCCACCGCTGATATAAGTCAAACTTGTGGATCCCTGTACATACAGAGCATTAGTAGTTGGGATGAGTGTTGCGCTAGCATAACCTGAACCAATTATTGTGCCCCCATCAATTTGCAAGGTTCCGCCAGCCTGGACGACGCCCCAAGGGCCTTGTACAAGTGTTCCTGTTTGGCTGCTATCATCCCATTCGTCTCCCGAAATAGTAAGGTTACCGCTGCCCGAATTGACTACTACGTCACATCCTGAAGTGATTTTACCGCCGTTAATAATGAGACTGCCTGAACCCTCATTTGCAATCGCATTAAAATCGTCGTTTGTCAGTGTGCCGCTGTTTACAGTGATAGTTCCGCTGCCTTCATTTTCAATAAACACACCACTAATGGTTGCACCGTCTATAATTAAGGAGGTTGCGCCGGTTGCCGTTAAACGGCAGCTCGTTCCCGACAGACGGCCCATAATGGTGTATGTACCACCTCCGCTGAAATTACCGGCTTCATTGCCGATAATCATAGCACCCGTTACGTTTTGATTCGTCGAACCCGTGCAGCCAAAATACACAGTTGCTGAGCCGGTTCCAACATCCGAACAAATGTCCGATAAGGCATAGTGGAGTGCCGAATAATAGGCGTTGCCGTATGCATTCGTGCCGGTAAATGCGGCAAAACCGCCGGCTTTACTTGTTTCTTTTTTTACATAGTAATGATACGTCGATGTACCTTCGTCCTGTGTGATGACATATACGGGATATACCGTGCTGTCTGCAGGTGTTGTGCCAGCATTGATGATAAGGTTTGTGCCACTGAGCGCAAGACTATAGCCGTCGTTTACAAGAGTGAATTTCGTGTCGTTTGTTCCTTTGGTCACATTGCTTACTACGACCGTTGTCCCGGGAACGATTGGGTCATTCGCGGCGGGGCTATAGTCAATCGTCAGCGCATTGCCGGTATAAGACGCTGTATTGTTGCTGGCGTAAATGGGCTTACTTGTATAGATGCCTGCCGTTGGCCCGGAAATAGACGGAGTCCCGGACAGGTGCAGATTTTCAGCTGAATCCAATCTTATTCCATAACCGCCGGTGGCGGTGTTCTTAATTGTTCCACCATTGATATAAGTCAAACTTGTGGTTCCATTTACCCACACAGCACAGTTACCCGGGCCTCCCGTGCCGGTATTCCCTGTGCCGATTATTGTGCCGCCATCTATTTGCAAGGTTCCACCAGTCTGGCCGACGCCCCTAGCACCTTGCACAAGTGTTCCTGTTTTGCTGGTCTCATCCCATTCGTTTCCCGAAATAGTAGTTTTACCGCTGCCCCCAACGGCAATTGCGGAGGCAGTTGCCGCAGTGATTTTACCGCCGTTAATAATGAGATTGCCTGAGCCATCATTTGCAATTGCGGCAATCATAGTGTTTGCTATTATGCCGCTGTTTACAGTGATAGTTCCACTCCCATCATTTGCAAAAATCACACCACTACTGGTCACGCCGTCTATGATTAAGGAGGTTGCGTTGGTTACCTTTAACTCTTCGTTCGTTGTCGACATACTGCCTTTAATGGTGTATGTACCACCTCCACTGAAATCACCTAAAATACCATTAGTATCACTGATATTCATAGCACCCGTTACGATTTGATCCGTTGAACTCGTGCTGCCAAAATACACGGTTGCGGAGCCGGCTGCAACATCAGAACTAATATCCGCTAAGGCAAGGGAGGGCGACGAATAATATGCTAAGCCGACTGCACCTGTGCCGGTAAATGCGGCAAAACCGCCGGCTTTACTTGTTTCTTTTTTTACGTAGTAATGATACGTCGATGTACCTTCGTCCTGCGTGATGACGTATACGGGATATACCGTGTTGTCCGCAGGTGTTGTGCTCGTACTGATGATCAGATCAATGTCGTTGAGCGCAAGATAGTAGCCATCGTTTACAAGAGTGAACTTCGTATCGTTTACGCCTTCGGTCACATAGGTTACTACGACCGTTGTCCCGGGAACGATTGGGTCATCCGCAGCGGGGCTATAGTCAATAGTAAGCGCTTTGCCGGTATAAGACGCAGTATCGTTGCTGGCGTAAATGGGCTTACTTGTATAGATATCCGCCGTTGGGCCGGAAATAGACGGAGTCCCGGACAGATGCAGATTTTTAGCGGTATTCAAACCTATCCCATAACCGCTGGTGCCGGTTTTCTTAATTGTTCCGCCGTTGATATAAGTCTGACATGCGGATCCATTCACAAACAGAGCACAGTTACCTGAGTCTGTTGCGCCAGCATAACCTGAGCCGATTATTGTGCCCCCATCTATTTGCAAGGTTCCACTAGTCTGGAGGACGCCCCAAGCGCCGCCTTGCACAAGTGTTCCTGTTTTGCTGCTATCATCCCATTCGTCTCCCGAAATAGTAATTTTACCGTCGCCCGAATTGGCTATTGCAAAATTACTTCCCGAAGAGATTTTACCGCCGTTAATAATGAGACTGCCTGAGCCCTGATTTGCAATACCGTTCCAAGTGCCGCCTGCTATTATGCCGCTGTTTACAGTGACAGTTCCTGACCCTTCATTTAAAATACCCGCACAACTAAGGGTCGCACCTTCTATGATAAGGGAGGTCGAGTCGGTTGCCGCTAAAACACTAATACCCGATGTACTGCCAGATAAACTGCCTTTAATGGTGTATGTACCACCTCTACTGAAATTAATAGCGATATTGGTATCCATAGTAACCGTTGCGTTTTGATCTGTCGAACCTATGCTGCCAAAATACACAGTTGCTGAGCCGGTTCCAACATCCGAACTAATATCCGCTGAGGCATCTAGTAGTGAACTATAATAGGCACCCCCTATTGCTTTTGTGCCGGTAAATACACTAAAGCCGCCGGCTTCACTTGTTTCTTTATTTACAGAGTAATGATTCGTTGCGTCCTGTGTGATGACATATATTGGGTATACATCTCCCACCGCGCTCGCCGACAGGCTCAGCCCCGGCATCAGTCCGAGCAGCATGCAGAACGTCAAAATAAGGCTCAGCGTTTTCTTCATAATCACCGTATGTTTCATTTAAATTTCCCCTCCATTTTCTTTATGCTTTGCTTGTTCCAGCGGCCTTGCATCCGTCATCCGTCTTCCGTAGCCATAGCGGGAACATTCAAATAACGTCGCAATCTCCAGTGTCGTGCTGTCTGGCGGGAGCGTCATGGCTGAGCAGCAGTGGCAGATGCTCCGGTACTCCGGTCCGAATGCCCCCTTACGAGTTTCACTGCAGGTTTCCAGACAAGGAAACTGCCCCTCACTGATGCCGCAGTGCGTTTCCGGTTCGCCACACGGAACTTCACGGTTTTTCATTGCCGTCACCTCTTTCGCCATTTTCCTCTATTATAAAACATACACCGTTAACGAAACCGTTAACAAAATCGACAATTATCAACTATTTTCAACATTATTTTACAGTGTTAATGCTTCCGTGCTATAATAAATAGATATTAACGGATGGGAGGACGGCTTATGGAAGGTGCAAGCGCGCTGCTAACAGTGCCGAAAGCCGCAGCGGGAGAAATGCTCCGGAAACGGCTGACGGATCGGATCGAAGCCGACGCCGGGAGGATTGTCTTTGTACACGCAGGAGCAGGCTATGGGAAGACGACACTTCTGGCACAATTGGCACGGGGCGAAACGCATCCCGTCTGGCTGTCGCTGACGGGAGAATCGGACATCCTCTCGTTTGCCGACGTCCTGTGCGGAGCGATTCGGCAGGCTTTCCCGCTGTACGGCTTTCAGCCCTCCGAATGCCTGCCTTTTCTGGAAAAGGAAAATTTTACTTCCATTCTGGCAAACGCTATGATAGGCAGCATGGAGCAGGTGTCGGATCGGATTGTTCTGGTGCTGGACGATCTCCACACCGTCCGGGATCATGAACTCAAAGATTTTCTTGCCTGCTTTCTCCGCTTTTCCCCGCCTCATATGCGCTTGCTGCTGGGCAGCCGGGAAGCACTGTGGCCTGAATTCATGCCGCTGAGCCTTCGGGGGAACATATTGGAACTGGGACAGGAGGATCTGGCGTTTACCCGTCAGGAGGCTGAGGAGGTACTTGGCTTTGCCGACGAAGATATTTTCCGCGTCACTGAAGGCTGGCCGCTGGCGGTCGGTTCCTTCCGGCTCCTGCTGGAAAGCGGTGTCTCTCCCGCCGATGTTCCACAGCAAGGCTCCGGCGCGCTGTCCTCGTATCTCTTTTATGAATGCATCAGCCGTCTGCCCGCCGAAACGGTGAATTTTTTAAAGCGTTCCTCCTGCTTTGACAGTCTTGATGACACCATGCTGGACTCGGTGTTGGGCTTGAAGCATTCCGCGCTGATTCTGAACAGCCTAACCGTGCGGAACCTGTTCACCATCAAAACCGGAGCTGGACATTACCGCTATCACGCGCTGTTCAAAAAAAGCCTGTTGGAAATGCTGGAACCTGAGGAAATGACAGAACTGTGGAAAAGCGCCGCATGGTATTATTTCGATCATCAGGACTTCTTCATGGCTGCTCACTATGCCATTGAGCTGAATGACCGGGAGCTTTTGGAGCAAATCATTCTGAGGAGCTACCGGGTGCTGATCCGCTCCGGCTCCTTCAATGAACTGCGGCAGTGGTTCCAGATCATGGGCGAGGGAGAGCAAAGTGCGGAGCTTCTCACAGCGAAAGGCGTGTTTTTATCCTGCACAGGAAATTTCACGGGTGCACAGAAGGCCCTTGACCGGGCTATCCCTCTGCTGAATCAGGCTAACCGGGTGTTGTATCCGGTTGCCATGCTGCACCAGGCACGCGTGCTTCGCAATTCCGTCTCCTTCGATGCCTCCGACGAGCTTCTGGATCAGCTGATGCCGGAGCTTTCCGGGTGCGAGCCGGAAACGGGGTACCTGATTGTCGCGGAAAAGCTGTATAACCTCTGTTGGAATTCCCGGGTGGCGGAAGCCTATGCCCTTGCGGATCAGGAAATCCAGCGGTGCGCCAGGGAGGGGAACCTGAAAATCAGGGCATGGCTGGAGCGCTGTCTGACCGCCATCCACTTCTTCGCGGGCAGGATGAAGGAAACAGTGGACTATTATGAAAAAAGCCTTGCCCTCCCGGAGGAGGACAAGGAATATCTGGACATGCATGGGGTGGGCATTTATGCGGCTAAGGCATATCAGATGCTTGGTAACCGGGAGCGGTCAATAGCCGTGCTGAATGACGCACTGGATCAGATGAAGCGCCACGGCAAATATGATGAAATGTGGACAGGCTATCTGTTCGCCGCGGAAATCCATTTTCAGAACGTTTTTATCGACCGATCCAACGGACTCGAGGCATCCTACGACACGACAAAAAAGTACTTCGCTCTGGCAGACGAATACGCCCCGCTGTACCGCAAGACCACCTACCAGCAGCGCTGGGCGCGTCTGCAAAGGCTAAGCTACAGCGTCATGTTTGAGGACGGTGAAAAAGAGCAGACAATTGCGGAGATTTTCCGGCATCTGAGCGACTGCAATGATTATTTCAAGTCCGTTATCCTGGCAAGGCTCATAGGCTACTTCACCGCGGCGCAGGATTACCAGAGCGCAATCCGATGCGCGAAGCAGTGCATCGATGTCGGTGAAGAAACCGGTATGAGGCTGCATTCCACGGTGGCCTACGGCATTCTGTCGCGCTGCTACCTTGCGACAGGGCAATGGGCGGAGGCGAGAAGCTATATAGCGCTAAGCCTCCGCTGCTGTGTGGAAAACGGAATCTATGAGTATTTTAGGGCGAAAAACGATTACGGCCCGGTTCTTCAATTCGCATACGATGAAGCGATTGAGCCAGAGTGTACAAAACAGCTAATGGCTTTCGCGGGCTATAAGGTCAAAAAAGCGTACGTCCAAACCTTTGGCGAATTTTCCGTTTTTCCGTTTCAAGACAGGAATACCCCAATAAGAACAAGATCAAAAAAGGAACGTGAGCTTTTCGCCTTCCTTCTGGACGCCGGAGAGCCGGGAGCCACCAAGGAACAACTTTGCGCATCACTGTGGTCGGAATCAGAATCACAAAACGTCAAGGGGCTGATCAGTGTCACGCTTGCCCAGCTAAAGAAGGATCTTGCTCCGCTCGGTATCGACGGGCTTATACAGTGCCGCGACAGGCGGTACCACGTTTGTCGGGATGAACTCTCCTGCGATTTCGAGCTTTTCGAGCGCGACGCGAGGAAGAAGGCCCCCATTGACGGCCGAGCGGCCGCCGCGCTATTGCCGCTATACGGCGGAGAATATTTGGCCGATTTTGAGGCGCTCTGGGCCACTGCGAAGCGAATTGAATATCACAAGTTCTATGAGGAAGCGGTACATATGGCAAGGCAAACACAGGAATAAGCGAAGTTCAGACAGAATTGTTTTAAGCTGCGTGTCAATCCAGGCTGGCTTGCGGTTTTGGGGGTTATGTATGGCGGAGATAAGCGGACTTAAATCAGTGCCCTATGAATGCCATATCGTTATTTACATCTAGCGATATGCTTTTCTATTTCCTATCCATTACTGCTGGTGCGAGGCATAATTGTGAAAGAATGTCTGCTTTTTCTGTTGTATCATACTGATTACCCCTTGGTTCAATTACTGTTCCTGTGTGGGTAATACTTGGAAATGCAGGGCTTCTTTTGGCTGCGGAGACAGGATTTAGACCGATGACATTCGTGTTGCGAGGGTGTCCTGGTATAGTAAATTTGTAACACCACTAGATAAGAACGGAGCAGATATTAGAATTAGGTTTCCATATTCCCAAAAAATAGAGTCGCAATCATTTTGGAAAACGGATAAAGCCAGTCTCTATAAGATTGCCGCCTTAATTTTTTGCAAATAGTCACAAAGAGTTTTGCCAATGGGCTTTATCTCTGTTCTGTTTCACACTGCCATAAAATCACCTTAATGTTCATAATAAAAATCATTAGAGGACTGATTTGGAAATGAAATCAATCCTCAGCTTTAGGGACGTTATTACCACATTAGAGAAGACAATAATGATTTGTACATTATTACTGAGGTTGGAATCTTCTATTTTACACCAACTGGGGTAGTAATATATATTCATTCCTCAAATATGCTACAAAAAGTAAGAAAAAGTGCCTAATTTCATTGGAAACAGGCACTTTTATTGGCTGAGGAGACAGGATTTGAACCTATAACATTCGGGTTATGAGCGATAGATAAAAGATGTGAAGTATAATTGTGTGACATAATATACACATTTTGATGAGTATAGTCGCTGATTTGTGAATAAATAATCAGGATAACCTGTACATACACAAATGGAAATGTCTGGGTTGGGGTAAAACTGGGGTAAAAATATTTCAGCTTGAGGGGGCATTTTACTTTGAGAAGTCGCTGGGTTACATTATCATGAAGGTTTGTTATCTGCTAGCAGAGGTATTTAAAGCCGGTAATAAGAATGAGATTTAAGCAACAGGTTAAACAGAGTCCCTTGTAAAGACAAACTATATTTTCTATGCTTTGAACCGGTATCCCGCGCCCCACACAGTCTGGATATACTGAGGATTTGCTGGGTCAGTCTCGATCTTCTCCCGTATGCGATTGATATGCACTGCAACGGTTGCGCTATCGCCCAGCGCGTCCATACCCCATATTTTCTCATACAGTTTATCGCGGCTGAACACGATCTCCACATTAAGCATTAGAAACAGCAGCAGCTCATATTCTTTGTTTTTTAGCTCGACTTCGCTTTCATTCACATATACTCTGTGCGAATACGTGTTAACACATATACCGCCCAGCCTTATCTGCGCCGAAGTTTCCTCCTGCTTCGTCAGCCTAGAAAACCGTGCCAAATGTGCTTTGACGCGCGCCACAAGCACACTCGGTGAAAACGGCTTTTCGATGTAGTCATCCGCACCCAGCCCCAGACCGCGTATCTTATCTATGTCTTCCTGCCTTGCCGTCACCATAAGAATGGGGATATCGAGCCTCTCACGCAACTTACGGCAGACGGTAAAGCCGTCAATTCCAGGCAGCATCAGGTCAAGCAGTATAAGGTCAAAGTCTCCGCTCAGCCCGCGCTCCAGTCCTGATATTCCGTTTGTAGCAATCTCCACATCGAACTTTTCCAACCTCAGATAATCCCGCTCAATGGTTGCAATCGAGGCGTCGTCTTCTATGATTAAAATCTTACTCATGTTCTCTCCCCACCTTCGGTAATTCGATGATGATATCAAGTCCGCCGCTTTCGACGTTTCTTGCCATGACCGTACCGTTCATGCGCCGCACCGCGCGTTCCGCAATTGAAAGCCCTAAACCGCTGCCTTTGTTCGGGTTCTGCCTTGCGGGGTCACTGCGGTAAAACGCGTCAAACAGACGAGGAAGCTCAACCTCAGGCACGCCAGGGCCATCGTCACGCAGACTAAGGCAACAGCCGTTTTCCGTTATTGATAAAGTGATGACAAGTTCGCCCGTTTCCTTGTCCTTGTATTTAAGGCTGTTTTCTATGATGTTTATCAGCACCCGGTGAAGCTGTTCCGGGTCAGCAAATACTGTGACGGGATTGAGGTCGGTCTTGATCTGCAGTCCTTTTTCCGCGTATTCTTCTTTTATTGTCTGTACAAGCTGCGAAATTTCATTATCAAGGCGAAGAACGATTGGATTATCAGGATACTTACCCAGTTGCATTTTGGAGAACATAAAGATTTGAGTGACCATACGCGCAATATCTTCCGCTTTACTCTTTATGGTTTCCAGATATGCACGCTGCATCTCGGGCGTTTTTGCCACCCCGTCCAGCAAGCCCTCCACATATGCCTGAATCGATGTCAGAGGCGTACGCAGATCGTGAGATATACCGGCCATCAGTTCCTTTCGGCTCTGCTCATCCTGTTGCGCCAGTTCGACAGATGCCTTCAGCCGCAGCGCCATCTTATTGAAATCGGCGCATATTGGAGCGAACTCATCCTTTTGCGCATATTCAATGTGGTAGTCCAAGTTGCCTTCCTGTATCTGACGCACACCATAGGATAAAATATCCAGAGGTTCCTCGATCTTTTTAAATATAAATTTAATAAGGAATCGGTCCGTTATCCATATTGAAAAAACTATTGTAATCATAAGAATGACAGCCGCTGCTACAACAACTAGCTTCAGTGTACCATATGACAATTCCGTCTCACTGCCGAAAATCAGAATCAGATAGTCTGTACCGCCAACATTGACATTATGGGCGAGCAGACTGCGGCCTCCGCCTGAAGCTGTACCCTCGTTTCCGAGCACCGCGACAGCTTTGAGAAGCTCACTGTCCTCCTCATCGGAACGGCCGTAGGTGTAGTATGACGTACCTCCGGAGATTATTTCAAGCGACATAGAGCCGCGATCCAGAAAGCTGCTGATGGAGTTCAGGTTTGAAAGCCGCTGATCAGGCTCTGAGCGGAGCGACTTTTCCGCCAGCAGGGAAATGCCGGCACTCGCCCTGTAAAAGTCCACACTGTCCTCAAATCCGATTCCCGTGCCATGCGTGAAAGTGAACCAGATTGCTCCGACGCAGCCCAAGGCGATAAGCGCGGTTATGAATACAGGAACGGCAAGCATCAAAATATTCGATAAAAACAGACGCTTTTTTACCGTCATGCCCTTTCGCCTCCTTTTTTAACTATTATATCATACAGCACTAAACTAAGAATAAACATTTTTCCCATACTTCAATACCGAGATACTGACCTTCTGCATTCTCTGAACGAAAATATTATCGCAGATGCCTAAGCATCTACGATAATTCCCGATTTGTAAAATAGATTTTTGCAGTTTATTTCATAGCGGCTAATGAAGCATCCAACGCGGTTTTGCAAGCTCCGGCATCCGGCTTCACAGCACGCAGTTTTCTCAAAACGATGTCTATGGTTTCATCGATCTTAGTCCATCTTGCCTTATCCATTGGCTTGAGGGTGGACGACGCGCTGTCCCATGAGACCTCTAAATCGTCGGCGCACGTCTTTGCGGATGTATAATCTCCGTTATTTACATCACTGAGCGCGTTTTCCTCAATTGTGATAAAGCTTGATACATCGAAGGACGTTAAGGTTTGAGTAACTGAATTATTAGCATGGTTCACAATCGCGGTGTGACGCCAATAATAGCCCGATCCTGACACAACCAGCAAAACGCATGCAACAGCCACAACCTGTCTCTTGACATTGTGCTTTTTAGTATCACGGACTTCCTCTACGCGTACCTTTACGACCAGATCCTTCTTTGTGGCGGCAAGGTAAATTACTGTTAGAAGAATGGCAAGAAGGAATATTACGCTTGTAACGGTTGCACCCAGTCCCAGACCGCCGTACTTGGACGGCTGTGACAGATAGTCTCCGAGAGAAGCGCCGAGAGGACGTGTCATAATATAGACGATCCAGAAAGCAAGCACGGAGTCAAGTCCGAGCTTCCACGCAATCGATACGCAGACAACAACAGCAACTACTATGGCACCTGTAACTAGATATCCCAGACCAAGGCTCTCGGCCATTAGGTCCCCTGCTGCAGTACCCAGCGCAAATGTAAATAGAATCGCCAGCCAGTAAAACACTTCTCTTTTAGTCGTGAAAATCGAATGTATAGAGAGCGTTTTCTCACGTGAGTACCAAACTGAAAAAGTAACCGCGAGAGCGACCGTGAAAATTATGGTGCTCACCTCAAGAGGCACGCCCATAGCATCTGTAAGATTGTCCGTTACAAGCGTTCCGAAGATGCTGATTAGAACAACCGTCAGCCAATAAATGCCAGGAATATACCTATTTGCCCTGAGCTGAAAGAAGAGTACAGCCGCCAGCATAATTCCCGTTACAATGGAGGTTCCTATTAGGCCGAAGCCAAGGTTGACATTCAAAAAATCAGACGCCGTTTCGCCTACTGTGGTGCATAGAACCTTAATTATCCAGAAAAAGACGGTTATTTGCGGGACCTTGTTCAACATTTGACGGCCTTGCGGAACGACTGAAGCCGATAAGTTGTTACTGTTATTTTCCTGTTTCATATAATTCCTCCCATGCGCCGAAACGCACTCAACTTAAACCCAACTATAAGATACTAAAATAAACAAAAGATTAACTAAGAATAAAATAAGATTAAAGAATACATCAATGCATTGATTTCTAATTTTGGTATTCTATAATAGAAATGCAGATCATATAAACCCGTCTAAAAACATTGTGAGGTGAAACATGAAACTAAAACCACAAAAAGGCAATGGCGGCCTTATTCGTTTAAGCTTCGAGATAGCACTGCTGCTAAAGGCGATAAACGGTGTTCTGGAGATAATCGGCGGGGCTTCTCTGATATTCATAAACTCAAGCTCCTTAAACCGTATTGCGGTCATGCTGACACAGTCTGAGCTGTCCGAGGACCCGAACGATGTGATTGCAAAAGCCATATTGACTTTAAGCCAAAGCTTTTCAGTCAGCGCTCAGAACTTCGGTATTTTTTATCTGTTGTCTCATGGAATCATAAAGCTGATTTTGGTAGTACTGCTGTGGCAGAAAAGGCTTTGGGCCTATCCTCTCACAATTATCTTTTTGACACTGTTTATTGCGTATCAGGTTTACAGATATACCATCGATCACACTATTATGATGATACTGCTGACAATTTTGGATTTGGTAGTTGTAATTCTAACCTTTATTGAGTTTAAAAGAGCAGTAGCGCGCGGTGATTGACAGATAATATTCATCTAGTAATCATGCATGTCCTTAATATAGGTAATTTTATTTTATTTACGCAAGTGAGCGGTCGGTTTTGTCTCCGTCCGCTCACTTGATATATCATTCTAATACTTAGCCTACACAGAATTTGGGACAATAGCAGTAACTAGCCACTTCATATACATTAGGCAAAAGGGGCCAACTTGTTCGAATTGCTTTTTTACTTGCTCTCAATTTAAGTGGACGATATGTTTGCAGCGATGATTTCTTGCGTTGATGTTTCAAGTGTATTTCCCACTGCAAGAGCTTTGGCAATGCAAAATGACAGCGCCAAAATTACCAGAAGAGCTGCGACAAGTCTTTTCATATTAGTTTTCTCCCCCCTTCAAAGCCACTTTTTTTACTAGCCAAAACTAATAAGGCAAACGAAAATACAAAAAAACTATAAGCGGAAGGATGTCTTTTCCGTTCATCATATTAAAGGCGCAAGCAACAGAGCCGTTGGCTCAGTTATATCACTTCGATACTGCTTTGAGCTAGATGTGTGCTTTGTGTGCTTTATAAAGTGCTGTTACAATTAAGTGTGCCACGTATCCGAGCATTATGCCCAACAGCGCCCCCGCAAGCACATCGGACGGGAAATGGACATATAGGTATAATCGCGAGAATGCTATTGCTATGGCAAGAACAACCGCTGGAATACGAAGAGGTTGTTTTTCAAAAAGCAATACGGAGGCGGCGGCAAATGAGGAAGCCGAATGTCCGGAAGGGAAGGAAAAATCAGAGGGTCTAGACACCAAAAGCTGAACAGCTGTATTGACATCACAAGGGCGGACTCGTGCAATGAGCGGTTTGAGCATCACGTTGCATACGATTACTTCCATCGCAAGTCCAAAAAGGAGCGTTAAGCCCACTTTGCGGTGTTTGCGGGTTATCAAAAGAATTATCGTAATAAGAATCCAAATTGACCAAATGCCGCCCAGATTTGTGATGATGGGCATTATCAGGTCAAGAAATGCAGTTCGACAATTGGTTTGAATTGAATTTAGAATCGACCAGTCAAGAGAAATTAGCATATTCATGTTTGTTCTCCGTTATTTTTCTTTGCTGCTTCTTAGGTTTGCGCCGCAGTTATGGCAATATGCATCCAAATTTTGTATCGCTGCTCCGCATTCGCTGCAAAGCACCTGCATTTTTGAACCACAGAAGCGGCAATATCCTGATTTATCCTGCCTTTTTCCACAGACAGGGCAAGCCGTCCTTGTGCTTCGGATAATGAAAAAGGCAATCACAGCGCAAAGATTGAAGAAAAAACCGAGTATTAACCAAACTACACCGTTCATCGAAACGCTTACTGCCGTCTGATAGAGCCACATAGCAATAAGAAGCCAATAAGCAATGCCAAGCAAGCCCCCAATAATGAATAGAACTACAAGAGCAATTTTGGTGGCCGTGGGAAGAGGGGAAATAAGCTTGCTGTCCTGCGTACCGGCATTTATTGTTTGTCCTGCATTATCACTCAAAGAATTCTCGTTTGTCCAGTAGTTTGCGCTGTTGTGACGGTATTCCTTGTTATCAAAGCCATCGTGGTCCTTCGCGTCGGTCAACTCCACGCCCTGTCTGTGTAAGCTGATTACTTCGCCAATCTGCGTGCGGCAGCTAAGAGATATTACAACCGTGCTTACAAGTAAAAAAGTGACTGCGATAATGATGAATTGTTTTGCGGTTCTTTTGAAATCCATCCCGAGCACACGAGCCTGTAATTTGTTCATTAAAAATCCTCCAAACTTAGTAGTTAAAAAAATGCCTGCTTATCCGTGACAACACCAGAATAAGCGGGCTGATTTAACTGCATCTTTAGAAATATTAAACAGTTTATAAACTATGGAAAAATTACTCCTGTAAACCCAAACCGAGGCGTTATCTCCCTTCATATCATAGCCCAAATTTTTTTATGGAATGTATCACGTCTGCACACAATATTTTGATTGGTAAAAAAACAGCAGAAGCCCATATTCGTG
>QFZN01004413.1_pt1 | contig 17682 bp, 19 predicted proteins | sample 1740101 | NCBI WGS metagenome assembly QFZN01 (sample SAMN09210849, study PRJNA391713) | Ciliate metagenome, whole genome shotgun sequencing project. | isolation source: combination of 50 Heterometopus sp. ciliate cells from an enrichment culture... | host: Heterometopus sp. ...
CCAACACCCCAAAACCCCATCTCCTTCGGGGGAAGGAACACAAGACTGCACAAACACACATCCGAGAGTTGTGTAATAATACCGCGCATTTACGGGTGAGCGAGGACGCGAAGACAATCCTGCATTTATCTCCGCTGCTGGGAATAGTGAGCAGGTGTGTTATATTAGGTTCTCCTGCCTAGCCCTTGAGCTCCCGCGAGAGCTCGTGCTTGAGGAGCAGCCGCCGTTCGCTCTCCACGTTCTCCATTGCCTTGATCCTGTCTCTATTTTGGATGGCTTTGCAGAATTACTCGGCCGCTGGGGCCACCATGCGCTTCTCAGGCATGAACTTCGCCTTCTCGCCGAACATCTTCTCCTTCTTCAATACATCGGTGTCGAGATGCTTGGGGATCTTGTAGAGGTCGCGTTCCTCCTGAACGATTTTCATGTAGCGGCTCTGGGGCAGCGCGGGGCCCTGGATTTTCTCCCCGTCCAGGTGGTCCTTGAGGAATTGTTCTCTTACAACGGGTTATCAAGCGATGAAATACAGGTTGCGCTCGCGGGCGTTGAGATTGGTGGCAGCCTTGAAGGACCGTGTCAGCTCCTTGCTAGCCTCTTCGCGGGCAGTGTGCTTGGAGCTGTCGCCAATCATGGTGGTGACTGTGACCTTGCGCTTCTTTATGGGTTTCGACTGGTCCGCTCTATTTTTGCGGTGTTCGCACCGAGTTTACATCGCTGCGAGGTCGAGAGTGGAAAGAGGATCGCGTTCGTCCTCGCGAACGAGCTCCTTGCCTATGGATTTGAGCTTCGGCTGCCTGCTGTTCTTGTTGTGAGCTCTGCTGGCGAACATTTTCCGTGCTGTATTATTATATAATTTTTAATTCTGTTTATTCCATTTATCAGCCTGGGCCGGTCCCCCAGCCTACGGAAACACCCTTTTATTTCCGGTTATGTCGGCATTATACCGACACTCTGCAATCATGGTATGTACACCTAATATAATAATCGGCATGCTTGCCAGTCTTCCGCCCACTATATGAGGCCCACCTTTGGATCAATATAATTTTTATTAGTTTCGTATGCAAACCAATGGAGAAGCAGATTTTCGCGAGGAACGACAGTCGTTGTCGAGCCTTGATATAAATCTGCGACATTCCTTTCGTTGCGGCCGAGCCCTACGATATGGGCCTCGAGGCCGCGTATGTGAGAAATCGCGCAAACTTCACGGGAACTGGACCCATAGTCCAGCTCTTGTAATGATTTGCCAGAGTGAAGGCGGCATCACCGGAGGCCCGTCAGCTGGCGTGTCTCTTTGATTGTTTGCCACATCATCTGCATATTCTCGTTCCTTAGTGCGGCGCTGACTATGCGACTGGGCGAATGTCATCCACACGCTATGGATTTATGCTGCCCCACACAAGTCTCTCTGTGATGAGAGGTCACAGTCCGCGACACACCCTGTGCACTGTGAGTTATTTGTGTATTGAGTATATTATTATCATTAGCAAGCTCGTCTAATAGTTTGCCAGATTGGATCGCATCATCTTGATGTGTCCCGGCCTCAGCTTTGAACTTATCGTGCTCGCCAGCGTCTTCAGCACCTCCTGACACCTAGCCCCCGTTATTTACTCTCAGCCTTACGCAAACGGCATTTCCATCCAATCCCGCTCCGTGAGCACATCCAGCTGTCTTTGCACCCCCAGCACATCTTCCTTGTTCACTCTACTCGTCTTTTGCCCACAATGCAACAAACCTGTTTAGAACGACCCTTTGCCCTGCGCCAGATTGGGGGAGAACAGTGGCCCCGCCAAGGACGCTTTCCAGCTGGAAGCTCAGCACCGCGCGCTTTCCGCCTGGAGTCTTCGTCGCGGGTTCGGCTACGGCTTCCGGCCTCGACTTCTTCATGCTCTTCTCCTGCCGAAGTTGAAACTGCAGCTGCAGCGGTGGCTCCGTTCGTCGGATCTCTGAAGCTTTGGCCGATCCCAGAACTCTTCGTGTCATCGAGATGCCTGAGGTCTCCCTTCGTTCGCACAGTCTCGGCTTAATGATGCTGGTAGGACGGCAGTTTTCGATGTCCCGCTTCTGGACACCTGCGGCGGTGGTGGCGCCGAAGAAGGTGCTCTGCATGTCATCAATCATTCGCCTTATCTTGTCGCTCCCCTCGCCCCCGGCGCACACTCTATTTCTGATGCTGCTGCTTGCACTCGGTCTCGCCGTGAGTCCGCCGGTGTCGATCACGCTTCCGCAGTGCGTTCTCTTCTCCCGTGAATTCTGCTTGCTGGTGCCGTTGCTGGCCGAGGCCGTGGTGGTCGAGAGTCCGGAGAAGCAGCGGTTCAGCAGGTCGTCAAATCGCGTCCTTTTCGGCTCAGCCACACGACTGTACTCGCCGTTGGTGCTGGTGTCTGCGCAGTATCCCGCCCGGGGCGTCATCCCCCTCGAAGATCTCCTGGTCGAATATCCAGGCTCAGGCTCCGCCGTGATCGTGGTGGGCTCATATCCCGTTGTGGCGTCCTCCTCTCGACTCTGGTTCGCCGTGAGGGTCTGCGCTGGCACCAGATTCTCCATCTGTCTTCTCAATTCCTGAATCCGCTTCATGGAGCTGCGACGCGGCGCAACTTGTTCTTCCTCCCTTAAGGAGGCAAGATCGTCAGGAGGAAGGTCCTTTGTGTTGGAGAGACTGGTGTTGTCGTCCTCAACCAGCATCACGTTATCCATGTGGCGCGACTGTCGTCTGGAAGACTTGCGGAACTCGCTCTCCGCTTCCCCCGCGTTCCGCTCGTTCCACCGGTCCTTCATCATTGGGCTGTTTGTATTTAATAATTAACGTTATTGTGCTAGCATTTGAATTTCAATTGTGCCTGACACAGGAGCAGGATAAGTGGCCGGAGTTAGGACAGAATAACAATAATCAGAGAGTGCAATTCGGAAAATGGGAGCAGGCTGTCATGCGGCAGAGACACAGAAGTCGCACACCGATCTCAGTACACTGGTGGTGGATTCATATTTGCATAGCGCAGGAGAAGCTGGAGGAGTGCAAGAAGAACTACACGTGGATGATGCAGAAGAAGAACGCCCAGCACGACCCTTCCCCGCGCAGTGCGCCCTCCCCCGCCGGTACTCCCTCACCCTAACTCCCCTGCATCAGTTACCATCACCTTCCAGAAGGGCGAACTCATCGGCTCAGGCCTCTGCGGCACCGTCTACCAGGGCCTCAGCACCACCACCGGCCAGATCATCGCTATAAAATGCCTCAGCGTATCCCCCGTGGTCGCAGCACACGATAGATGAAGGAGATGAAACAGGAGCAGGAGGTCGATTTCGGACGGGTGATCGCGAAACTCCGGGGGTTGAGCCACCCGAACATCGCGAAGTACATCGACGTGGTGGTGCAGAGCGACACCATAGACATCCTCATGGAATACGCCCCCGCCGGATCTGTCAAGAACGTGATCCAGAACTTCGGCTCGCTCAACGAGAAGGTGACCCAAGTCTACACGCGCCAGATTCTCAGCGGCCTTCAGTTTCTTCACACTAACAAGATAGTGCACAACGACCTCAAGGCGTCCAATGTGCTTGTTGACAACGAGGCCATAGTGAAACTGAGCGATTTCGGCTTTGCGCAGCTGTTCCTCTCGGCCTGGAGGGCTTCCGACGACCCGCCCATGTGGCTTCCTCCCGAGTTCTTCTGTCTCTCCGATGAGCCCACAAAGGAATCGGCGGACGTGTGGAGCCTGGGGATTCTGGTGCTGGAGATGATAACCGGAAAGGAGAACAAGTGGGACAACCCGGCGCTTTTCCGGACGGAGGCGCCCTCGGTTGCGAAAATCGTGGGGGACTCCGCTTTCGAGAAACACATGGCGTCGCTGATCCCGCACAACATAAGCGCAAACTGCAGGGCCTTCGTGCAGAGCTGTCTGCAGTACCGGGAAGAGTACCGGCCCAGCATTCGCGATCTGCTTTCTCACCCCTTCCTCGGCGGCGCCGAAATGCCCGAAAAAGACCGTGCTGCCGCCCTCAAGCAGATCCGGTCCCAGATCTACTCCTTGTCAATCTCCACTAGCCAGCACATCAACATCAGAAGGCCCGAGAAGTCCCATCTCGGCCCTGTGTCCACGATTTACAGCATAAACAGCCTCTATCTTGGGGGACTGAGCGTGGCCACACAGGAGATAGGCGGGCTGGCTAATAGCAACATAGTCGCGAACAACAGGAAGGCAGAGGACCAGAAGAGCCAGAACTTGCGCTTCTCGAGTTCTGTGGACTCGTCGGGAACGATAGAGCCGATAAAGGTGCCTGCACAGGGGCCGGGACAGAGCAGGGAAGATGTGCTGGCCCTGGAGATGCAGCTCATGCGCGAGAAAGAGATGATGCTCAAACTTGTTGGTTACGCCAAGGACTCCAAGGAGGAGTCGAAGATCTAATTGTGGTGAGCTCTGTGATATCTGTTAACCAATGTATTCACTCATCCCGTGGTATGCGTGTATGTAATATTAACGACTACTAGCTATGATAAGAATAGCCAATTTAAAATACTCGCTTTGCATCAATATGGACGCCAACTCTTCCTATTCTGCCGCTGCTACCGAGATCCAGCCTTCCGAGCCGATGACAGAAGTCTTCGCCTGGGGATCCGATCGCTTCGGCCAACTCGGCCTCGGCAGCCCGCAGAACCGGGCCTACGCCACTCCTCGCTACTGCACCTTCCCCGTCCAAATCGTCTCTGTCTCTTGCGGATCAGACCATTCCGCCCTGCTGACCTCCGATGGCCGCGTCTTCACTTCAGGCAGCAACGTGTCCGGGCGGCTGGGGATTGGTGACCGCGGTGTGAAGCTCAGTTCCGCCCCCTGCTTTGTGGAGTCCTTGGCATCATCACAGATGAAGGAGATTTCGTGCGGCTCCGCCCACACCGCGGCTGTGAGCACGGAGGGCTACATCTATGCATGGGGCGTCGGAGACTACGGGGCGCTAGGACTGGGCGACCTCGAGTCTCGCTGGACGCCGGTTCGCGTGGAGTTGGGCAGTGCCAGAGCAAACACCGTGTCATGCGGGGCAAGGCACACTGCCATAATCTGCTGCGAGGGTCGGGTCTACATGTGCGGCGCGGGGGAGGCTGGTCAGCTTGGGACGGGAACGAAGGAGTGGGAATTGAGGCCGACGTGGATCAAGACTGTGAAGGAGCGGGTGAAGAGTGCGGCCTGCGGGGAGTGCCACACGCTGCTGCTGGGTGAGGCTGGAAATATGCTCGCCGCTGGAGGGAATGCGGCTGGGCAGCTTGGCACAGGGAACAAGCGCAGCTCGCTGACCTTCGTTCCCATCAAAGGTCCGGACGAGGAAAACATCCAGAAAATCTCAGCGGGCAAGTCTTCGGCCGCTCTCGGCGACAAGGGCGGAGTCTACATCTGGGGCGCTTGGGACTTCGGCGAATTCCTCATCCCCACTCTTCTCTTCGGATTCAAGGCCCCGGTGAAGGACATTTCGATTGGAGGCAACCTCGGGGCGGCTGCAGACGCTGAAGGCACAGTATTTACTTGGGGGACAAACGCTGCCGGAGAACTGGGCCAGGGCGACTACGACCCGAGGAGTGAATCGAAGTGCTGCTGCGCGGTCCGGGCGCTCAGGGAAAAGCCTGTCGCCCGGGTGGCCTGTGGCGGGAACTACGTCATCGCCCTGGGGAAACAGGAAGAGCCGACTCAGGGAAAGCGCGAGAGGCTGGAGTGCTGCGAGAAGGAATTGGCGGGAAACGGGGAGGGGCTGAAGAAGGAGATTGAGGAGACGCAGGGGGAGAATAAGGAGATTCAGGACCGGGTGAGGCAGGCCCAAATCCGCTCCAAGATTCTGGAGCAGGGCTTCGATAGCCACTATCGCGAGATGCTTGGCGCCGCAGAGAAGCAGCTGGGCGTGGAGAAGAAGAAGGCGGAAGATGTGCTGCAAAGACTTACCGCGGAGAAGGCGCGTGCGGCCGCTGTGGAGCTGGGTCTGAAGCAGTGTCAGGACAAGGTGAAGGAGACAGAGTCCAGACTGGAGGCTCGGAAGAAGGAGGCTGAGGAGGGCGCGAAGAAGCCGGCAGGGGAGAGTGGCGGGAAAAAACTGGGGGCGACGCTGCGGGAGTATGAGGAGCGGATGGAACGCGAGATGTCAGAGAAACAGTGCATACGGCGCGAGAAGGGCGAGCTGGTCTCGAGGCTGAACGGCGCGATCAAGGCAATGGAAAACGCGTTATCCGCAAAGAAGCTCGGAGGGGCGAAGCTGGCGGCCGAGGTGCAGAGCGAGCTTGTCAGGCTCGAATCGGAAACAAAGAGGGAGGAGGCCAGAATGCAAGCCAGCGCGGCGGAAACCTCAAAGTGGGTTGCGACGCAGAACGCCGACCAGAAGCGGGTGGCCGACCTCGAGCAGCAGGTCTCCTCGGGGGAGCAAGAGACAGCCCGCTCGAACTCTCAGTTGTCTCACCTCAGCCAGGAGCTCTCCACAGCGAGCCTTAATCTCGACAAGACGAAGGCAGAAGTCGCAGAAACTAACTCCGTCTTGCAGAAGGCCACGACTGACCTCTCCTCAAAAGAAGCCGAGATCCAAACCTTCACGGAGAGGGGGAAGGCGGAAAACGAGGCTCGGACAAAACGACTCGCTCTTCTCGGTTCCGCACTGAACGAATCTTCCGTGGCTAACGAGGGATTGCGACGGACTCTCGGAGCGAAGGAGAACGAGGTGGCTGCACTAAAGCGGGAATCCGCAGCCTGGGAGAAGGGGGCGAACCAGCTCCAGCAGAGAAACACGGAACTGAAGCTGCAGATCGAGAAGCTGGAAACAACGAACAAGAAGCTGCTCGAGGCGATAAACTTCGGCTTGTACAACAAGGCTGCGGAGTTCAAGCGCAGGACAATGCGGGCACTCAGCAATTATCGCACAAAGAGCATGGCGGGGATCCCAGAGGGCTTGCAGGAACTCAAGACAGCCCGCGGCGTGGAGAGCATAAACGAGATGACACGATTCAAGGCGGACACAACGGAGAACATAAAGGGGACGCTGCTGCCGCTGGCGACAGAAAGGCAGCCATTTGACGGCAAGTTTGTGCTGGACCAGGAGGAACACAGGATTGTGGAAGACCCGAAGTATGTCAAGAGCAACTTCGCACTTGTGGGCATGCTTGATTCATATGCGAAGAGCGAGAAGCCGATGACGACAAGAGTAAGGCTGCCGCCGCATGCCCCGAACAATGAGAACAGGGAGGAATCGGACAGAACGAAGACGCCACGCAGCGAAGATATTGTCAAGACTGCGAATCGGCTGCTGGCGGCTCTTGGCAGCCTGCGCGAGGGCACGCCCGGCTCCAAGCTCGCGAAGAAGGTGAAGGTACGATTGCGCTATATCGAAGCAGAATAGGAGAGCAAGGGCTGGCGACGCTACCTGAAGGAGGGCGGACTGCTGATGCCTCTTCAAGTGGAGAACTTCCCTCCCGTTGGGTCACAACTGGGGGATGCCAGCACAAGCCGGGTCTCTGCTTTTCGCTAATTGTTGATGTCACTATTTATGATAGCTATTCGCCACTACTGAGCCACAGCATAGACGCGATAGGGCCCAGAACGTATGAGCACAGCATAATAGAGTGCATGGAAAGGAATAAGCGTGGATGGCATATTAGCTATCATCAGGGCTATTATGCGGCCATCTTCTCCTTCTCTGACTCGCCGGTCGCCTTCCTCCTTGCCTTCGCGCACAGATTTGCATAGTAGTCCAGCATGTATGTGTTGTCCTCAACCCTATGGCATTTCTTAAACTCGCGGAATTACACTTTGCGGAACTGCTCGTCGTACATGGACAGGGTGTTGTGCAAGATCCTGAGGTAGGGTAGCGACAGCTGCAGGCTGCTTCTCAGATATTCGCCGTGGGACTGGAGGACAGCGCGAATCCAGCGCACGGTCACTTCCACCTTCGTCCGCTTCTCCAGCTGTTCTGCCAGCACACTCACCAGCTTCAGCACCATCTCGTCCGGGAAACTCTTGCAGATCAGCGCCGTGTCCTGCTGCGGGATCTATGTACGAAGTTCTCAATCCGGCTCTTTACATTGTGGTATATCGTCTCCACCAGCTGCTTGTAGTCCAGCTTCAGTGCTACGACCAAGGCGTCGACAAAGCGGCCCGCATTGTGCAATTCGATGGCAGAGTTGAGGGTCACATCGACGGAAAGCTTGTAGGGGGCGAAGTGCTCTGCCTCGTTTACGCTGAAGAGCATGACGCCTTCCGTGGTCGCGCACGCGAAGGACTTGCCGTCGGCGGCCATACGAACGCACTTGCCGCGGATGGCCAGCTTCGTGGTCCTCTTCACCGAGGCCGGCTTCTTCGCGCCCGGCAGCGTCTCCTCCCCCTCATCTTCAGATCCGGAGGGGGCCGCATCGACATCGTCCTTGTTTCCGAACTCGGTCATCTTCCCCGAGTTCAGCTTCATCAGCACGCCATCGAGGCTCCTGTTGTTGGTCAGGACAAAGCGACGGAGAAGGATCTTCTGGCGGGCGTCGTAAAGGCAGGCGTAGCGACTGTTCCCGCAGGCCAACACGTACTCGCCCGTCGGACTAGCGCAGATGCTGGTGAAGTGCTTGTTGCGTGCCAGCTTCGCAGCCGGAATCTTGTCGGCAGCCATGCGTCCGCCCCACACATCTCTCTGGCAGTCGATCGTTCCAAAGAGGTTGCCATCTTCGAGGATCCAGATGGATATCTGGCCGCCAAGACTGGCGGTGTAGAGACGCTTGCTGTCAGGAGAGAGGGCGATGGACAGCACCTCGGAGCCATGCTCGAGCACCTCGATTTCCTCGCGCTTTGAGTAGATGTTCCACACGCGCGCCGTCTTGTCCCACGACCCTGTCACCAGTCGGTCCTATCATGTGAGGTTATGTCTTGTGAATACGCCAAAGTCGGAGAAGAGGAGGCCGCTGACCGGACCCGAGTGTCCGCTGAAGATATCAATGAGCTCTCCCGTCTTAAGCGCCCACAGATAGATGTTGTACGGGTCCATGCTGCCCGCGCACACTATGTCGCCCGCCTTCGTTATGTGCACACAGGTGAACTGGACCGCGGTTGGTGCCGTCATTACGCGGAAGTTCCTATACGATATACCGAGCAAAATGTATACTTGTAGCGAACGAGATCGAAGGCACGAACGGTGCCGTCGAGAGAAGAGGAGAGGACCGCATTGCCGGTGGTAGGGAGGAAGCAGAGGCCGGTGACTGTGCTGGTGTGCTCCTTGAAGGTGACGAAGCAGAAAGACGTCCGCGTGTCCCAGACCTTGACCTTGCCGTCCTCGCCGCCAGAGGCCAGCACATTCCCGTTGGGCGAGTACGCCACAACGCCGATCTCGTAGTGGTGTCCTTGCTGTTTCAGCACATCTAGTTGATGGGGGTGAAAATCAGCATGATACAGGTTTCGGACTTCCACTCCCAGACACAGAGCATGCCGGTGCTCTCAGAGGCCAGCGCCACCCAGTCTCCGGACGGGTTTATCTGAAGGCTGGTGATCTGGCGTTCAGAGATCTTGAACGAGTGCACTGGCTCGAATGTCACCACGTTGTACATCGTGAACATTCCGTTGTTCAGACCGACCACCAGAATCTGCGCCTTCTCGTTGAACTCAGCGCACTTAATCTACTCCACGATGAGCAAAAGAGACAGTACCTTGGCCCCAGAGAGCTCGTACCGCTGCTTCTTCTCCAGCACGAACCGTCCCTTCGTCACCTTCTTCTCGAACTCGCTGTAATATTCGAGGTCCTCCTTCTGGCCCTCATCTTCGCTTCCAGCCTCGGCCTCAACAACCTTGAGCTTCTTGCCGAATCGCTGGAGGGCGAAAGCCTGCTGCTTGCGGAAGCTCTCCGACACCTCGTCCACCCACTTCCATATGTTCATGTATCCGTCCTTTCCGAGAGAGAAAACGTGCGTGTGCTCGCGAGTGAAGGCGGCCATGATGGGGGTGGCCTTGTGGCCCGCAAGCGTGAACGGAATGAACCCCGGAATCTTGTGTACGCTGAATATCCGCACGTTCCTGTCCTTGCAGCATGTGATGATGAAGCGCGAGTCGTGGCTCCACTCCAGCCTCACGATGTCTTCCGTGTGGTAATTGTTGAGCTTTTTGTGGAGGGAGAGCGGGGCGAAGACTTTCTCGCGCACTGGCGACTCGAAGATCTTCAGCTTCTTCTGCAGGCCCACCGCCAGGAAACTACGACAATGAAAAGCAAAGGGCTTACTTCCCATCCGGACTGAACGAGATGGCACTGACTGGCGACCTGAAGTTATAGAAGCACAGCACCGCATTGGACACAAGGGAGGCGAAGATGCCGTAGCCGTCGAGGTCAACGCAGACCATGAGGCCGCCGTCGGGCGAGATCGCGATCTTGCTGATGTTGCTTCGGGTCTCGAAGGGCAGGGTGCGCGAGTTTGAGCTACAATGTGAGAACTGAACGAGTGGTACATGACGAGGTCAAAGCGATTTACACGGTTGCCCACAGGCGAGTAGAGGGAGTCCGAATTCGGGCTGAAGACCACGTTTCCCGTCTTGTACACAGACCCGCAGAGCGAGTTGAACTATCGATCGGTGAGCCTGGGCCATACCTGGAAGTCGAGCATTGAATGAATATTTTTTAAGCCATATTCTAGGCCAATAAGCGACTGTACATTTCGCCTGCCACCACGCCTCCTCACGCACCGCCAGCAAAGTTTCGCACACAGGATAATAATTAAAATAACTCGGTTGCGATGACAGAAGATAGGGAGTGCGATCGCACGCCAGCGAAACTCGCCAAGGAATCCTCGGGCGCCAGTTCGGGTCCCAGATTAACATCCACGGCTTTCAGCCAGAGGAAAGTCTCGCACAGACGCCACATCTCCGCCCGGCCGAGTCCTCTGCCAGAGCCTGAAACACCACTGCAACTCAAGCCGGGGCGGAGCTCCGAGCCGGACTCGAAAGCCGGGGGCACGAGGGGGACGGCGGAGACCGGGTCGAACCACGACACGCTCGAGCAGCCGGCGAAAGGCCAGGAAAAGATCGGCCTGGGGAGCCGAAACTACCTTCTGCGCATCGGCGTCCAGCGGAAGAATCGCAAACTCTTCCCCATCCTCAACCGGTCCGTCAAGGATTGCTTCGTCTGCAACAGTCGCTGCTCGCAGCGGACCGTCATCCAGAGGAACCTCACGAAGAAGTACATGACGACCAAGGATGCGTTCAACGTGAAAATCGTAAACGATATAATATACAACGAGGCCACGCACGTTGTCAGCACTTTCAAGGATTATCTAATTTATGACGACCCGGGCGAATTCCTGAAACGGTTCTATGCGCACCACGAGTCCTCTGCGCGTCTGCCCAAGGTCTACGACTTCTACGACAAATATTCGCAGGTGTTCGCTAACTACATAGCGCTGCCGGAGAAGGAGTATATGTTCAAGAACATTGAGCGCAAGCAGCGACTCATAGACTTGCAGCAGAGGAACACAGCCTCTCAAACCCACAGAAGACAGTCCGAAGATGCTACCCAAGCTAACAAAGAGGAATGCATTCAGATCGCGACCACGACCTTCCGCGAGGGTTTGGCCAGGGACGACGCAGAGCGGAGCATGATGCAGTCCTATCTCAAAGGCTCTGGAAACCCGGGGACCCACAAGAAGACCATGGAGAACATGAAGCTGTCAGAGATCGTGGAAGCGTTCATAGCGAAGGACTCGCAGTCGATAATCGATGTGAGCCAGGTGCTGAAGAGCATTGACGGAAGGGAGAACAGTCTCTTCCCCGGTGCCAGTCCAGCAGATAAGATCAAGATAGACACTAAGGCTGTGGTGGTCTCTGCCAAGCCGCTACGAAAGGCGAGCCCGCAAACAAGTCGGAACGCAATCGTGCTCTCTGCTGTGAGGCCAGGCAGTCCTGTGATCGAGCCGCTGCTCACCGGCCGGAGAGTTTCCCACCGAGTCCCCTCTGCATCTTCAAGCAGAGCAAGTTCGCAGCCTCGTGCGAGCTCAGGGACAAGGGCATCGCCGGCGCAGACCAGGTATGCGTCGACTCGGGCCGGGGGAGCGAGAGGACACATTGAGGCGATCTACCAGACCTTGAGGCCGCAGAAGAAGCTCTATTCAGGGTCTCCAGCGCCGGCATCGGTGGCTGCCAAGGTGGTTCCAAGGCCGAGCCCAGAGAAAGTCAAGACGAGGTTCCCAGCGTACATCGCGAAGAAGGAAGGATGGTGCAGTGGCAGTAACAGCAATAGCACAAGGTCAAGAAGACAGGCACTGCAGACGAACTCGGCGAAGACTTTGAGGCCGGCACAAACGCAGAGGAGCACCAGCACCAACGGGAGACAAAAGGTGCTGCAAATCGACTGTATCGTTGATATCTACAAGGGAAGACAGCAGCCCGCGGGGTCCAGCATTTCCCATAAGCCGTCCGCTGCGCCGCGGCCCACGTTCAAGAGCAAGTTCCTGAACACTTTGCAGAAGAAGCACCAGCTGGAATACCCGCAGGTGGCCGCGGGTGCAAATCCCGAGCAGCAGCGTTTCTCCCTCGGAGCGGTGAGGAAGAAGCAGCTGGCGGCCTCGAGGAGCACGAGCAGTCTGCGTGCCCGGCCTCAGCAGCTCTTCCAGCGGACCGCCCATGCCACCTCCAGCAAGGCGAGCAGTCGGAAAACGCTCACTATTAAACTCTAATTACTCCCCTATTATATAATGGCGCTTCTCACTTTATATGTAATCGTGTTTCTGTTTATTACGCATGGTATTGCCTGCATGTTTACGACGAGTATAACGATAAACATAAGGTAGCAAGACCCTGCTATTACGATGGCTAGAGCGAGAGCTAAGTGCGACTCAGCTTCGAGGCAGCGATTTTGCTGGTGACCCGACAGTCGCTGCACATCTGCCGCTTTCGTCTCCGTGATTTCTACGTTCGATCTCTCCCTAACGTACCCTTCAGCAGCGGCATCAGCTCGAGCAGCGTCCTGTCCTTCATGTCTCAGAAAAAGAACTCTTGATGAATATGTCGTTTTCGGGCTGGTTCTCCGCGATGTTGTCGACTAGATGTGAAAATCCCGCACCTCACATAATAGAGCGAATTCAAAGTCAAATAAATCGTTATTAGAATACACTATTGGCATAGTATATGACTCGACATTATCCACCCCCGACTACAGTCGGATCGCCCTCCTCCCTGCAATTTTCAGCTTCGGTGCTCGCGCCCTTGGGAACGATGACTGTGGCAGACTTGTAGAGCGAGGCCGTGGCCGTCTTGTAGTCCCGCTGCGCCTTCACGAATCCGATCTGGCACATATATTCCCACATGTTCTCCGTCTCGCTGTATCCTGTCACCTTATAGATGCTGCGGTACTCCTCGGGGACAGGTGGAGACCTTCTCCGCGGGAAGATCTGGTCCGCGGTCAGTCTTAGCATATCATCTATCAACGATATCACAGTAGGCTGATACCGATCATCCGCGGAAGAAGCATGCGGAGAAGGGCGGAGGACTCCTCGAGACAAGGGTTGGTGTTGACCTCGATGAGCCACAGTTTGAACGCCTCGTCAATGATGAAGTCGTACCCAAAGAGCTCGAAACAGAAATTCCGCTCCGCCGCGTTCAGCTTCTTCCTCACCTATCCTTTGTTTTCCTGGAGCCAGGCAATACGGATTGCATGGACATGATGGCCATCTCCTTCATCTGTGCCTTGAAGCCTTTGTGAACATCGATGTGCTTGTCGGGGAACTCTTTATCGAGATATTCCTGCAGCTGCTGAAAGGACAGTTGGTTCCCATCCTCGAAGGCTCCGTACTGGGGGCAATACTTCTGTACAGCGTTGTTGGTGAGATGGACGTTGCGGTTCTCTATCGACTCGTCGCTGATCGTGTATGGCATGCAGGAAGTTCGCACGTATCCCTCCTTGAAGAAGTACACCTTCATTTCCTGCGTCACCAGCACCCACACCCTGATGTCGAACTTCCGATCGTGAATGAGCATGGGCCGTTCTATGTACTTCTGGATAACGAAGGTCCTGCTTCTGATCTGTTCCAGCCCCTCCGGACTCTTTTCCGCCTCTGTCCCCGTGCCAGCACTCGCAGCCTTGGCAGGAACGGGCTCGGACCCAGACTTGGCCGCAGGGACAGTGCCGAACTCTGATCCGCCCTCAGAGTAGAACTTGATTAGCCCCCGCAGCTTCTCCATAGTGTCGAAGACGCTGACCCCACGACCACGGTTGAATCCGGTAGGCTTGAGGATCCATATATTCCGACCCACGAAGTGCGTGTCCGCCAGCCGCGGCTTGCAGTGGGTCACCGCCCGCCGTTCCTTCGAGGGCGCGATCTGCTGCAATTTTGAGTTGATGAGCTTGAGACATTGCTTCTGGTAGTCGGGCGACTTGGGGTCCACGGATTTCGCGATGGCAGCGATCGCCTCGTAGCACAACGTGAACTTCTCCAGGTCCGGGCTGTAGGTGTGGGAATCGACGTCGACGACGAAGGTGAGCGGGATGAAATCGAAGATGTTGATCTTATTTAGTTCAGAGTATGCCAGCAGGTTGCGGAACAGCAGGTCTTTTGTGGTGATCTCAGGATGGAACTCGAAGTGGTTCACCATCTGTCGCTGGCTGTACGACAGCTGCTCAAACCTCAGTCCGCGGGACACCGGCATCCACCTGAAGTGGAACATAAAGTTGTTGTTTGGCACCTCCTTCCAATAGTCCAGTCTCCGCTCGAAGCACCTTCTTACGATTTGCGAATTGTTCCCCGGACATATCGTGAACTACACCACGTTTCCTCGTAACCATACGGTGTAAAAATCTGGGGCCACAAACACCGGCCCAGGTCTCGGCTTCGGCTGGATAATGGGCTCCTCCTTTGGCTGCCGCACAGTTTTCGCCACCGGCGGGGACGTCTTCTTCTTTGTGGCAGAGGAACGCTTCTTCGCAGGCGGTGGGGGCGGCGGCTTCTTTTCGTCAATCGTCCTCGTCTCCTCCGGAATTTCTGCAGGCCCCGACTTTGGCTCGTCCGCGGCCATGCTCGTGCTAACGAGCTTGGAAGGCGACACGTTTTTGGGACGGTCGTAGCGAGCGCGAACCTCGCGGATGGACTGGAGCCGCCTGACCCTCTCCTCCGTACGTTTGGAGGCGGGACCGCTGTCGGGGGCAGCAGCAGCAGTGGTGCGACTCTCGCTGCCCGGCCGTTTCTCGCCCCCAGATTTCTTCGGACACTTGCGTCTCGGGGGCGAGGGACGCTTCCTGGCCTCCTTGGGTGGCTGCGAGGACAGCGAAATCGGCGGCGGTTTCGTCGGATATCGTTCTTGGATCGCGGCTTGCTTTATGTAGAGTTCTGGCTGAGGACCCTGTCCCTGCAGGTCGAAGACGAAAGGGTTGCTCAGTTGCCGGACCTTCGCGTTTGGCTTTTTGGCCAGCTGCGCCATGATATCGGGAAGAAGGGCCCGGACCTTGTCCTCGCGGAAGACGAAGGGCGGACGTTCCTGCGACTGGGACTGACTATTACGGGAAGTAGCACCTGCAGCAAATACTGCTGGATCCCAGACTTGTAAGCGTTCCTGCGAAGACGGATGCAAGGGGCGACGTAAAGGAGATTCCGTGGCTTGTGGGCGTCGGTGGCGCTCTTCAGCTCCCCAGAAAGCTTCTATCCACGTGCAAAAGAGCAGTCGTACCAGGTCGACCACGTTGGGGTTGTCGTGCTTTTCTGGCGAGGAAAGCATCGTCAGAACCTTCGGCCCCGCGAATCTTACAGCTTGGGTCTGGGTGATGTCGAACATCCTCTTGTTTCTTGATAAAAAATTATTATCAAAGAGTGAGACAATATATTATTCAGTTATAGACAGCATGCAGTACCCAACAGAAACGTCAATTCTTATTCGAAATCCTAATAACGACGAATTCTATGCATATATATATATGAATTATATTGACTGATTTCACATGCCAGACATAATAATACGTTATATAACAATAAACTCAACAAAAGACGCAGCGAGTTTTTACTGATGAGCCCGGGCGCTGCGGATGGCCCAGTTGAGTGCCCACACCCAGGTCTCGCAGTCCTCGATAGACTCTGCGGCAAACAGCAGCCGCTCCTCAGCGCAGAACCACTCGAGCTCGCGGTTGTTCCACGTGTTGAGGCCGCCCACGCCCGGAATCCACTTCCTGGGGTTCTTCACATCGATCTTCTCGCGCCTCCTCACCTGCGCCATCTTCTCCCCGTTGCCTTTGACAAATTCAATGTAGTCCTTCGCATCGCGTTCGCCTTCAAAAATGACTCTGTCGACCGCAACCGGCCGGTGCTGTGGCTTCTCGATCGCGAGCTTCCCAGACGGCACCGAAGCGTTCCGGACAAGCCCGTTGCGCGAAAGTGCCATCGGCCGGAGCATGAGGTGTCCATCCACCGTGCACGATCGTGCCAACGTTCTCGCCCTGCTTCTGCTCCCGCTCGGCGAATTTGGAGACCTCCGGACAACACTGGGCCTATTCTTGGCCTTGCCGGTGCGACTGCGGATCCAGCCCTCCTTCGGAAATATTTCGAACTGGAACAGCCTCGTGCCGCGTTCGCCCCGCTTTTGCGGCAGTTCGACGCACACTCGTTCCACAGATACGATGTCCTCGTAGCTAATCGAGATGAGAGGAACGCTGGAGTCGAGACGACACTGGCCGGGGCCGTAGCGGAAGGCGGTGCGAGTCAAGCGACAGTGTTTCGGAATGTAGAAGGTGCTGAACCCGGGGTGATATTTCAGCAGGGCTCCCTTGAGGAGCACGTGTTCTGCGGGGATCGGTCTGACTATCGAGTGAGGAGAGGTCAGCTTCTTGGGGAAAATCGCCGGACTCTGGCTGCTCCCGCAGAGGAAGGCGGGCCCTGTGCGCGACTTCTCGACCTGTGCCCACATCTTGTTGATTTCCTGAATGGAGTTGGCCTGCGAGGCCCGAGGGTTCCTGCTGCCAGACTTTGGCTGCGGGGTCGGCTTCGCCACAAAGACCCTCTCGCGTCTGGCCCCCAGCTCAGATTTTAGCACAACCTCAGCCTTATTGCCCTCCAGAGCCGCCGATATGCCAACCTGTTCCTCATCCTCGTGCTCGCTGATTTCGCCGCTCCTGTTCCCTTCTCTCTCCTCCTTTCCCATCTCCATCCCCTCCCTCCGTTCCTTCTCGGAGCTAAGCTCGATCGTGTCCCGCGTGATGCGGACCACTTTCTTGTGCAACGTCCTCGGCCTTATCTTCCCCGAGCCCTTCGTTTCCGTCAGACTGCGCCTCTCCCCCGCCGTGGTCGTTGCCAGCACTATCCCGTGGTTCCGGCTTGCCTTCGCAGCTGTTCCCACGGGACGCTTCGTTGGCGAAGGAGATTTCCTTGATCGCTCGTTAACCAAGATAGCGGATTCCGAGGCGAGACCGTTGTCTGCTGCTGCTGTTTCATCAAGATGTGGGACCGAGTGCAGCTGCCGATTCTGCCGTGCGATCGTCCTGATATCATCGTCAAAGTTACTGACAGCGGGAATCGGAATGCGGTCGTTGGAAATGCGGATCAGAAGGTCGAGTTCCCGAGGGTTGCCCATGGCTGTGCCCACGTCCGCGGTCAGCGGCTGGTCTGAGGGCTGGGATCGATATGTGTATGCGCAGAAGGGTGAGTTCCCCATAATCTAATAAAATTTATTTGTTGTAGTATTGCGGAGACTGCTTTGTTGTCGACGTGCGGGATGAGGGGTGTTGGGGTGTTGG
>QFZN01002590.1_pt1 | contig 17640 bp, 30 predicted proteins | sample 1740101 | NCBI WGS metagenome assembly QFZN01 (sample SAMN09210849, study PRJNA391713) | Ciliate metagenome, whole genome shotgun sequencing project. | isolation source: combination of 50 Heterometopus sp. ciliate cells from an enrichment culture... | host: Heterometopus sp. ...
CACCCCAACACCCCAAAACCCCAGGCACACAGCCGCCCCCAACAAATCAGAGTGTGGTAGTATATGAAGTGAAAAAAAGCCAGCCGAAATCAGTTCCAGTCCCTGCGTTTTTCCCCAGCCTCGGTCCGTGGGCCCCGAGCCATCACGGCCGTCCCGAAGTTATCCTCGAGGCCATTCCTTCCGCCAAGTTCGAGCAGTCTCCGGCATGAGGGTGCGTTTTTCGCACGAGTTAGCTTCTTGATAGCCAGCTTGCGTTCCGGCTGGCCCAGACTCCTCCGCTTGTCCAGAATGAGGTTTTTCCGGGCCGGCGCGGCGGTCGATTTCACGGTGGTGATAGCGGTCCTTGTGCGCAGCAGGAAGGGCTCGACCCGGTGGTCTCTGCTCGGCGAATTGAGCGCGGTCTTAGCGTGCGATGCAGGGACAGAGAGCGTTTTGCTCTGGGGCAGGTTGAGCGCGTGCATCTCGACGTTGTATATCTTTCTCACCCCCGCAGTCAGCTCGGGCCTCTCACTATTATACCTCTTCAGGTAATCCGAGAACAGCCGAGTTAAGGATTCGCGCCTGGCCTCCTTCACCGAATCTGTGAGAAGTCGGTCCACGAGTTCTCCGGCTCTGCGCCTTCGCACGTATTTGCGCTGCTGTCTTTCCTCGCTTGCCGTGCACATCACTCTGTTCGCCAAGGCTATCGCCCGTCCCATGTTTAGTCTAATTCGGGTAACATGAATTCTCGTACCCCTCATCGCGGTACTCGAAGTAGCGTTGCACGTTCATATAGGTGTGTTCATGAGTTCCGGAGAGGGTTTTCTGGCAGCCAAGATGACACACATGTTCGTCGTCATTTCTATTCGGCACCATCATGCTGAATATAAAAAGAAGTACATCTTTTCCGAAGGCTTGAGGGTCTCCGGCGGAAGAACACTTACTCTGCGCGACGGGTAGCCAGTCCTAGTCCTGGACATAGAGCCAGAGCCCGGAGAAAACGACTTCCGCCTGGAAATATGAATGGGCTGGTCGGAGAGGTTGCGATGTGAGAGTTCCTCGAAGTTAACATCGACAAGAGAGAGAAGACGCTGGAATCGCGAGACCTCCTTCTCGCCGGCAAACTGTTCCATCACTTTCCGCGGCTCGCGTCTGGGGATGATCGGTCGTCCTTCTGGCGACTCGCATGGCTCGTTTGGATTGTAGCCGAAGCAGCTCTCGATCTTCGCCCTCAGGAACTGCGCGGCCGGGCTTTGCACACTAGGGGTGTTACGGTCTTCGTGTACGACTTCGGCTGCAGAAGCTGGACTTTAGAACCGCCGCGAAGAAGACAGTCGGCACGGCAGGTTGAGTCCCCCGCGGGCCGGACAGGTCGGGAGTCGCCCAAGGCTGCCTTCGCGCTCCCCCGTCTCGCCGGCAGAAGCTTCTCCATGATTCTATGTTCGCTGTGCTTAATGTGCTGTTTGTTTGTTATTAAATTTATCTGAAACAACGATTTTCTGTTGCGTCACTCACTTTTGCGCGATAGTGTCCCGGGGTGCCTTATTAGTTTAAACAATGTTTAAGCGGCTATTATATGCTATTTATGTCAATATGGGAGGGTAGGAAAATAGTGAATTAAGAACAAAAATATGATCTTACGTGACGCTCTTTCGCAAATGTCGAACGTAGTTTCCTCAAATTCTCCTCATAGACCATGATGAGCTTCGCCCTCCGCAAACTGACTGCAGCTGCCTCCACGGAACCGAGGTAACCGTCCGCGCTACCGGGCTAGAATTTTCACGGACCAGATGAATCTCGAGGAGGAGGCCAAGCTCCAGGCCCACGAGAACGAATTCGGCTCAAAGGGACCGGACTCTGAATACCCGGACGTGTCGGCGCCCGAGGTCAAACTGGCCCAATCCATCCGCATCGACGACTTCGCGAACGTTTCGTCCATCTCCAAGAAGCCAAACAAGGTCGACCTTCGCGACAAGCGCAGTGCAGTTGTGCTCCCAACGATCGAGCAGGCCCCCAATATTCTCAGTCGATCCAAGGTCTCCCTCCAGCTCCCGACCAAACGTGGCACCGACAATCTGAGCCACATAAGCCACGCGGCACACGGACAGGCGCAGGAGTCCAAACTTATGCCAAAGGGGGAGAGGAAGTCAAGCGAGTTGCTGCCGCAAGACATACTGAAGCGGGAACTGGAGCAGCGGAACGACCAGCCGCTCTGTGTATGCGCGTTGATATAATCCTTGGGAAGATAGGGGACGTGATAATGCTGGAGACGAAGAAGGCTTATTCTGGGGGCGCCAAGGACGAGTTCGACACCGAGTACATCGGCGTGCTTAGCGGTATCGGTTCCTTGCGTAATAAATAGGCGACGGCATCACTAGCGGGGCAATGTACACGCTGGGCCGGGCGGCGGGCACTCAGTGGCTCGCCGACAACTACATAAAGGAGTCGCTGTTCAGGATCGAGTGCAAGCTGAACTACACTAAGGCGGCCGCGTTCGACGAGCTTCAGTCCACGCTGTTGCAATATCCTGCCAAGTACGACAAGGACAAGTGGAACGAGGCAATGAAGGAGGTGCGCAACGAGGACCAGACAAACGAGGCCGAGCTTACCCAGAAAAAGAGCTCGCCGATCCAGTATGGACAAACCGTCCAGCTCAGACACCTCTTCACCCGCTCCTACGTTACCGTCGCAGTTCACCAGATCGCGAAAGAGTGCGGGGCCCAGCAGGTCGAGCTCGGCAAGGGCAGTGAGAAGGCCTGGCTCAAGTTTATGCCTGGAACGAAGACGTCAAAAGTGGGGGACCTGGTGAGATACGGGGAGGCGGTGCTCGTCATGAGCAAGGCCGACCAGGACAACAACTTCCTTCACGCCAGCAACGCCGGTCCGCTGGCCCGAGTGGAAACTGGCGAGCTGCTTGGCGATTCTCCCAAAAGTGACCAGCAGGTCTTCATAACCGAAGTCAACGACAGTGTCATGGCCTCCACCTGGCGCGCCCGTCTTTGTGCGGGCTACCGTGATCTTGAGACAAAGGAGAATGTGCTCAAGGTGGGGGACATGTTCAAACTGTTTCATGTCAACTCGGAGTCGTACCTCACGATCTCCAAGCGCGATGCCAACATTCAGCTTATGCAAAGACTGAGAGAGGACCCGCGGGACGTGTCGCTGGAGGTGTTTCTGGAGAATTTCCAGGAGAACGAGGCGGCCCTGTGCTGGCAGCTGGAACGAGCGGAGGAATTCGTTGGCGGACCGGCGAACTGGGACGGGAACTACAGACTGAGACACGTGCTGACAGGGATGTACCTGACGTACTTCATCCAGCGGGGCGAGTTCGGGCTGACCAGCATCGCAAACAACGGCGGCACCATCATCCAGGTCCATCCGCTCAACGTCCTCGCCTCAGTTGTATTGAATTTGGCTTATATAGAGGTAGAACAAGTCGAAGCTGATTGTGAACCAGATGTATCTGGCGCTCACGATTCGCGGGGGAGTCGTCATGCCGCCCCAGACCTTCCAGGACGAGATGGCCCCCAATAGAAGCATGGTGGCAAAGGAGCCATGCGAGCAGAAGCTGTTCTACAAGGAGAGGAGCGGACTGCTGTCCTCAAACTGCATCTACCAGATTCAAAAGGTACTCGCTCGCCTCTTTATCGGGTGGTAGCAAACTCCTGTGTACGACACGAGACTTCGCCAGGCCATCATCTACTTCGAAAACTTCTTCTACTACGAACGGGAGCTGCGAGGAAACCGTTCGCAGTCCAACGTAAATCTCCGTCCGTGACCCCACCCGTAGAAGAAGCTTGATCAAATCGTGGAGACCGGGAAGGACGCGTACAAGGCGGCGCACAGCATCGACCTGCAATGTGCGGCCGAGGCCTCGGTGCTCCGCGAGCTCTCCGCTAAGATCGACCAATTCTCGGCCACGCTGCTCAGGTGCGAGGAACGCAGCCAGACCTTGCTGTCGGAGGCACAGAATTGTTTCGCAGACAGTTTCAACATCGACTGTCTGGTATCACTCCTGCAGGTTCTGGAGACCAAGTTCGCGACCCCTGAGTTTCTGCGGATCAGGGACAGAGGATTCGTGGGATACCTGTACAGACTGGACTGCAAGATGAAGCAGCAGATGCTGGCACAGAGCTTAGACAGCGGAGCGGCGGAGAAGTACGTGAAAGTTTCCAGACAGATCTACCGCGTGCTACACAAGCTCTGCGTGTCCAACAAGAAGGCTAGCAGCATCATGCTCACTTTCTCCAAACAGCTCTCCGGCCAGATCTATCAATTCAACAAGGAAATCCGCAAGCTGCTGGGCACCGCGATCCCCTGCGCCATGCCCTTCCCTCAGAGCAACGTCGATCCTGTTGTGGAGTGGTTCAAACTGCTGAGCCCGATGGTGAAGACGAGCTATAACAATAACATTGTGGACCAGCTGGTCGCCTTGAGAGTCATAAGAGGACTGTGCCAGGGCCACGAGGGGAAGGGCAACATCGTCAACCAGCGCACCTTCTTCAAGCTCATGCAGGAGACCAACGACATTGTGCTAGGATTCGGGGTGGATGAGAATCGGCCATATGTGTCGTTCAGCCAGAACGACAAGACCGACCAGGACTTCCTCAACAACAACCCCACGATTGCCGCGTACTCGCGGGTGGTTGAGACCGCGAAGGACAAGGTGCTGTGCGTGTATCTGGACGATTTGTCGAAGAACAAGCGGGCCACCCAGGACTACATCGCGTATCTCACTCAGGTCCTCAGACTCTTCTCCGCCATGTGCGTGGGGAGGTTCAACGCGGGGATAGCGGAGCTGGGGAAGAGAGGACTGGCAGGGTACCACATCGTGACCTGCCTGAAGATGAGCCACCGTCGCCTCCATCCCAAGCTGGTGCAGGCGTACCTGGAACTTGCACGCACTTTGTGCATCGACGTCGACCCCCTGACCTCCGTTCTGGTTGCCCCCAACCGTTGCTTCTTGTATATTTCTTTGCTGTTTTCTAATCTGCCCCGATAGTTGGGAAGATCTGAACAAGGACGACAACTTCGCTATTCTGGCTCAGGAGGACAACCGACTGGATGAACCAAATGAGCGAGAGATCATATACAGGATCAACGATATCCGATACACGCTCGAGGAATGGCTGAACACAGGGATAAAGTCGGTCAAAGATGGCGGTGAGGACCCTGATGCGAACAAGTAGAGAATTGGCAGATGGTGAGAGAGTACCTGAAGATTGTGGAGGGATGGATGCTGATCGCGAAGTCGCTGCTGGAGTTCAGACAGATCACGCCGGACTTCATGGACAAGATCCTCCACGTGTGCGTGCACATCCTCTCCTCCCGCGACGACTCGCAATACTCCTCTCTTGCCGTCATCACCTACTCCAAGGGCGGCAACATCGGGTGGCTCAAGTCGTTGCTCGAGCTCGGCAAGATCCGCAACCGCGACCGACTCCAATTCATTAAGGAGAAGGCACTCGACATCATGGTGCTGCTGCACACGATCAAGGGCAGTCTGCAGATCATCGCGTATCCGATGGCATAACCTCGCGGTAGTTTCCTCAAGTGCTTCAGAAAAGAGTATGCTGCGGGCTACACTCCACACGAGAGCGACACCACGGTGTTAGACATCAAGCGCAAGGTGTCGCCAATATTCAACGAGGTGCGGCTAAAACTTCCCCGAGCCGCCCCCAGCTCGGACGATCCCCATCTGGCGAGCACGTTCTTCCAGGCTGTCAACACCGGTCCCAACAATGTGAGTCGGAGCATGCAAAAACTGGGGAATAGAAGGTGATGAGCAACGTGGAGAGCCAGACGCCGCTGGACCTGTGTTTGCTCAGTCTGATATTCGAGGACAACAGATGTCTGGCACAGATAAATGGGAAGGCGATGGAGGCGCTGACGCTGAGCTTCAATCAGAGGGTGAAGCTGATAGACGAGATGACTAAGTGAGTTGCGCGATTTAAAGCCGGAATGCGTAGGGTCGACATCATCGTGTCAGACGACGACACAAAGCTGTTCCTTGACCTGCTGAAGGAGAAGCGGCTCGCCAGGCTCTTCATCGACAACATCCTGAATCAGAACACGATATTCGTGAAGACGGAGAAGATCGCGCAGAAGAAGAAGACGATCACAGACACGCAGGAACTTCTCCAGCGGGTGATGGACCTGGTCACCTCGCAAGATCTCCCCAAGCAGAAGAAGGTGCAGAACTTCCTCAAACATCTCCGCTTCCACGTCGAGCTCATGAGCCTTCTGCAGATCGCCGGGGTCGATATCGCCCTCCTCGGCGAGCTCCTCAAGGTCGTGATTAAGTTTCTGTTCGTATTTTGTCACAACGACTCCACGAACCAGACGCTGCTGGTCCCATACGCCACCCAGCTGCTCAGCATGCACCGATACGGCATAAAGATATCGAAGCTGGTGCACCAGATATTCAAGTGCACCCGGAACCAGCGGCAGGAGAGATGGTTGATTGACTACCTGCTGAATGAGGTCAGAGGAAATGTATCGACCGGGACAGAACTCAGCGACGCATCCAACCCTGACATCATGCGGCTCCTTGCTGCCCTGGCTGACTCCGCTGCTGTGAAGCACTCCAAGTACATCCTCAAGTCGCTTCTCGCGAAACACATGCAGTGCTACATCATGATGGAGGGCGAGGGAGTGAAGCAGAGGGACCAGCTCTTCTGGCGCTGGAGAAGAGAGCCGAAGGGGGAGCCCAGCCTGGCGGCGAAGAACCACCTGTACATAATCAGCACGATAAGCAACTGTGCGGAACACTGCGAGTACGGCCGGGTCCAGGGCCGCAAACTGGTCTCCGAAGACAGCATCGTGTCCAGTCTTACCGCCCCCAATTCCACATTCGTCCTCAAGACCGTCTACCTGAGACTATACTACGCGTTATACATCTTCCGGAGGAAGGGCGAGGAACCGATGAAGGAGCCGCCGAAGGGCCTGGCCTCGGTTCTGACCGTCATACTTGAAGATCTGAAAAAGTTCAGCACGTACGAGGCGGCCCTGGAGTCCCGGAAGAAGCGCATGCCCACTCTCTTCAAGCCCTCAGAGAAGATAGAGGGCCCCGAGGCCATCGGGAAGACCGAGCGTCCGGACCAGACCAGGGAGGAACTGAAGGAAGGTGGCGGAGAACTCGACTCCCCAGAGACTGTGCCCGTGTCGGTGCCGGAGGAGAAGGCGGAGGTGCTCAGGAACCAGAAGCGCGAAGACGATCTCGAGTACATCCACAGTCCCAAGTATTCTTCGCTTGTGTAACCCGGGGTTATAGTGAATATTGGAACATGCTATCGCCACCGAAGAAGATCGAGGCGGAGAAGAACGGCGTGCTCCATTTCCTCGCAGAAACGTTCGGGGAGGCGAAGTGGACTCTGCCGAAAGAGCTCTTCGACATCGTGGTCAACATCCGCGGCATGCTCATGGAGATCTATGACGCCATGTATCGTTTCCAGGAGGAGCGGAACATCGTCCTCGACCTCGACGACTTCTCCTTCATGATATGCAGGACCATCGAGTGCCTGCCAGCAGTGATGAAGACGGCCCCGAGGAAGCCCACGCTGCGGCAGACTGTGGAGCAGTCGATAGCGAAGCTCGACAAGGACAGCCAGTCTGAGGAGGAGCAGAAGAAGAACCAGGAAGACGAGGACGAGAAGGGTAGCACGCCGGAAGGGAAGGAGGGGGAAGGACAGCCGCCGGAGGACAGCAAGGTGCTGCCAGAGTATGACCAGGACCAGTTCAAGGAGGGCAAAAGCGAGCCGGAAGAGGACAACGGCAAGGGCACTAAGATTGAGCGCGTCAAGGTCGAGGTCAGCGGCGATGCACCACCCGATAAGGGCAACACCAAGGGCGGCGACTCGCAGGAGATGCCCCACGAGGACACGCACAAGGAGCTCAACGACGGCTCGCTCCAGCACATCGATACGTATCAGCGCGCCTTCTTCAGAAAGAAGGAGGACGCCCCGAAGGAGCAGAGCATCAACGAGGAGGACATGATCGCCCAGCGGAAGATCGAGAACTTCGACTACGTGATAGAGAACATCAAGAAGTACATCATTGACAACAACATGACGATACGGGACGCATTCAAGATATTCGATACGAACGTGGACCAGAAGGTGGACCGCCTGGAGCTCAAGCGCTCAATCAAAGACATCTGTCGTTCACAGGTTGCATACCAGCAGGTGGAGGACGCGGTGGACTACATCGAGCAGACCATGGGCGGGTCGTCCACGGGCGCGCTGGCGTTCGCGGAGTTCGGCACCGCACTCAAAAAAGCGCTGAAGAAGGCCCAATATCACAACTACAAGCCCAAGCCTGACGAAGGTACTATTTCCTCGCGTGAAATGCGGCTTAGTGAGCTCGGTCCAGCTGGAGGACACCGACTCAGGCAACTCTCAAAAGATCAACGTCGCCCTCAAGCATTTCCTCGTTGACTACAAGCGCTGCCTGGATTATTACCCAGACGACATGGAGATCCAAGAGCTGGCCGCAAAAATTTCCTCTATCGTGAGCCCCATGTGATAAACCGTATTCCTAGATTCATTTCCTGATGGGGAAGAACAAAGTGGGGGATGTGTCGCTGCTGGTCACGCACCTGTCGAAGGCCTTCGAGCAGGAAGAGTACAGGACCTACCTGTTGGACATCTTCATGGCCATGCTGTGGCTTCACCGTGACGGCCAGGAGTCGACGAGACACGGGAAGTACAGATTGTCGAACGTGATCAAGGTGTTCATCCGCGAGGGCGTGCTGACGAAAGCACTGGACATCCTCACGGAGGGGACATCGGTCAAGCTGTGCCAGAAGGCTTGCATTCTTCTGATCTCCACCCTCGAACTGTGCGGCTCCAAGGGGGACACAACCTCCGCCCTGGAGGCCCAGCAGATCATCCTCAACTACCTCATGCAGAGCAAGAAGTTCGAGGCAATGTTCCGGAAGATCCGCAAAACGCTCGAGGGCTGTGTCAGAAAGCTGAGGAAGCGACAAGAGTCGGAGTCGGTGAACATATACGATGCCTCGCTGTTCCTCAGCGACCTGAATCTTTCGCAGGTTATCGAAAAGATCAACCGGGTGGACCCTTTCAAGTACACAGGTCGGTTGCTGAGACTGCTATGTCTGCTGTCGAACAACTCGTTCGTCGCGTTTCAGGTATGTGTCTCTCTTCGCTGATCGGGGGATAGGAATTCATGCGCAACCAGGTGGTATCCAACTCGCTGGCAGATACGGCTTCTGTCAACCTGTTGGGCAGCTGCGGTCTTCTCCTCATCACAGTTACTGAACTCGACAGTGAGCTCTATCTCCGTCCATCCGTACTCTTCCGCAGAGTATAATGATGCTGCGCGTAGCACTATCGCTTGATCCCACAGATATTTGAGGCGCTCACCCAGATGTGCATCGGCAGCTGTGTAAGCAACCAGATCTACCTGGGGACGTGGGTGAAGTTCGTGCGGTGCCTCAACTTCTTCATCGCCAAGCCCATCCCCTGGTGCACTGAGGCCGAAGAAGAACTCATGAAGCAGCAAGGCTTCTCCTGCACTGTCTCGGTATACCCACACGCGTTTCATAATCGGCACGATAGCTGCTGAACGCCCTTCTCTCAGAGGACTCGGCACGGGCGGTCGCCCCCTCGCTCCTGGACGAGCTGGACATATGGGCACTGCGCTGGAAGCTCTCAGAAATCTACAAGATGAAGCTGGTTGCCCAGCAGCGGTACTACGTGGACGACATAGTTTGCACCCACGTTGGCGGCGACAACCGGACCTGTACAGAATATGTCTGCGACTACGGCTGCATCACCCCCAACGACAAATCGATCATCAAGACTGCCTTCGAGGCCTTCATCTTCCTCAGCAAGCTTCGGGAGCTCTGTCCCGAACACAGCGCGATAGAGGATTTCGCGCAGGCGGCTCCGGCAGAGAGGGAGGAGAGGAAGAAGGTCGCCCCCAGTTATGGCTCGGCACAGGTGGTCCCAATCAGGAGGTTCAGGTCTGATACGGTGGCAACGGAGACCGGGAACAACGACGCCGAATATTCGATCCTCAACGAGTCCGATGACATCTACAGCGTCCGCGGAGGAGAGAGCAGCGACTCGGGACGGAAGAAGCCGGGCAGGTGTGCGAAGTTCTTCCGGGATCTCTGGTCAGTCCTTGTGGCGTCTAACTCGCTCATAGGGACAAGATGCGCTGCAGAAAGTCGAAGCCCGAAGATCATCCCGATGTGAACTACACAAAGAGCGAGATAAGACAGATATTTGCGGTCAACGTGCTGGAGACGCTGGTGTCCCGACAGCGCAAGATGAACTACAAGGTGCGGTCCAGTGCCGGCACCAAGCTTCTGGCTAAGCTCAAACGGAGAGAACAGATCGAGCGCGAGCACAAGAAGGCCGACATCGCCCAGGCCGAGCAATACTACATGCGCAACGTCCGCAGCGTCGAAATCTTCTAGTATCTCCCCTCTAACCGGCGACCCTTTTTTAGCAACAAGAAGCTGGAGAAGGTGTACTTCCCAGTGCCAACGTACTGCCGGTACATGACCAGAGCCATGCAGCGGTCCACTGTTCTTGGCGCCACCCGCGAGTCACAGCAGACCAAGCTTCAGGACATAACCATGTGTGCATCGCTATATCGCGGCGATCTGAAGCACAAGCAGAGATTGTCGCGAATCACGCCGGCGCTGCAGATCGCCTCGGCCTCGCTCAGCTGGCTGGCGAAAGCCTCGCTGTCAGTGGCATTCATAGTAAATCTCCTGGTCCTGCTGCTATACGCCCGGACCGATGGCGAAGGTACGGGGAGTGATGAGCGAAACACCGCATCCCATCGGGCGATCCTCGCCTTCGGCGTCATCCAGGCCATACTCAGTGTCGGTGTTTTGGGGATATACGCAGTCAAACACTATCCGGCGATAATATTCTCGGTATGTGCCGGCCACTAACGGAGAGTAGACAGAGGGAATAATCACGGAAAAGACGGACACACGATTCCAGCGAAAGGCGTGGAAGAAGGCGCGCAACTACAAGCTAGCGCGGCTCGCAAAGTTCCTGTTGTGGGTGCTGTACGTGGTCGTGTCAATGGTCGGACTGACACACTACCTGGCATACCCGTTCCTCCTGCTGACCATCGTGCCCAGCTGGTCCGTTCTGCGGAACATCATCCGTGCGCTTTTCAACAATGCGAGGCAGATCATGCAGACAATCGTGCTGATCATCGTGATCATATACCTGTACTCCGTCTGGGGATTCCAGTACCTCCGCGAATCGTTTGTCATGGAGAATGATGTGGACAACTGTTCTGACCTACTAAACTGCTTTGCTACCAGCTTCAGTCGCGGCCTCCGTGCCTTCGGGGGGATTGGCGATGCCTTGACTGCCAACGCTGTTAACCACGGATCCAGCGAGTATTGGGGCAGATACTGGTACGACCTCACCGCCTTCCTCATCATCAACGGTCTCCTATTGTGCCTGCTCTGGGGGATAATAATGGACGCGCTGTCGGAGATGCAGCGGGAACGCAACTCGATCCATCAGGAGTTTAACAGCATATGCTTCGTGTGCGGGATAAACAAGTTCGAGCTGGAAACGAAGGGCCGCGGGTGGAAGCGGCACATCCAGGAGGAGCACTCTGTGGCCGACTACATGTGCTACCTCATCTACATAGACGAGAAAACGAAGACGGAACTGAACTCGCTGGAAACGTACGTGAAAAAGCGGAAGGACGTCCACGCGGTCGATTTCTTCCCAATCGGCAAGGCCATGAGCGTCCGGGAGAAGGAGCCTGCAAGAGACTCTCTCGGGTCCGCCGCCGGCCAGAATGCGAGCACGACAGGAGGCAACGTCAGGGTGGAGGGGATAGAGGAGCTGCGGGGGATGATAATCGAGATGCGGGAGCAGATCAGAGACCTCAAGACCCACATCAACGGGGCGCCTGTTGCCCAAGTCTTGTGAGAGGTGTATGTGTGACTCATTTAAAACTGCTGAATTAACTTTCTTGCTCTTGCCTTTATTTGCATTATGCGTGCCCAGAGGAACAACAATCACACTGAGAAAGCAGCATCAGCGGAAAGAACAAAAGTGCGTTTCGGCTCAGCATTTTATCGTTCCGATCTACCCGTAGTATCCTGAGGCACGGGCGAGCTGCTCCAGGATCAGACCCAGCTGCTCGTAAGTCAGTTTCTCCGGCACCCCTTCTACCTGAGTCTGCGAGTTGTCGATGATCTACCCTCTATATCACAAATGCACGATGCCTTGGCTATTTCCGACTTGATTGCCGTCGGGTTCCGCTTCTGCTTCATGATTTTTCTTGCCAACGTGTGCACCAGCGCCCTCTGGTGAGGGTCGCCTATTTCGGGCGAGGAGTAGTCGATGTGCAGGACAAGGTGAATTGTGTCCAGAATCTTGGACACAGGGTCAACCGCACGTCTGAGGTCCTTCACGTCCACCTTGACCACCTTCACTTCTTCCTCAATGTGGGTTGCCCCCGAGATGGCCGGTAGCGGGTCCTCCTGCTTCTCGGCCTGCCGTCTGAACGAGGCGCACATTTGAGCCAGAGAGTCTTCCCTCACCCGCATCTTGTCCAGGTAGATCAGCAGTCGCGGCCCCATCAGTCCTGCCACCTCGTCGATGTTCGGCCGCTTCTCCGGGCTTGACGTCATGCAGCACTTAACGACCCGCACGAGGCTGGTTGAATAGCCGGAAACGTCGAGCGGCTCGTAGTCCTCATCCACGATCTACGATTTTCGCTGGTCCAGATTACCTTCTTCGCCATAGTCAGCGGGTTCATGGCCGCGAATGCCGGCTTTAAACTCATGAGCTCGTAGATGACGCAGCCGAGGGACCAGATGTCGGCTTTGCTGGTATAGGGCATGTTCTGGACAATTTCGGGACAGGAGTAGACGACCGTGCCAACGAAGGAACGGAGCATGCCACTCTGCTGCCCACATTCCTTTGCGAGACCGAAGTCAGTCAGCTTCACCACACCCTGGCGACTTATCATGATGTTTGAGGGCGCTATGTCCCTGTGTACAACGTGTCTCTCCGCGTGCAGGTATCTTAACGCCTCACAGACCTGGATGAAGATGTCCCAGACCTCGTCCTCGGTCAGTTTCTGCTTCTTTTCGGACATGGACTGGATGTAATCAGCAAGCGTCATGCCCTCGATGAGCTCCATCACAATGTACAGATATTCCCCCTGGCAGAATGAGTTGTAGTACTTTATTATGTTGGGATGGTCCAGCTCCTTTAGAATCGCGACCTCACGACAGATCACATCGCCTACATTGCTGTCCTTCCCACCTCTCGCAGTCTGGTCGAAGGAGTTGAGAACGATCTCCTTCATGGCGTACTTGGTGCCGCCCTTCTGGACGGAGTAGACGGACCCGAAGGCGCCCTTGCCGATGGGTTCGATGATCTGGTAGCCGGCGAACTCTTTCCGTCCCTTCTCCGCCAGCTTTGTGTCCTCCTCGTCCATCAGCTTCAGCTGTTCCGCGTTATTCCTGATCTCGTTCAGCTCCCCCTCCGGCAGCTTGTTTAGCTTCTTGAGGATCGGGATGTAGGCGTTCGGGTCCGTATTGTAGTTGCCAGAATCGATGAAGGCACCGAAGATTGAAGGAGTGAACAGCAGCTTCATCGCATTCCTGTTCCGCTCCAGACTGTACATGTGGCGCAGACACTTTATGCAGTTCAGCAAGATCTCGTTCCTAGCGTTCTTGTCTAGAACCGGATCCTTGTTCTACACCCCCAGGTTACCCAGCGCGAGCGAGTACATATTGGCCCTTGATAGCAGGATGGAGCTTGGGCAGGTGGCGCATGAGGAGCTGGCACACGCAATACGCACAGTGGATCCGTATCTGGCAGCACGCCTCGTCGTCGAAGCAGAGATTGGACAGTGTGGCAAGCGAGAGCACGAGAATCCGGGGGTCGAGATCGGCGGCGATGTTCTCCTCGAGGATTTCCCACAACTTGGCGACTCTGCAAGGCTCCAGCTGGTCCTTCATCCTCGTGGCCTTCGCCAGCACCCCCAGTTCCACGAATTTCGCCTCCTTCTGCTTCGCCTTCCGCAGCTGTCTATCCCCCGGTTGGTTCGGTGGCAAGTTACTCAATGGTGATCTCGGTGCCCTTATATTGGCTGAAAAGCTGCTGCATGGTCGGCTTGTCGAGGAGCTGGGAGACGATCCAGGCGACACGAATTTTGTACTCCTCGTCGTAGTCCTCGAGTGCCTGCAACAGCGCCTCCATGAAAGTCACGTCCGCCGTCCCGTCCGGCAGGCTCGCCCTATGAGATCCGGGTGGGAAAGGGAGAATACATGTTGGGCACCGTGGCGAGGGTTTCTAGCACGCATTGGAGCAAGAGCGGGTGCTTGGTCCGGGTCAACAGCTTCAGCGTTTCCACGAACTCCTTGCTTTCGAGCATCTTTCGGCCGGCGGACTGTCTGAGTCCCCCAGCCGAGATGAAGGAGCTCTTTTTCGGCGAGTCTCCGGCTGAGTCGGGGTTCAGCAGGATCTTCTTTGCGATCGCTATACGATTTTCCTCCTCGGGAAGAGATACAGAGGAGCTCCACAAGGACGTCGTCATAAAAGGAGAGAGGACAGTCCTTGCCGTCGGGACCTGCGGGCTTGGATTCAGGATTGAGGGCGACTTTTCCGTAGGCCACGAAGGTCCCTGCGAGGTGAAGTATCCGGTCGTTCTCCGCAAACAGGTCCTACGGATTGCTCCACGGGAAATCTACCAGCAACGTGGTCTCGCGGGCCAGCAGGCGGGCGCATTGGAAGACCTTCAGGATGTGGAGGGACGAGGCTGAGGACAGCCACTCAGACTGGACCAGCCGATGTTCCAAAGCGTGGTAAAACAGCGTTCTGTAGTATTGGTGCTTGAACTCCTTCTGGTCCTTGTGCTCGGCAATGAAAGAGTCGAGGAGGGCGATCTCCTCGTCGGCAGGGGACTGGCTGGGGGCCTTGAGCAGGGTGGTGAGCTTTGTGGTCTTCGCCGAGGGGACGGCGGAGGCCTGCTTGGAGTGCGTTGAGGCGCTATAGAGCTTTGTCCTGGAGCCGGACACCTGGAAATTCGGCTGCATATCTCTTCTAACTTGTTTAGTTATATTGCGCGGATCTGTGCTCATCATATCGATGCGGGCTTTCGGTGGGCAGAGATGAGCATTATTGGTGCAAAAACGAAATAAAAGTTAGCGCTGTTCCTCGGCCGCACGCTGGATCATCGCAGAGAGCTCGTCAGCCGTCGGCTTGTACCTGAAGGCCGGCTCTCTGGTGGCAGCCATCGTCTTCCGCGTCGAAATCTTCCTTATTACAGCGGTTGACGTCGGCTTCGCGACCGGGGGCTTCTGTGCCGACTTCTGCTGTTGTTCCTCCTTTATGGTCGCGATCATCGCCTCGGTGCTGGTCACCGGCTTAGCCTTGATCTTCTCCAGGATCCCCACCGCCCGCTTCTCTTTCTATCGAGTGAATGCTATTGATCCCCCTACAGCGTTCAGAGTCTTCCTGCTTTCCAGCCACCTGTGGAGCGCCTGTATGTGCTTTATCTTGCGGTCCTTGTAATAAGTTTCGATCGTTTGGTCGATGGTCTCCTCAGTGAGATCCTTGAGCCGCCACACGAACCCTGAGAACTTCCTTCCCTTGCTTTGATAGAGGACGATGAGCCGCTCCTGTTTCGCCAGCCAGAGCTTCTTGAGGAACTGTTTCCGCGTGCGGTCCAGCATGATCTTGCACTTCCACTGTTGCTGTATTCCCACGACTACTCCTTGTGTAAAACTGCGTGTACTCTTTGAGACATATTGCTCGGTCTTCTTGCGAAGTTCGCAGACCCGGTGCCGCGCCTTGAAGAAGGCGAAAACCGTGGCGGCGCTCCTCATCCTCGCCACTATCTGCTCTTCCAGTCCCAGAGCCAGAATCCCTCTACACCGGTTCGTCCCCGCGGGAATCATACGACACGACCTTCTGCTGGAGCCGCTCGTGGAACCCGCTGCCGGTCCTCTTTAGCCAGCAGCCGAGCATCAGACGAATCTTGATCCCGCTGTAGACCCTGTGCTGCAGCTCCATGTGCTTCTTCTTCTCCACCTATCGTTCCCCTTGTTGAGCGATCGGTTATACGGAATATCGCCTGTACAGCGCCGCGCCCAATCCTGACAGCTTAATCAGATTGATCCACATTGCGACACGCTTCTTGTACTCTTTGATCTGCTCCATCTTCAGCTTTATGATCTCCTCCTACCCGCTTGGCGCCGCATCAATTACATGTTGCTTGTTAATTTCGCGACTGTGACTGAGGAGGAACTTCCGACATGTGTCCTCCTCTTCCTTCTGGTCACGCATGAGCAGAACCTGCCGGCGGTGTTCTTCGGCAAGGAGGAAATCGTTGCGCGCCCGTCTGGTGAGGATCCGCGGCTGGGACGAGGAGGAGCCCAGCGGGCGGTCAATCATTCGGCACCGCGTGGTCAACCTCATGTACTCTTCCATGGGAAGCGCGTTTCTACTGTGTTTGTTGCTCGTGGTCCCGTCTGCGGTGCCCGGCATATTCATGGGCTGAAGCAGCAGTGTGGCTCTGGTAGGATTTAGATCGAGCAGCTCGGGCCCGGAAGGCTTTTCCTGCGGCGCAGGCTCCTCCTCCTGTTCGGATTTCTTCACGAACTTGCCTACGCGGAATGGGGCCGTGCCATACTGGTGCCGAAGGCGGCGACAAAGGTGAGGGTCACGGGCTTCTGTGCCTCTATGCCTATGTACATGAAGCGGGAGGAGAAGGCCTTCTCGTGGTCCTTTTCACCGGCGTAGAGGAAGAAACGCTCCCTGGCGGTCAGAGCGAAGGACTTGTCGCAGCGCTCGCGACTCGGCCGCTCAATCCTCTGCGACAGCGATATAAAGCACGCTCCCACGCCCCGTTGCACGTACACCCGAAACCGCATCGGCACCGTCTGGTCCTTCGTGTATATTCTGTAGTTGGAACGAAGTCCAGCCTCGAGGATGACCTTTTCTTCCTGGAAGGGAAGCGTGTCCTTCAGCGGGGACTCTGCGGCCAGGAGCGAGTTTATCTTGAATGCCAGCGAGTTGAACTCTTCCTTCAATTTCTCGTGGGTGATCCCGTGGTCTGCATCGGCGTCGTGTCCCCTACCATCTCCAGAACGAAACATACCTTTTCCCCCAGAACTCGTCGTACTCCGTCAGTTTCTCCCGTATCGTCCTGTTCTCCTGCTGTGTTTTGAGCGTTAGATTGCGCTCATCCAGGACGGAACGTTGGGTCGAACAACGGGCAGATTGGTCGGCAAAGGTAGCCTTGCGGGCGCTGCGACTGTGGCCCAGCATTGTGGTCAGCACGCAGTTGACCGCGGTCAGCGGCTTGATTGTGGCCGGGGTCCCGACCGTCTCCCGGAGCCGCACAGGCGACCGTCTTATCTTCAATCGCTTAATCCTGCGGGAACGCTTGGCGGGACGTTCGGCCTTGGGCGGGTGCTCGATGAGGGTAGCCAATCCGGATGTAGAGCGCTGGATGAAGGCGGGGTCGTCGACGCCGGTGATCATGAAGCTTCGTGGGTTGCTCATTTTCTTTATAATTATGCATTCCGGATATTAAACCCAAACTTGCGGAAGTTCGCTCTTGGTATATTATTATATCCGCGAGCAGTCTATTCGCCGGTAGGTGTGATGTGGTTTCACAATCCGTTAG
>QFZN01002682.1_pt1 | contig 17564 bp, 15 predicted proteins | sample 1740101 | NCBI WGS metagenome assembly QFZN01 (sample SAMN09210849, study PRJNA391713) | Ciliate metagenome, whole genome shotgun sequencing project. | isolation source: combination of 50 Heterometopus sp. ciliate cells from an enrichment culture... | host: Heterometopus sp. ...
CCAAAACCCCAAAACCCCGACAGGAGGAGCACTGTGCCCAACGTCAACGTAACAATAATAGCACAATCAGCGGTGGAGATTTTAAATAATCAAAAATTTGCGAAATTAGTATGCCGGCAAAACGGCAGTTCTAGACCGCCTGCCGGAACTCGTCGGCGATTCGCTTCTGGGCAGCATAAAGACTGTGGAGCCGCTTGAGCTCGCTGAGCTGGGCGTTGCTGTACAGCGCCGCTATCCCGCCCATGCACATCGTTCCCCGCGTCGCAATCCCCGCTGTGCTCCACCTCACCTTCGGTCCTTTTTCCGTCGGGTTCCTCACCCGTCTCGAGTTGCTTGTTAAGCCTCCTTCCTCGTTGACTGAGGGCGACTCTGAGTCCATACCGTCGGGCCGTTTAAGACTTTCGTGCCGACTGGGCTGGCGAGGAACAGAACGCACAGCCTGGGACAGCCCCCGTTCTTGGGCCTGCTGCATCCGCTCATGATGCTTGTACGTGTAACCGTGGGTCAATATGTACTCGAGCTTCTTCCCGCTGCACACGTCGAACAGGTTTCCCTTCCTCTTGCCCCCCAGCGTCTCCATGTCTTCGCAGAACTCCTTTATTGAGAGGAGCTTGGAAACGTTGGTCGGACTCAGTGCCTGGATGCTGCTGCAGTCCTGCCCGATGTCCTCGATCGGAGCCGAAGGAATGCAGCATGGGGCAGCCTTCGCCAGCGCGCTGAAACCGTCCAGCTCTGGTTCGGCCGGCTTCTGCTGCGGCGGAGCCTGGACCTTCCCCGACCCTCGCCTCCCGCCCGTGCTTCTGCTCCGACTCCTCCTCCTCTCTGCATCTGAATGAGTCACCGTCTTGTCCCGCTGCACCTTGACTGCAGGCGTGGAGAATTTGCTGCATGTCATCATCGGCGTTGTCGTGTGCGTTGTTCCAATTCGCGACTTCACCCTTCTGCCGGTGTTCCTGCTGCAGCTGTTAAGACTGAGGTGGACCTCGCTGTGAGCCTTCTTGGGAGAACTGGCGGCGGCCTTCCTGGGGATGGGATGAGCTCTCGGCAGGGGAGATTCCTTCTTGGCTGAAATAGGGCTGCGGACTGTGGAAAGGCAGCTGTTGTACTGGGCCCGGAGCGGCGGACCCGACTTCTGCGGCCGGTTTCGTCCCTCGCATTTCTGCTTCTCGAGTGCCTTCAGTTTCAGCCGCTGTTCTTCGATCATCTGCCTAACGGACTTGTGGGCGGGCTCCGGGGAGGTCTCTGCCTTCGACTTGTTTTCGGAGATGGCGGTTGGTTCGGGCGACTTGTCTCTATAACAATCAAATAGAACGCGAGGAATACGCTTCGATGAGGACGGAATGAAGGGAGAACTTGTTCGCATCGTAGGCCTTGCGCACGTTTGCCAGCAGGGTGACAACCGCGATGGTTTGCCGCTTTGTCTGCGCCATGTACGCCCTCAGGAATTGGCCCATGGGTCCCCGTTCCCGCTCGCTCAGTCCTTCCGCTATCGTGTCCTGCGGGTCACAACGCGGAAGTTACCAGCTCTTTAAGATATATGATTCCTGTCTTGTGGACGTCGAGGCGGGCAGCGATGTCGGCAAACTTGGCCTGCACTTTGTCTGCGGACTGCGCATTCGGATTCTCAGAGCATGAGCTGTTCTTTGCGGTTTGTTTCATATCGAGCCGCTTGTATTTATATTATATTTCCTTGCATTAGATTATTATCATCGTTACTCCGAGATAGAAGAGTGCACAACGCACAATAGGTCGTATACAATTTGACGAGAAGTCGTTGCGAATGTTGCTGCGAAAGGATCTCGTTCTCGGGAGCAAAGATACCAAATAACTCTATTTAGCATTACAGATATTGTTATATAAATTTATCGGAATGGGCGATCTAGTTGCGATGCGAGATAAGGCGATAGACATCGGGAAACAGGCGTGCCAGTACGACAAGGAGGGCAAGTTCGATGAGGCACTGCGCAAGTACATCGAGGCTCTCGAATACTTCCAGCATCTCATGAAATGTACCTCTCTTTTCCCACTCTCGTAGACGAAAAGAACCCGTCCCTGGTGAGCACGTACCGGCGCAAGGCCGAAGAGTACCTGAGCCGCGGAATGTACCTTAAGCAGGAGCTGCAGAAGCCTCGCAAGGACGAGCCGATCCCAGCCGGTGGTGATTCCCCCAGCAAGAACAAGGATCAAGGAAAGGACCCCAAGTATCTCCCAGCCGGCAAAGATCGTAGAAAGCCTGAGGAAGGCGACAAGAACGAGGCCAATGCAAAGCTGAAGGAAGCGCTGATGTCAGCAATAGTCACGGAGAAGCCAAACGTAAAGTGGGAGGACGTGGCTGGACTGGAGAAGGCCAAGGCTTCGCTGCAGGAGGCGGTCATCCTGCCCACGAAGTTCCCGCAGCTGTTCGTCGGCAAGATCAAGCCTTGGAGTGGCATCCTGCTGTACGGAGTAAGCGACGACGCGAGAAAGACGAGTAGCCGCCCGGAACCGGGAAAAGCTTTCTGGCGAAGGCCTGTGCCACCGAGGCCAAGGGCACCTTCTTCTCCATAAGTTCCTCAGATCTAGTCTCGAAGTGGATGGGCGAGTCCGAGCGGCTGGTCAGGTCGCTGTTCGAGCTAGGAAGATCGCAGCGGCCGTCAATCATATTCATCGATGAGATTGACTCACTGTGCTCCAGCCGCAGCGAGGGCGAGAACGATGCCACTCGCAGGATTAAAACCGAGTTCCTGGTGCAGATGCAAGGAGTCGGGAAGGAGATAGCGGGGATGCTGATCCTGGGGGCAACCAACGTGCCGTGGGAGCTCGACCCGGCTGTCAGGCGCAGGTTTGAGAGGCGCATCTACATATCGCTGCCTGAGCCGCAGGCCCGCGCCAAGATCTTCAAGCTGCATCTGGGGAACACTCCATCAAATCTCAAAGAGAGCGACTTTGAGGAGCTGGCTGCCTTGACCGAAGGCTACTCTGGATCAGACATAGCGGCGGTAGTGAAGGATGCGCTGCTGGAGCCAATAAGAAAGTGCCAGACAGCGAAGAAGTTCAAGAAGACGCCGGATGGGTTCCTGGTGCCCACATCAGTGTCGGACCCGGAAGGCTTCGAAGACACGCTGTACGAGCTCAAGGACACCACCAAGCTTCGCGCCCCGCTCATCGAAAAGGTTTTGCTGTCGGTTCACAGAGAACATGTAGGCGGATATCCTCAAGTCGCTCGGCCAGATGAAGCCCACCGTGTCCCTGGCCGATCTCAAGAAGCAGGAGGACTGGACCCGCCAGTTCGGCTCCGAGGGCAGCTAAGTTACCTCACAACCATAATAATAATAACAACAACACGGCAGGCGCTGGGAGTTTCCCGCGTATTCAGCGTACTCATATCGATATTATGCTGCAAGAAATAATATAAGCTGGCCAAGATGGTGACATTCAACTCGATCACGTACCCGTTCAATAACGAACAGGCGCTGGCACGACAGACCAGGAACAGCATTGCGACGCTGAAGCCGCAGGACCGCAACCTCGAGCTCAAGGTCATCCTAATAAAGCAGACGGACTCGCGCGAGCTGAAGAACCGGCTGCGACTCACGCAGTTCCAGGCTGCGGACGCCACGGGATCGGTCCTGCTGACGCTGTTCGGGGATATCGGGCCAAAACTGCGGTGCGGCGACATATTGTACATGGAGGGCGCCTATGTCTCGGTGTATAACAAGGAAGCCACCCTCTACACGGGCAAGAAGGGCACCGTCTACCGCATCGGCAGGTTCTATATGACATACAAGGAGAAGCCCAACATTAGCGACAAGAAGTATGAAATCAAGGACACCGAGAAGGTCGCCGAACTCTCTTAATCCTATCCATTATTGTGCGCTATGCAATTTTCTGATTGCGCGCGGCGCCAAAATAAAAGCTGTAGAAAAACAGAGCAAATCCGCGCATATAAACGGAGTTTAAGCAGAAATGAAAGTGGCGGTAAGGGACACGATAACAGTGGACTACAAGATCCTCAAGCATGACCCCCTCGATGTGGTATTCGCTTCGGGGGAGGAAGACGGCCGATTTCCACTATCCACCGCTGACCCGTCCCGCAGCCTTGGTGTCACGGTGAAGTTTCAGGTCGCACAGATCGCCGAGCTCGTTCTAAGTACTTCTGATAGTGTCACCTGTAGCTTGCAGCAACGTCGACGTCCTGGTGAGGGGCCATAATGAGGAGAAGGACAAGAACACGGGGTTCATCGATGTGCCCTACTCCCACTGTGATGACAAGTTCAAAGGGAAGGAGGAGAGAACGTTCATGATAAAGCCTTTCGACAAGAATTATGTGGACCAAATGACGGTGACCCTGACAAACGTCGAGCACAGCCGGAATCCTCGGGTCCTCACGATCTCGAAATTATACCTCGCCCAGAAGCGTCCTGCTCCCGGCACAACTTCTCGTTCTGTCCCCCGCGTCTGTGAATCAGCCTCAGTTTTCAAGCCGACGAACACGCTCCCGGGGCCGCCGCACAAGAGGGGCACAGAGACAGTCCCACACCGCCAATATATCCCCTCCAACGACCAGACGCACCTTCCTGACAGCGAACTAAGACGGGCGATGGCGGCGAGCATGGAGAGTTACAAGCGGGAGTCGCAACGCAAGCCCGGTCATGGGCCTTCAGATGGGAAAGAGGAGGTGGAGGTGGAGGAGGAGAAGGTGATGATCAAGAATGAGGTGCCCCCACCGAAAAAGTCTGCACCCCAGCCGCTGACCAAGGTGTTCACCAACATAGGCGAGGACGGCTGGTGCACCCCCTGGGCCGAAGAGCTAGACCTGGTCAATATCTTCTTCATAGGAATAAGGGAAGGGACCCGACAGAGGGAGGCCGAAGAGTATGCCAGAAGACTGGGGGCGGGAGTGACCGAGAACAGCGCGCTGGCGACACATGTGCTCACTGATCCAGACTTCGAGCCGGAGATCCTCAAAGACTCTGTGAAGGACGGACAGAGAGTTGTAAACGTGGATTGGCTGATCCAATGCTGGAAACTGAAGAAATACGTGCCAGAGCAGTAAGTCCCCGTGATGCGTATAAGGCTGCGTAGAGAGTTCGAGGTGAATGTCTATGCGGGAAAGCGCAAGGACGAGAAGTGAAGCAAAGTGTGTTGGTAGATTAAGCGATAACCTATATATTTCGTAAAGAATCGTCGTCAGCACATTTGATTCAGTGTTGCTATATTTACCGTTATGCGATATATTGCCTTGCTTGCTATTTCGTTAATAATAATTGTTGCAATAGGTTATTATATACCATCGTAAAATGCAGTATGAGAAGCAGCTGGAGTTACAGTCGGAAGCGAAGGAGGAGTCCGACGAGATTAACAACATGCAGCCCGAGCCGAAGGACGTCTCCCCTCCCAGCCGACTCACGCAGAAAGACGTTGCTAACACATCGCTCTCCCTGCTCAAAGCCCTCGCCTCTAAGAGCGAGGCGCTGAAACTGTTCGAGGAGAAGCTGGGACGGGTGCGCGACCTGGCCGTGAGGTATCGCGACCCCAGTTCGGCGGAAGATTCAGCGGGCCTTGGCGCAAAGCATCTTTCGGCCCTCGCTGCCGAGGTGGGCGCAATCTGCGGTTACGACCTGTCGAGGCTCCCTAGGTTCATTCGGGAGCAGAGACCACAGGGCGGCCTCGTCCCGGTGGAAGAGTTCATCAGCTTGGCCAGACAATGGCTGGGCTCGGAACAGCGAATCGACACATCGGCTCTGCTCAACGAGCTTTCCGAGGACAAGAAGACGGTGCGAATGTCCTCGATTGACACCTTTCGCAAGGGATTCTCCCAGAACGGCCAGAAGCTGCGGTAGCTTCCCCACCCTCCTGACCTTCGTCATAGTGATCTATTCAGAACCGCATGCAAGGAGTCGGTCACCACCGCCGGAACAATCGGCCTCGAACAGCTCCCCGAGTTCCTTCCCAAGGCTTTCGCGGCTGCCAGGATCACTATGGAGGGCGTCAGTGGGGGCAACGAGGCCCAGATCGTTGACGCCATTGTTGACTACATTTCGCAGTCCGAGACCGAGAAGGCCGGAGAGGACAAAGCAAAGAGAAACGCAGATGAGATACTGAGGGTGGACTTCGACACGCTCACCTCGTATCTGGAGAGCTACATAGTAAGCAACGAAGACGTGGTGGTGAGTCCGCGGCCGGAGCACAGACCTGCGGCAAAACCCGTCCTGCGGCCCAAGATTTCCGGCATCCCCAAGGCGGTCACGAAGGTCGCAAGCAGGACGAATGTTATCAGTCCGATTCCGCCCCCAAAGCCTGCCGAGACGAACACCGATTTCGAGGCAAAACTGAGGGAGACCATCGCACAGTACGAGGCGATGCTGGAGTCGCTGCAACGTTCTGGTCAGGACACGCGGGCCATCGAGAACGTTGTTAGCATGATGAAGGCGCAACTAGAGGGGAGGGTCCATAAGGCTGGTTCGGTTGCCGACAGCAAGTCGATGAGTGCTGGGGAGAAGAGGGAGAAAGGGCTGAAAGAGATCTTCGAGTTCTATTGCAGACAACAGACGATGCTGGGGAAGAAGCCGACGTTCGAGCAGCTGGAGAAGGTGCTGCAGCACATGAATCTGGCAGAGTTTATGAGTTTCTGCAAGGACTTCCGCGTGCCGATAAAGTCTGCAAAGGCGCAGGAGCTCTTCAAACGTCACGCCAAGCTCAGCAAGGAGCTCGACCACGAATACTTCATGGTAATCGATCTGCCATGACATTGACGGAGAGTAGACCATGCTTCAAAAATTGGCGAACCAGATCATCGCGGAGAAGGTGACAGAGCTCCGAGGACGGATCAAGAAGATCGACGACGAGAAGGCCAAGGAGAATGAGCCGATCCGAATTAACTTCGACACAGTTCCGTCGCCTCCAGATTCGCGTCAGGTCTCTGTCAGACCGCAGCCGGCGGAGGATGCGCCCGGACCGAAAAACGAGTCGTCAGGACTTGAGGACGAAGCGGAGGGCAACCCGGAGGCTGTCGAAGAGAAAAAGGTCGGTAGACGTCCTGAGGAGAAGAAGAGCCAGCCTGTCAATCGTCATCAGCACAATCACGATCGGCCACACGTTGTCCCGCCGCCGGAGCCGCAACCTGAGTTGGAGCAAGAACTATCCCACGCGCCAGCGCAAGCAGATGTGCAAGGACAAGACCAGCCAGAACAGTCGCCCCTGGCCGAGCCTCAGCGGATCGAAGAGGGGGACCAGATTCCCAAGTCTGAGCCTGAGGCCCCGCCCGAAACGAAGGAGGAGGCAAAGCGGAAGTCAGAACCTGCGCCAGAGATTAAAGCGGAGACCCGGCCGAAGAAGGAGGAGGAAACAACCCCGCGAGCCGTGGAAAGGGGAAAGCTCGAGGAGGAGGCGAGACGGCACGAGGGGAAGTCGGACGAGGAGAAGTTTGACGAGTTCTGCCGATTCCTCGAGTGCGACGAGCCCGCCAAGTTTCGTCGCAAACTTGTCGGCCTCGTCCTGCCCTTCAACACCAAGGACAAAAACTTCCGCATCGAGGCCCAAATGCCTCCTCCCGTTCCGAAGCGCCACAAGCCAGGCGCGAAGATCCCGCAGGAGCAGATCAGGAAAGAGATCGAGCGAATCAACCGGGAGAGGCTGGATAAGAAAAAGGCAAAACAGCGGGAGGCCGAGGAGAAATACGAGAAGAACCGGCGGATCCTCAAGCGAATACACGACCAGCAGCTAAAAGAACGTATGGTTACTCTGGAGTCGCTCAACAATCCGTCTGGTTCTGTCCCCCTGCCTAGGGACGACGCGTCCGGATCCGCTATCCTCCCCGATGCAGCAGCAGATAGGACGAATTCGTTGTCACTGGGGACGAGTCAGTCTCAAAGCAAAGCAGCGGCCTCGCAGAGCCAGAAGCTGACCTGGAGTCTGCTGCGCAACCTCTCTTACAAGGAGATAAACAGGGCAGCGAAGGCCGAGCAGTTCTTACCTGCAGAGTTCATGAACGACTCCTGCGACCCCGACGAACTCGAGCTCATGCAGCGGCTCGAGACCAAGCTTTCCTCCGGCTACCGGATGTCGAGTAAAGATGAAGCGTGTCACCGCACACTAGATCCGACTGCGGGCGCGATGAAACCTCGAACCAACCACAACGTCTCCGCTGCCCCCGAGTCCGTCGGCGACTCCCTGGCCAATCCCATGTATTATCACAGCGGAGTAACGGTAGATCGCTGTCGCAGATCGACAAGTCGGCGAGCGAGGACTACAGCGGAGCGTTTAGGCCGGCGAATGTGCAAGCGAACAGGTACGGGGCGGGAGTGATGAAGTCCACGGAGGAGCTGCCGCGCCAGCCTCCGCTGCTGGGAATCCGGGGCTCGGTGCGGGCGAGCCAGGCTGGCGCTGCGGGTGCCGGCAACGCAAGGAGACTCAGCAACATGAGCTACGAGATGATGGATCGCGCACAGCAGATTGAGCGGGCCGAAGCTGCGAAGCAGAACTCGGTATTACCTAGCAAAGGGTGACTACGAACATAGAGGTACGGGAGGATCCTCGAACTGCAGGACCGGCAACTAAAGAAGGGGATGCGCGTGGCAACGAAGAAGTAATTATGCGCGATGCATGTTTTGTTTTCGAGGCAGAGAGAACTAGTGCGTAACCATGCATGTGCGAACGTACAGTGGTGTGCTATGAAAGATCTATACGGTACTGTGGACAGGAATGTCATCGTTAAAGCGATAGTACTTATATTTTATTCAAGCGCAATATTGTAATATAAAATAACAATACATGAATAAAGCTTGGAATATAACGAAGCTGAGAACGAAACGCAGTGCGTTCAAGACGCCGAAGACATCGGCACGGCAGGCCTCTGCGCAGAAATCGTCGACGACAAAGGTACGTCTCGCTTCCCCTGCATAACCCCCGGCTAGGCCACGTCTCCGTCCCCGCATCCCGCATCTTCCTTCCAGTCCTCCTCGGGGAAGAAGACACAACAAGCTCAGGGCAGCTCTCCTCAGCCGGCCGCCATCCTTCGTACCCCCAGCAAGAAGTCCAGTCCGGAGAAGAGTTCCGTCGGTCCTGTGGTCGTTGATCCTGAGTCCAGCGGAAACCTCAGCTCCCAGTCCGTTGACGAAAGTTTCGGCTGTGTCGAACTTAGCAGCAAAGAAGAGTCCTCCCTCCAGCTCAGCGGCTCAGAGTCGGACAACAGCACGCACCTGGCTGAGAAGGTGCCGGAAACGCAGCCGTTCCGAACCCGTTCCTCCTCCCCGCAGAAGCTGGCAATGCTGGGGGTGCCACGACTGGAGCAGAAACGGCTGGTCCAGGACCCTGTGGGCGTTTCCATGGAAATGGCCCAGCGGGTGCGTCCCAGCACCGAGCCGAACGACTGGCCCAAGATGTCCTGGCAACGGCGGAGCGAGCTCGTTGCCAACTACAAGGAATCAGTGAAGGAGAAGGAGACGCTGAAGGCGAGGCTGGGTCTGATGCAGAAGGTCCTGGACTCGTACAAACGAGCCTACTACGAGAAAAGGAGAGGCGCCGGAGAGTCGGGCAGCTCGGGGTCTTCGATGGCCCTGAGTTCGGTCGAGGAGCAGATTGAGGTCCACAGCAAGGCTGGCAGCAGGGGTCGGCGCACTCCTGACGTCAGCTTTGGTGGAGATCCCAAAAAAGAACAACAGCACGCGGAAAACGGTGAAAACGTCCAAAAATCCGGTATCCAAGCTCCGGCTGCCGAAGTTAAAGAAAGTAACGCGTGTAACCACGACCCAACCCCCGTGAAGTCCGTACCAGGAGCGAAGGTCGTGTCTCCGCAAAAGAAGTCCAGCGAGGCGCTTGTGTCCGCAGCAACGCTTGAAGGACTCACCAAGGACGAAACGCAGGACAGGTCGCAGCCGGGGAAGAAGCTCTCATCGAAAGCCCAGCCCGAGTCCCTTCCGCCGACCTTGTCCCGTAAGGCATCTGAGAAGAAATCGCTGCCGTTGCCGACGAAGCGTGCTGATGCTAAACGAAAGTCTGTGGCCCCGACCCCGCCCGTAGTCAAGTCCACGAAGGCATCAGAGGAGCCCTCGCGGATTGAGATGTCTGGGACTGACTCTATGCTACTGAAGAAAGGCGTGCCACCCGCCGGGAAGTCGCCGCAGAGGAAAAACACTAAGACCGCACAGGACACCAGTCGCCGAAGCAGTGCCAGCAAGGAATCTGAGGAGAAGAAGGCGGATGAGAGCAAGAAGATGTCAAAGACTTCCTCTCGATCCAACCTGGCCCCCGAGAAGTCTTCCCCGCAAAAGCACGCCGAAGAAGAAAAGAAGAGTCCGACGAAGGGGAGTAACTCCAAGGCTTCGATGCCCGTAAAGAAAGAGGCCAAAAAGGGCGACAAGAAGGAGGAGAATAAGTCCCACACTAGCTCCTCCTCTGTTCGCCCCTCTTCCCGAGTCTCGCAGCATGAAAACGTTGACACTGCTGGCAATATCAACGGCAGTAATAGCAGCAGCAGTCCTTCAAAAGCTCCAGAAGAGACGATCTCGCGAAACCTTAAGACAGGGCCGGAGAAGACCCCAGAAAAGAGGTCGACCTCGCAGCAGGTGCGGGCGGCGGTGGTTTCGCTGGACATCGCGGCTGTCGCAGCGGATAGCCACGAAAAAAGGCCGCCTGCGGACCAGTCGCAGAACACTTCCACGGTAGACATGACCATGATGACGCAGCAGCGGACCGAAGATGTCGCCGCAGTTCAGGCTGAGACCCACGAGTTGTCGCAGAAGGACGGCAACCAGAAATCGGCCAAAACTCTCGGCGGCGAGCCACGGGTTGGCATAGCCTCCGACCCGACCACTGTTCTCAATACTGAGGAGAGCAAAGCGATGGACGACCTTTCGGTCCAATGTGTGAATGTAAATCTGTTCGACGACCCAAGCAAGAAACTCGGGTCTGGGGCAAGGTCGCCCCGCTCGGCCGCCTCCACGAAATACCTTGCGTCCCTGACCGACCGGGACAATTCGCCTGCCTCGGACTGCAAGGCCAGGATTAATCCCGCAATCGCTGCCATCCTGAAGTCTAGCACCGAGTTGGCAGCGCCCCCGAAGTCGGTCCTATCCACAAATCCAATTGGCGCCGCAGATACCCAGGCAGCGGAAATCTCTGCTATATTTCCCGAAAAGAACGTATCCGAGGGACCGCAGCTGCAGCTGCTGAAGGAGCCGCTGGGGAAATCTGGGCCAGAATCCACCCTGACGTACTACTCCGCGGCCACCAGTTCGCCCGACACTTTTCGTTCCGGTGCGGCAAAGTCGCCGATCCCTCCGCCGCTATTCGCGGTCCAGACGAAACCTGAACTCGACCTGCTGAGTTCTGGCACGGCACCGGATGCCGTGCAGGGAAGCGACGAGGTAAAAGATAAAATAAAGGAGCAACCTACGGAACAGATCAAGGCAGAGGAGACGATGGAGGAGGCGAAAAATAGCGTGAGGACTGCGGTTCGGATGGACCCGATATCTGAGGACAGCAGGGACTCATCGCCCACCCCGAATTCAGACACCGGAAAGTCTAAGATATCATCCCAACCGGAGGCGAATGCGAAATCTGCAGAGATGTTCGTAGCAAAGGAAGAAAACAGGACTGAGATTGCGAAAAAGCTCGGCGAAGGGGAGCAGAAGAAGCACTCTGGGCTCGACATGTTCCTCTCTCCCGAGGGGCGCGGCAGCGACGGGGTGAATGAAAAGCTTAAGGACAGCGGGAACGATAAGCCGAAGAAGAAGCCCATTGGGCCCGGCTCGACGGAGGGGGAAACGAAGCAGAAGACGAGTGCTGCTGAAAACGTGGGTCCGCATCCGGAGTCGAAGGAGGCCGCACTGCCCGCGATTGGGGCCGCGAAAATCGATACCGAGACGGGACCGGCAGCAGCTATCAGAGGCACGGAGCAGAGTCCGAAGCGCGAGGAAAACGCCAAAACTGTGGCCAAGGTCCAGCCTGCAACCGGGGGTAATGTCCCGCACGCGGAAAATAAGTTGGAGCCTTTGATGCCTCCGTATGCAACAGCTCCCCAGGCCGCGCCCAGCTCGGAGTCCGAGAAGAAGACCGAGGTCCCTGTCTCGTCGTCAGAACCGGCCAAGCTTCCAGCGATGGAGACACCGCCGACGCCTGCCTGCCCACAAAAGAAAGAGTCCTCGGCTCCGACGGTGAACAGTAGTACGGCGCCTGTCAGCACGGAAATCAAAGAGCGCGAGACATACGAAGCTGCCACTGTGGCTCAGAGCACGGGTCAATCTCTCGTCCCGGAGCCCCAGGCCCAGGTTCAATCCCTACCGAACACTGCTGCAACCCAGGATGCGGACCGGCAGTACGAGACGGTTTCTCCTGTGCCAAAGCTAATCGTTCCCACTCAGGCCGAAGCCGGAACTGTTCCTCCCGCGGTTGAGGTCAAGGTCGAGGCCCAGTCCCAGCCTCAGATTAATCCCGTTGCCCCGGAGAAGGCGGCGGCTGTTCCCGCAGTGACAGAGCCCCACCAACAAAAGTGCAACGCAGACCACACAGGACCAAATCCAGATTCCGCGCTGTCTGCCGTCTCGGGGCACAAAGAAGCATTAGTTGAGCCAAAACCTCTGCAAGAAGACCAGCACAGTCCACAGCTAAAAGTCCCTTCCCCGAAACGCAGGCCGAAAACACCCTCTCTGAATGATGCGCAAAGGTTCATCTCTCCCTCAGCAACAAGGTCGGCTGCACGCACACCGAGTCCATCTGGTGGGAAGAGGTCAGATTCTTGCAAGTCGGGAGCATCCGAGAAGAATCTATCTCATAAGCTGCAGATGGATGATGTTAATGCACCTACGGTTGATGCCGTTGCGGATGCGAAAGGAAAGGAGAAGGAGAAAGTGCAGAGCTATGAGGCAGAGTCAGTGGCGGCGACGACAACAGCGACGGTGCAAATCCAGTCGGAGGCGGTGTCGGCGGTGAGACAGATCCGGCCGGATGCGCCGAAGGCAGGTGAGGAGTCAAAGTCGGTGCCAATGACGACGTCAGCACCAATGCTAATGCAAAGGGCAGACTCTCCCCGTGCGGTTAAGGAGGAGAAGAAGGATGGACAGCAACTGCTACCGAATCCGGAGTCCAAGGTCAATGTCCCTGCCTCAGATCTGCACCCCACCGCGGAGGAGTTCAAGACGGAAAAGTCGGAGGAGCAGCACGATACAGCGCCGACACACAATCTTCCGAGCTCGCACGTTGTCCCGGAGGAACAAAAGACCGCTGCGGAACCCCAGGTTTCTGCGACGCAGAATCCGGCGTCTGCAGCCGACGCTCAGGCTCCCACTCAGTCGGAACCGCGGAGTGAGGACATTCCTCGGACTCCTGCTGAAGATGTGCCCAAGTCGGAGGCTGAAAGGGAGAACATCGTAGACCCGACAGAGGCTCCTGTGAAGAGCCATACTGACTCTGGAAAAGAAGGTGACGATATGCGTACTGGCGATGTGGATTCTCGCTCCGAAAAGGTTCGGGCGGATGAGGCGTCGCGACCCGCCAAGGATGAGTCAGAGGCTATTGTTAGTAACGACGCTGGCGCACATAAGGTGACTGAGAACGATATGCATGCGAATGAGGAGCAGCGGCAGGTTGCGGCTCACGCAGAGGAGGAACGCACCAAAGAGCCGGCAGCAGAGAAATCTGAGCCGAAGCCGCGCGAGGATACTGCTCCGCAAGCAGTGGCAGCGGAGTTCACAACAAATGCACATTCTCCCTCTGCAACTCAAGTGGCGGTCCGCACGGAGGAGAAGACACGGCACAAGGTCGAGTCCACGCTGAATCAGGAATCACAGAAACCCGATACGCCCCAGCCAAACGCGCACAGTGCGGAGACAACGGAGGAGCTAAAGACAAAGCCAGCCGCTCTCCACGCACCAGAAGAAAAGGCGGCTCAGCACACAGATGAACGCAACCCGGAGTCACCCATTCATCCAGTCCAATGCGGAATCGATAACAGCGTTCCGCACGCTGACGAGGGACAGAAAGACACACCTCATGCCCAGGTTCTCGATCAACCCGATCCGCAGCAATCTCTCTCTCACCAGGAGGAAGAGAAACATGCGTTTGTCAAGCCGGATATCGCGGCTGTAGATCGCACACACGCCGAGTCCAGGTGTACTCATGATGCTGCGGCGAAGTCTGAGCGGATTCCTGTGGCGGCACAATCTGTCGAATCAAGCAACGAACCTGCAGGAAGACACACGCCAGATCTGAGGTCCGGCCCGGAAATCGCACACGATCGGCGGCGGGCTAGGTCTGCTCCAGGGCTCCGTGGACACGTCGCTGGCTCCGATAGTCCCTATTCAGCGGAAAAGCTCGTGCCGAAATCTGATGCAGCACCCACTCTGCAGCGGGATACGCTAATTCCAGAAGAGCACGTACATGATCCTGCCTGCAAGGAACATCGTCGTGCACACACCCCCAGTTCGAGGTCAGACGCTACCTGCACCAAGTCCGCTACCAGACTGGAGAGATCGTCGAAGGTTTTCAGTATGGTTCCGGCCGATAAACACGTTGAGCCAAGCGCCGATATTCGTCCGGAAAGTGCTCATGCTATATCTGCGGAGAGAGAACACGTTCCTGCGGATGAGAAGATAGACGAATGTGCCAGCAATGCAAACCCTGCCGCTGTGTCAGACAAAGGCCAGGATGCAAAAGTGGCTGAAACTTCTGTGGATAAGTCTAGGACCCCGCCGGCAGAGGCGACTGTGGAAGAAACACACGTTGAGCCAGGTGCTGATGTTCGTCCGAAAAGTGCTCATGCTATGTCTGCGGAGAGAGAGCACATTATTGTGGCTGATATGACAGAAGAAGGTGCCAACAATGCAGCTGGGCCTCCGGCCGGTCTCCCCTCGGATGCCAAAGCCATTGAAGCTGCATTGGACCAGTCCAAGACTCCGGCAGAGGCTCACAGCTCCCAATCTGCGGTTCCGGCAGATTTCGCGAATCCCAAGACGGAGAACGAAGACTCGACACGAATTCAACCAGATTCGCGTGTTCCTGCGACTGTGTCAGAGGAAAAGTCCCGCGCCGGCACTCCCGCCGAAGAGGGGGACAAGTGCAGGCATGTTCAGGCCCTCCCGCAGGAGAAAGATGAGGTTTCCTGCACTGCTGCAAGGGATGTTATTGTCCCCGAAGTGGCGTCAAGTGCTGAGACTACGCAGCACATGAGAGAAGAGGAGAAGGTTCATCATGTCATGGGAGAGTCGGTTTCGGCTCCTTCCAAGCCGAAGTACGAGGAGAACAAGAGCATAGTCCTCGAAGCAGCTAAGACTCGGATCGAGGGACACCCCGATCTGGCCGGGGAAAGAGCGCTCGCATTCGAACAGGGAAGAATCGAACCTTCAGCCGTCCTCGCGAGCTCTTCCACACCAAACCCAAACATCGAATATGTTCCTCCTGCAGTCCAAGAAGTGTCACCAGCTCCTGCGGTCGTTGCACAAGAGTCCCAGCCAATCGCTGCCGCTCCTGCCGAGGAGAAGCCAAAACTGGCCGAAGAGGAGGTCGTTGCACAGGTTCGCCAGGATACATCCGGGGTACATGATTCCGCCAAGAGTCTCGCAGAGACGGCGAAAGAACCGGTGCAGAATGCAGCCGTTGTTGCTGCTGCTGACATTCCGGCTGAGGGACAGGATAAGGCGGCCGAAGAAAAGGTCGTGGTCCTGCCCGCCCACTCGATCCCCAAGCAAAAGGTCGATACTGAAGGCATGGCTGCGGTTTCGTCGGAACTTCGCGCCGATGTGCATGCCGACGACAAGCCAAAGACGAACGAAGAGGAGTGCACGGAGCACTCGCATGTTCAGTCGGCAGAGAGTGAGCATTCCAAGCCAAAGGATGAGACTGATGCCAACCTTGCTCCCGCAGCTGCAGATAGCAAAAAGCTGAACGCCGACGATACTCCCCAGCTTGATCCAGCAGCCGGACAAAAGGTCCCAGCAGTGGCGGCAAACACTGCGGTTGAAGACAAGTTGGAGGCTCCGACGAACGTGATGTCCCCAGAACTGAAGAACGAGGCAGCCTCACACCAAGTCTCTGCAGCAGTGGGAGAGGCAAAACAGGACGCCGGCATGATCGTGTCCGAGACCCAGCCGAAGTGGACCGTGGACCCCAAGTCTGAAGCAGAAGTCGCAATTTCGCTGAACCATGATGCGGCACAGAAGGGCGCAGAGCCGTGTCGTTTAGAGCAGGAAGAGAAACAAGTCATCCCAACAGCAAACGGCTATTCGAAGCCAGAGGAAGAAGTCAGCAGCAGTGCAATAGTGCAGGCCCCAGAGGCAAAGATTGACACTGTCCCTGCACCTCGTGTGCCCTCGTCCGCTGACGTGGCAGAGGAGCAAGTCGTTCCGCCGACGAAACCGGTGCCGGGGCAAAATTCCGCTATTCCTCTCTCCGCGGAGATCCGATCTCAGGACAATATTCCCGCCGAAGGAGTCCCGACCCCAGTCCAAGTCTCGCAGCCCAACACTGCGGCTGCGACTGAGGCCCATGAGCGAGTTGCATCCAAGATGATTGAAGAAGAAAAAGCCCATGCTGAATCAACACACATCATCGTCGCAAAGGCCGCTCCTGCAGTCGAGCCCGCACACGATCTGCCCTGTGATATTCCTGCTGTCGAGCCCGCAGCCGAACCGTTTGATAAAACTAGAGCGATCCCTCGGTCGCAGTCGGGCCAGGTCCCTGAAAAGGTGCAGCGCATGTCCGCAGTCAGTGTGCTGAGTCCTTCGCATCTCGCGACCAGACAATCCGATAGTCTCTCTTCTGTCCAAGAAAGTGTGCTGCACCAACGGCTGTCCTCCGTGAAGGTGAAGTCTGGGGAAGTTGCCGAATCTGAGCCCCAGCCGCAGGAGAACGCCGATACGAAGATTAGCAGAAACCTCACTGCCCAGGAGAGCACCAAGCCGACAGAGGATATTGGAAGAGAAAAGGAGAGACTCGAGGCTAATCCCAGCGTGGGGCAGACACTGCCAAGAATCGAGCGGATTCACTCTGATGAAATAGCAGCCGCAGAGAGTGGAAACAAGCTCGGCCCCCAGGAGGAAGCACATGAGAAATCGGAGGAGCTGCAGGATAATGTTCAGAGCGATGTGAAGGACCCGGTGGGCAAGTTCTGTGTTGTGACAGGCGGTGAACACACAATCGAGATACAGGAAGAAGGTATGCAGACTGAGATCGAGTACGTGACTCAGGCGGAATACAACAATGTACGCTACGAGAGAAATAACAATTCGAGGATAGGCGGCGAACAGACTGGAAGTAGCGACGGCGCTGCTGGACAGTGCGCTAGGCTTCATCAACACGCAGCTGGAGGACGGCAACGACCCAGAGGAGCACCGGAAGAGTGTGCTGAAGATCGAGCGCGACCTCCAGCGTCTCATGGAAAAGCTTGACCACAACACCGGTCTGCTTGAGGAGGTTTAGTCCCTATGGCTGATTCAGAGTCATATTCTGCGTATATTCATGATAGGATTTTTATCGCTCGTTGTATTATTATCCGGTGTGTATGTAAAGCACATTGCTATTCGCATTATTGTGGTGCATGATCACCCTTTTCAGGCAGCAAGTCAGGGGTTTTGGGGTTTTGGGGTTTTGGG
>QFZN01002772.1_pt1 | contig 17548 bp, 7 predicted proteins | sample 1740101 | NCBI WGS metagenome assembly QFZN01 (sample SAMN09210849, study PRJNA391713) | Ciliate metagenome, whole genome shotgun sequencing project. | isolation source: combination of 50 Heterometopus sp. ciliate cells from an enrichment culture... | host: Heterometopus sp. ...
ACCCCGGCAGTGTGCTCTCCAACACAGATAGGCACAACGGAACGTGCAGACACGGATATATCGCGGACACGGGCCAGGATAATATAATTTACGCACAAATGGCGGAAATAACGTTTGTCGCCTCCGATGGCCAGAAGCTCAAATCTAAGCTCGAGATCATGAAGCAGTGCAAGCCGGTCGAGGTCTTCTTCACCGATAACAAGCCAGAGACCGAGATGCCGCTGCCCAAGGTCGGCAGCGAAACTCTGGCTAAGATAATAAAGTTCTGCGAGCAGTACCAGACGAACCCGCTGCCACAAATCGAGAAGCCGATCAAGAGCGCCAAGCTCGAGGACGCAGTCAAGGACGAGTGGCTGTGCAAGTTCCTCGATGCCCCCGTGAAGGAGATCAACGAGCTTTTAATGGCTAGTGACTACATGGGGTTGAAGAAGCTGCAAGACTTCGTGTCGTGCGCGATTGCCACCAAGATCTACGGGAAAAGCGTCGAGGATGTCCGCAAGGAGTTTGGAGTCACTAACGACTTTTCGCCCGAGGAAGAGAAGGAGCTCAAGCAGTTCTTCGACTGGACTGACGAGATCTGGCTATAAACCCTCTCATAACTACGTTAAACTGCTACTTGCCTCGCACATCCTACCCGATCTATTTGCTGTTACTGTTTCCGCATACAGATAGCACACTTTCAGCATCTCGACCGGCCTTTGCTTCCGGTTCCGCTCGAAACATACATTTGCGACATCGTACTTATCCACCCGCGGGCCTTCCTTAGCGGAATGAAGCAGGCCCTTCTCAGGACGAAGAGACTCTCTCCTTCGTCGTGCTAACGGTAGCGGATTCCGAGCGGGGAGAAGACACACGTCTCATGCGATGTGAAATTGTGCTGAAGTATTATACAATTCTAAGCTGCTAGGCTACCGAAAGCGGATTCTCTATTTTCGCTTACGCTATTACTATTATTATCATTACCCCTCTCTATCAATAAGATGCCCTCCGAAGCTTCGACTGCCTTCTCCGCCCCTTCAGCGCGACATCGGCAAGGCCTCCTAGCCAAGCCATTCAGCCCCACACTTGCAGTCGCCCTAGCCCTCCTTCTGGCAAGTCTACCCGTCGCTCGCGCGGCCCCAAACTTCCAGTCCACTTTTCATCGCTACAACAATGACTACGGGTCGGCCATTGCTGCCGCCACCGATGGATCTCTGTCCTACTTTGCGGCCGGATATTCCACCTCTTCTTCCCTCGGCGCAGGCTATTGGGACATCTGGGTGCTAAAGCTCGGAAGCACGGGAACGGCTGTATGGAGCATAACGCTGGGGGCGAGCGTAAGACTTTTCAGCCGGCTTCCTTTGGGAGCGGCGGTATCGTCGGAAGGCAGCGGGTGTGTGGTTGCGGCGGCGCAGAATCACCACAAAGTTTATTCGCGGCTGTTCCCATATGTAGTTAAGATGGCCTCGGGCGGAACGATTGTGTGGGCCGTTTTCATGGGCGAAGTGATCGACGTGGCCCTTACGAGCGTCCTTACAGCTTCCCCCGGAGGCTACGTGGTCGTCGGGTCCTACGGCTTCTTCGGGAAAGTGAGCGACGCGGGGGAAATCGTGTGGGGCAGGAAACTGGGACCGAACGCGCAGGCGGTTCTCTCCTCCGTAGTTTCGCTCTCTGACGGGTCCCTGCTTGCCGCGGGGCACAAGATTCTCCCCCAGTATCCCGATGGTCCCGGATACCTTGTGTGCTGGACAGTCAAGGTCACCAGTGCGGGCCGACCCCTATTTCACAGACTGTACGGAATCGACCAGCAGCACGTGTGCAACGGGATTGCGGTTCTTTCGGACGATTCGGTAGTGCTTTCCGGATACGTGGGAACTCTGAACGCGGATCTGTATGCGGCGAAGATCGACTCATACGGAACCTTGCAGGCCAGCAAAACGTACGGCGGGACGTACAACGAAGTGGGGAAATCCGTGCTCTTCGAGTCGAGCTCTGGCACACTGTACATTCTCGGCCACTCTAACTCCGCGACCTCGGGCGCTGGTTACGAGATCAACCTGTGGAAAATCGACTCCGCTCTCTCTGCGTTTTCCTCCACCCATTACGTCTACTCGGCCTCAAACAACAACTACGCGGCGTCTATGTCGTGGACTCCCGACGGCTCTATTGCCATGGCCGGCTACGCCACCGGAACCACCACCGGCAATGACTTCTTCCTCTCGGTCGACTCATGCCGTCCCGGCTACTTATCGAACCCCTCTCCGCCCGCGTGTTCAGCATGTCCCTCATACTGCACGTTGTGCAACAGCGCAAGCGCGTGCGTGAGGTGCAACCATGGGTACCTCCTGTCTGCGTCGAAGTCGTCCTGCGGGACAACGTGCGCCACCGGGACCTACGTGGACTCGGGACAGTGCAAGACCTGTCCGACCGGGTGCAGCGTGTGCTCTGCGGCGAGCCAATGCACGAGCTGCAGTTCGGGCTACTATCTCGCCAGCACTGCGGGCGGACATGTGTGCGTAACTGACTGTCCGTATGGCTTCAACGAGTGGTCGGGGACCTGCTACTGTCCAAATGTCTGTGGGGGAGCGTGCACTGATTGCGAAGAGATAGGGCCGTGGGACGATCTGTACTATGTCTGCGTGAGCTGTCTGCCGCTCTACTACATCCAAAGCAACAACTGCTATGCGTGTCCGGCAGGGTGCCAACAGTGCAGCAGCGGCGGATGCCAACTGTGTCTCGCAGACTACGTCATGTATTACGACATCGGCGGCGCAATGATCTGTGCGCGGTCATGTCCGGGGGACGCATATTTCACCGCCTCAGCCACTGTCCTTTCATCCTACACGCGGAGCCAGTGCTTTTCTTGCATGTCTAACTGCGATTTCTGCGGCAGTTCCACTCAATGTGCCTCCTGCAAGGCTGGATACTACCTCTTCGATAAGTCTGACGGAACGCAAAGCTGTGTGAGTGCGTGCGGGGACGGATACTACAAGGACGAGAACAACGTCTGTCACAGCTGTCTCGCGCACTGCAAGACTTGCACCATCGACTCCAAGTGTTCTGTCTGCAACTCTGGATTCCACAGGAAGAGTCGGTATGATTACGAACTCGACTCCTGTGTGGCCGACTGTGCCCCCAAATATTTCGCAATGGACTCCTCCAAATGCAAGGAGTGCGACTTCCGCTGCTTCGTCTGCGCGGGGCCTTCAAACACCGAATGCCAGTCTTGTGACACTTCCATTCCGGGGGTCATAGAAATCGCAAATCTGGGCGGCGGAATAATGGCCTGCAACTGTGCGCCAGGGTTTGTACCAGATACGGCGGGCCGCAGATGTGTACGCTGCGTGGACCCGCTGTGCAAATCATGCAACCTCGCCGACTCGAGACAGTGCAGATCCTGTTTCACCGAAGAGTATGCGATGGTGTACAATGCGGAGACCTTGTCGTGCGAGTGTCCGGTCGGAACCTACCGGAGCGGCAGGGATAAGTGTCTAGCATGTAGTCCCCTCTGCACAGAATGCGACGGCCCCGGAAACACTCACTGTCTTGCTGGAAAATGTGCTCCGAACACTTTCCCCGTCGCAGCCACCCCAACAACTTGCATTTACATGTGCGACTCTGACGGACTGTTCATGGACCCGACCGGAACCAAATGTGTCACCCTCGTCTGCAACTCTGCATGCCTATCCTGCTTCGGTCCGGCATCCGATAATTGCATCGTATGCAGCGATCCTACGAAGCTTCTTCTTGGTGGGTCCTGTATATCCGCGTGTCCTCCATATTATTTTGCGAGGTTCGGCATGTGCTCGCCCTGCGGAGATAACTGCGAGTCCTGCAGTGATTCTTCCACATGCACCCAATGCGAATCCCCGTATTTCCTCCAAGGGGCACGATGCGTCCCGAAATGTTCTCAGGGTTGGCACAACCTTGCCGGAGAACGACTGTGTCGGGAATGTCTGCTCCCCTGCGTGGAGTGCCAGGATCAGTGCAGGAAATGTGAGTCCGGATACTATCTGTACGACGGTGCGTGTTGGACGAAGTGGGCCAAGCCCGATGGCATGTACATTTTCGGGGGACAGTTTCTCCCCTGCTCTTCGGCATGCGTCACCTGCGTGGGTCCCGCGACCTCAGATTGCATCGAGTGCAACACGACTGCGGGGTACCTCATGTCATATGATGGAACTTGTCGGCTTCATTGGTGCAGTTCGGGCTACTACCTCCCTGCGGAGACAGATCTAACCTCCGCCGAATGTCTGCCGTGCCACCAGTCGTGTGCAACCTGCACTGGTGGCAAGACAGAGGATTGTTTGAGTTGCAGTCCGGGATACCTCCCAACGAGCCAGTCGCAGTCATCAGTTTCTACATTTTACTGCAACCGATGCGAACAAATTCGCGGACTCGCGACGGACCCTGTGAATTCTGGTCAATGCATACAGATCTGCGGGGACGGGATCAGACTGGGGGAAGAGTGCGACGACGGGAACACCGAATCGGGGGACGGCTGCAGCAGGGACTGCAAGGTCGAGACAGGCTTTGTGTGCTCCGCTACAGAAGGAGCGGACAGGTGCTATACTGCAATCCCGCCGGAGCCGCGGCTCGGGGTTCTGGCTGGGAATTCCCTTGTCGTGATCAAGTTCTCCAGACAGATAATCACCACGACAAATTCTACAGCCGGAATTATCAGCTCGATCGCCTTTGAGCTGCTCGGTGCCTCCCCAGACTGTGAGCTCTCAGTTTCACCCCCATTGCTCTCCTCCAACTTCTCAGAGATTCGCTTCGGCCTCTCCGTCCGCTGCTCTCTCCGGTATACGCAGTCTAGACTGAAGGCTAAGTTCGCCTCTCCCAGCCTTTTCCGCGACGCGAATGGTGTGGCTATGGTCCAAACTGAGGCCACAGTCGCACTGGAAACGCAGTCCTGGCTCTCCCCCAGCAGTGCCAATATCGTATCCATCTTGGGGGAAACGTTCCGAGCGGTCGGCGCTGCGACATTGGGACTTTCCTTTGTTGGGTTCGCAGTGTTCTCCCGGTCGGCCGCCATGAGTCCTGCATGGACCTTGGTGCACACGCTTCAGATCCTGCTGTATACCGAGAGGATGAGCGCGGCTGGGCCTGAGAATCTGAAGAGATTTCTCGGGGACTACCTCACGGTGGCGCGACTTCGTCTGCCTATTCGGGTACAGTTTCTGGAGGACCTGGACGCGGGGGTCGGCTTCGTGCGCAACTTCTATCAGCAACTTTTCGCCTGGGCCGCGATGGCGGCCGGGTACCTTCTCATCCTGGCACTGGACCGATTCGCTGTGCCGAAAAGACGTTTCTTCGGGTTTGTGAGGCGGTGGAAGCAGGACTGTGTGTACAATGCAGTCATAAGAATCTTGCTGGAGTCATATCTCGACCTGGCGTTCTGTTCGGTGCTGAATCTGCGGTACTCCCTTCTAGCAGATTATCTCAGTCCGGCCCTCAAAGTCTCAACGATCGCCGCCGTTGCGGGCTTTCTCCTCGCATGTTTCTTCCTTAGCTGGTGCACAAGACTGGCAACGGTGCCGGTCCGCATGTACTTCACCACATTGTTCAAGATCCGCTACTCCTCTCTCACGGACGAGTTCTGTCTCCGAAGGGGGCCTTTCGTTCGCGGCTGCTACTCGGTTTTCCTTCTGCGGAGACTGGCGTTCGCCTCGGTGCTAACAATGGTCCAAAGCGAATCAACGAAACTCTGGACCAGCGTAGGCATTGACGTGGGATACCTGTTGTACCTCAGCGTTTTCCACCCGTACAGACTGCTGCTCGATAACTGCGCGAATATTACGGGAGAAGTTACCATTCTTGTCACACACTGTTGTCTCCTCTTTATCAGAACAGGATTATCCTCTGGAGAATCCGCAACGAGCTACATAGGATGGACGTGCATCGGACTGATATCTGTATTCACACTTTGCGTGTGGACGCACGTGGTGGTTTCGGCGCTGCGGTCGGCCCTGGGGACGGCGAAGGAGAAACCCTGGGGCGCTTCGGCGAGGGCTCGGGCAGGTTCGCGGTCGGTGCCCATCATCGTCTCGTCGCACTCGGGGAAAAGATCCAAAGGCAGGACACGTTCTGGGAGGGGTAGCAATCGGTACCACGAGGCTGCGACCGCGATGGAGGGCGAGCTGGGCCAGGAGGATGAAGCCCGAGCGAGCAAGAAGAGGCTATATCAGATCGAGGAGATAAAGGAGGAGGAGGGGGAAGAAGACGAGGCTGGGAAGGCAGAGAATGAAGATGATGATGGGGGAGAAGAGCTGGTCGAGGTTACGATATAGTATCGGAAGTATGAAATTGTGTATTTGCGCAAATGCGCGCACACATGTCGTTTTTGTGAGCAGCCACTGTGTCGCAGGGCGAATTCTGGCCAATCGGCGCCATCAGTGATATATTGGCTCTCTCTTCACCTCCGCCGAAATAGCGCGAATATATGGCAAGATTCGTCACGGCGTATTATTTATAAAGCGAAGGACCGATGGCCAAGAACAAGAAAATGGTTGATCCCACCTACAAGGTGGTGCACTACCCTCTGGCGTACACGATGACGCTGCACTCCACCACGGCCGAATACTGCAAGGAAAAGCTCCCAACACTAGTCCCCGTGCTCGCCGACCTTGTCAAGTTCGACTCTCCCAAGGCTCAGAAACTCGCGATCAAGCAGCTGCGTTCCCATCTTCCCCAGCTAGAGGGGAACGACGAGACCAGAGACAAGCTGGCGCTCTTCCTATTGGAATGCTACCTGGACCTGGGAATGAGCTTTATCAAGGCCGAACTGTACGGCATGCTCTCCAAGCCGCCCCTTGCTCCCGCAGTCGTCGCATTCATCAATTCTGTGGCGAGACACGATCTGGTGCTATACAACCCTGACACTCCGCTGAGCCATGTCGAGCACATATTCACCAACTACATCACGCTGGTGCAGCTTCTGAAAGCGGATGTCACGAAGGAGGAGAGAACGCGAATCCTGAACTACACCTTCGGAAAGTTCGAGACCGCCCTCAAGAAGCAGCTGCCTGATACCGAGGCCTACAACGTGGCTGTGATCACCGAGTATCTCTCTCCAGATATAATGATTGCACATAGGATGACAACATGCCTCAACTTCATCTCATTCTTCCTGCCAAAGTACCTCTCGCAGCCAACCTCGGCCGACGCAGAAACCCTGCTGCATCTCTCCCAGTCCACCCTCGATTTCACCAGGCGCCAGCTCGTGGATCGCGACATCCTCACCCTCTGCGGCATCGTCTACTGGCTCTCCGCCTCCACCTACATTAGACTCAAGATCGGACCGTACCCCGACAAGACCGAGATCGCCTATCTGAACACGTTGATTTCCCAGGGGAGCCTCAACCTGACCGAAATCGGGAAGCAGCCGCTGGCAGCGAGACTGAAGACGATCGACAAGACTCCGAATACGCTGTGTCTCATCCGCGGATTCATCAGGGTCATCCAGAACCTCGACAACTTCTTCCTTCCAGCCATTGAGAGCATGGGCCATGACATGACCTCCGGACCTTACTCCTACTTCGATTACGTCCTGAACTGTTGCGAGATCGAACAGGTTAACTGCAAGATCTACGCCCTGACCGTATGTTGCCCCCGCATTGATCCCGAAATAGTCCCTCGAATACTTGCTGTGCAGAGAGATGGAGTGCGAGGACCCGACCAAGCCCGCGCTGTGGACCCGCACCGTCTTTGAGGTTGTGCTGGGATGTCTGGACTCGCCGCACAAGGGAACCGTGAAGGCTGCCGAGGACTGCTTCAAGGCGCTTCTCGCAGTCATGAGCCGTCGCGGAATCCATATCGTGGAGGTCGGCCTGCCTCTCATCCAGCAGATCCCCATGCCTCTGAGGAAGCGGAAGATGCTGAGTCTGATCTACACGGTGGAGTACCTCTCGGGCCGCGACGAGGTCCGCCAGGTCGAGTGCTACATCAAGTATGCACTAGAGAGCGTGCTGTACGACAACTCTGCGCTGAGGCTGGGCTCGCTCTGCGTCGAGGCCATCCTCACCCGTCTGCGCAAGGCCTGCACCACCACGGAGGACTGGATGTCGACGTGGTGCGACGACTTCATCGCGACCCTCAGTCGGTCGGGCGACAAGATCTTCCTGCTGTCCAACTCCATGGTGAGCATCGTACTAAACATTGATTCCCGCGCGCTGCCGCTCATGGTCCGCAAAGTCCTTCTGACCCTCGAGACCGACTACATGGACTCCCTCATAGTTGTGCTGCTAACGCTGCTGGTGGAGGCCCGCAGACTCAAGAAGCTGAAGTACAGCGACACGAAGCTGACTGTTGCGGGCGAGGTGGAGATCGACGCCGACGTCCAGCTGCAAAACCTCATCTTCAACTCTTCCGACACCAATGCCATCCTCCTTGCCCTGAGTCTGTGTGTGTCCAATCCGAAGGTCACCGACCCCAGCGAAAACGTGGATCGGCAAATGTTCCAGCGCGCCGTCACCATCCGCAGCACCAACACCTACGATGATTTCCTCGAGAAGCACATGAAGCTGTGCAGGAAGTACATAGGGGACATGCGGCTGAAGCACAACCCGGCGATAGGCAGAATGCTGGGGAAGACTGAGGCGAAAACGAAGGCGACCACCGATCCCAAGGCGCTGGCTGCGATGGCCAAGGATGCTGAGAAGGAGAAGGACTCGATGGTGAAGCTAAAAGAGGACCTGACGGCTTTGGCAAGAATTGCGAGCCAGAAGCTGCGCATCGACGGAATATACGAGAACATACACACGCCGCTGTCCGTTCTGCAGACTCTGTGGGAGTACTTCAGCGACCTCGCCGGCGTGTGGAAACTCTATGACGTGCCCACTGCGCTGTTCCTGATCCACAGTTTGGCCTCAACCTGGGACGTCGTGAGAACCCGATCGTACAACGTGCTCGAGGCCTACCCAATCGACGTATTGACTATGGACCAGTGGCACCACTACGCCGTTTTGGCCCTTCAGAACCTCAGCAGCCCTCGTGCCACCGAGGCCGAAGGTGCTGCCCTGTACCTCAAGCTTCTCTACTCCAAGCACCTCGTCCAGCTCCCTGACTTCGATCTCCAGTGGGACAAGGTTGCTCCATTCATTCACGAGAAGATCGACCCCAAGATGCCGGTGCTGCAGAAGCAGCTGATTTGGGTGCGGAATATGCTCGCACGTGCCAAGGCCAAGAAGGGCAAGCTGTCCGAGTCGCTGTTCAAGAAGGCTAGCAGCGAGGACCTCATGCACGGCGAGATGCGCTTCGTGGGGCTGGCGATTTCTAGCATGAAATTCGAGCAGTCGGCAACCGGGTTTGCGGAGTGGAAGGCGGCAATCGAGTCCGCACTGGGCGAGCTCCAGAGCATCTCCGACTTTTGTGAGGGCATGCTGTCCTCCGCCGGGATAATTGACGAGGAGACCGGAAACATCATCGTCGATTGCCGCGGAAGACTCTCGCAGATGAGTCCCGCGGTCAAGGAGGCCATCACCAAGGCCGCCGCAAATGTGAAGAGCAGCTGCTACTATTCGGACGATTATGAGAACCTGCTGTCGACAGGAATCTGGCTCATTGCAAAAGAGTCCGGCAACCTGTACAAGGTCCTGGCCGACTGGCTCATCTTCCCCGGCTTCTCCCTCGCCAGCTGGCTGACCGTTGACGAGGTCAAGACCATCGCCTTCAGCCTGCTGGATAAGATACTGGCGTATAAGCACAGGGGCGCGTTCCTGAAGCTGGTGGAGGCGCTGCAGGTGATCGTGTCCAAGTGCACCCGCAGCAGCTCTGCAGGGCTCCAGGCCGTTCCCGGATTCATCCTCGACAAGATATTCGCGGAGATACAGAATGGAACCAGCGAGGCCAACAAGACGCTGCGCCGCTCTGCGGGCATCCCGCACGGCATATTGGCAGTGCTCAGGGCCGAGGCCTATCCTGTGCTCCTAGACAAGACCATCAAGTGGATGCTGGAACGCACCAAGGATTCGACGCCGCACGACCTCCGTGTGCACGCGCTCAATATCCTCAAGGCGATTTTCGAGGACTCGGAGATCCGGCAAGACATTCAGAGCTTCATGTACGACGCTCTCATGGTGGCCACCCAGGGTCTCTCCGACCCCCAGTGGAAGGTCCGCAACTCGTCGCTAATGGTGTTCACGGCGGCAACAAAGCGAATCTTCGGCTCGTGCTCCACGCTAGAGCAACAGCTCAACCGACAGGGCAAGAGCGTGTACGAGTTCTTCGGCCATTCCGATGCTCTCTGCAAGTTCATGCTGGCTAAGCTGCAGGAAGCAGGACCGAAGAACGACCCCAATACCAAGTTCGCGATCTTCCCAATCCTGCTCCTCTTCTCCCGCCTCGCCCCCTCTCCTTTCGTCAAGACCAAGATGCAGGTGGCCAAGTTCGTCCCCAGTTTTAAGGCCGAGATGATGAAGATGCTGGGACACCCCGATATCGGAATCCGTGAGATATCCGCAAAGGCGCTCCTCCCGCTGATTGACCCCTGCTCTTACCTCTCCGAGGCCCTCACCTGTCTCGCCGCCGTCAAGGCTGCCGGTCCCGTTAAGGTGAATGCGAAACCGAACCTGGTGCATGGAATGCTTGAATTTGCGCTGCAGCTGCTGAGAATGCACTTCAAGCGGCCGACTAGCGGAGCAGAGGCACACAAGGAGTTCGTAAAGGGATTGGCAGGCCTCAGCTTCCTGCTCAACATCGAGCAGCCGCTGATCCACGTGGTGCTGAGCCGCATCGTGAAGAAGTTCATGCAGAAAGAAGGTACGATCTCGCTCTGGGAATCCGTAGGTGTGAACAAGGAGCTGGTCGCAGGCTACTTCGAGGCTGCCGTCAGGTCCTGCATCGAGCTGGCAGATGAGTCAGTCCCCGGCTCCACCAATGGTCTGCGGGAAAAGGTCTTCTTCATCATTCGTATCTTGATTTTTGCGCTAGCATGCTATATAGGCTATGAGACGATCTACGGCTGCCCGCTCGAAGGCACCAAGGAGATTCTTGCTAAGTTCATCAAGGCGAAGGAATGGCAGAACGTGGCCTGGTGTTTCCGGACCATCTACAGGATGAGCGACAGACTGGAGAAACGGATGGCGCTGGTGCCGTGCATGGAGAGCATCAAGCTGCTGGCTGAGAACAGTCTGGATGCGATGAAGTACTGCCTGAAATGTCTGATGGTCCAGATGCCTCTCATTACTCAGACTTCAAAAGACGTGAACGCTATGTGGGACGTGCTCAATTTCCTCAAGGCAAAGTACAAATCCAGCCAGCAGGTGGGCAAACTCACCCTCGTCTTTGGATGCGAGCTGGTGAAACACAGTCTCCGGTTCGACATAAAGGATTGGCTCGCTGGAAACGTGGGGAGCATCCGCACCATGGTCATGACACTATATGACACCCAGTACAACGAGGACAGGCATCCGGTGCGCGTGGCAGCCGCCGTGGCCTTCGCAGATTTAATAGAGCTGGTCAACCCACAACTGCTGGTGAAGAACGCCTACCATCCGGATCTTGTGGAACTGCACTTCGGGGCGCTGAGGGTGCTGATCCAGTTGATGAACAGCGACAACGCGGAAATCCGCGGCTTCATCGCCCGCAAGCTCTCGGAAAGCTTCAAGACCACTGTGAGCGTCAGGGTAAAGAGTCTTCCTCATGGCGAGGTCACCACCGCGGAGGAGAAAGTCATTGTAATAAAGGAGGCGAACTTCAACGAGGACGCGACACTTGCCCTGCTTTTCGACAGAGTGGCTGCGACCGCTGCCGCAAAGCCTGAGGCCATGATGAAGGGCTACGTGGAACTTATGTGGACGCTCGTGCGCAACCTGTACTTCCTCGAAAACGAGCAGCGGAACGAGGGTCGCAACCTTATCTTCGTATATGAGCCACTCAACGGGTTCATGAACAACGTGGGACTCAAGCTCTTCGCCCTCGAGCGGCTGGCCAAGGTTGCCGACCTCGGCAAATATCTGAAACCGACGGAAGACAAGGAGAAGCTGTGGACGGGCGAGGAGGCGGTGCGGGAACTGTGGGAGATCCACAAGAACCCGTGCGGCACGACACGTCTGGCGTACATCAAGTTTGTTGACAAACTCGTGCGCACCCTCGTCCAGCACTATCTGCTTGGCGGGGAGAAGGAAAAGGTAAAGGAGATGGTGAAGGTGCTGGAGAAGAGTGGAGCCATGAATCGCGCGGTCATGGAAGTTGTCGCCGGGGTTGTTGGACTGTCTTCTTAAGACCGAACTCACACGAATAACCGACTATCACAAATTCGCAAGTTAGGATTGAGGCCCAAATGCGGGGGAGACGTAGGCAGAGCAAATAAACGAAACGGATGCGTAGATTACAATTGCTGCTGGAAAATGCTCTTCTTGAGCTCGGCGTTCTCCATCAGCAACTTTGTTGGTATTAGGTTGATCATTCCCTCGGTTAGCCAGATCTCGTCCTTGAGCTGAGAGAGGAAGGGCGCACATATGAGGATGTAGGCAGCCACCAGGGCGACCGAGAAGCAGGCCCACTTCACCGCCGCTACGGTCTCCGACTGGTAAAACTTGTTCTCCGCGCTCGACCTGAATCTCTCGTACGCCACGTTTATCGCCTCGTCTATGTACGTGTCCTTTATGTATTCTATGCAGGCTAAGCTCGTGTGGGGTCATACGAGCCTCGAGCAAACTTTCATCGGTCAGCAGCTCGTTGATTGTGGCCGAGGACCAGTTGTCGCAGGCCTGCCGCACCGCGTCAGACACCAGCTGGGTGTATCTGTATACATAGTTGCGGAGGCCAATCTTGAGGATGCCGCTGTCGATCTCCAGGCAGGCTACGGGGGAAAAGCTTTAAAGTCGGGGCTCACCTGCGCTGGTCGAAAAGATAGAACAGAGTTGGTCGGAGTCGAGAACGTCGGTGATGTCTCTGTATTCCGAGAAGATCGACTTCGACGACTTCTTGTAGGACAGAAGCTCCTGCTCGTACTCCAGTGTCTGCGCATAAAGCGTGTCAAAGGTCGACTTTGTGTCCCCGGAGGCGCAGATGTACTTGGAGTTCTGCGTGAGCAAACTCTCGTACAGCAGCAGTCCCAGCATCATGGTCTCAGAGTTGCGCCGGGCCAGCAGCGGCAGGGCGGTCGAGCCCACCTCGTAGCTGTCGTATGTGCTCACAACGAGATATGCGCAGATCCCGAAATATCCCAGCAGCAGCACCGCCAGTATGCTTATCTTCAGCAATGCCGACCGTTTTAGTGCAGAACTACGCTTGGTTTATGCGAGGGGAGTTACTCGCCAGATCGCAGGTGGTCGCGCTTGTGCTGCATCTTCAGCTTATTAAGGAGCTCCGCAGCGTTCTGGTCAGCGGGATGGGCCTCGTCCGGCGGGGCGAGTTCGTGGGTTGCCAGCATAGGATCCTGGGTGACCGGCACCTGATTGCCCTGCGTGGTGGTCTGCTTCGGATCCTGCGGCAGCTTCTTCCCCGAGATTACAATGTCGTCGTCCTCTTCCCTGAGCTCGCTGAAACGGGAGTGATACTTGGCGTTCTTGATCGAAACTCTCTTGGAGATGGACAGGATATTCTCGATATCGGCAGCCGAAATGCAGGCGAACGAGCCCAGTGCCTCCCGCTTCTGTCTCGCCACCTTCAGTATTATTGGCACTATCACTCCGTAGCACACAAGAGTGAAGGCGGCCCCGATAATCACCAGCGCCTCTAGCGCCAGCTCTTTGGTGCCGATGCCATCCGTATACGCGCTGGAACAAAGCGCGATCACATTGTGCACTGCGTCCCACAACGTGTCGATCGAGTTCTTCACTATGAACTCGCACTCCACCTTCAGGCTCTTCGTCGCCTCTGTCGCGGTGACCAGCGAGTCGGCCTTGTTTGCTATCTGGATCAAGGCGACGGAGAGAGGCACAGAGAGCTGAATATCGACGGTAGAGCCGGAGGACTGGAGCAGGGTCTGGACCAGCTGCAGGTACTGCGATTCGACCTGGCGAATCTGTGCGTCCAGGTCTGCGAAGTTCTCGTTCATGTCGTACTGCTTCCGTCGCATGATGCCGATGTGTGTGTCCAACTAGGGGAGCGAGGTTTACACAAAGAAATGTTATACGAGATCGCGTGCGTGCTGGAGCGTGTTGCTGCTGTAGTCCGTAGATTTGGGCCAGGTTCCGCTACGGCCGCGGGGTTACACTGGATATGGGGATACTCGAGAATCCCGTAGACTCGGCGGGTCTGGAACGAGATCGTCACCAGCGAGTAATACTGGTATGCGCCCCGCGAGATGAGTTCGAAGTTGCTCACCAGTCCTCTCGCTTCCACCCTCGACATCACGTAGTTCACCACTACCGCCACACTGTAAGCCTCGCATAGTACATTCGATGACGAAAAGCAGGATCGCGAGCACCGCCATGCATCTTCTTAGCAGTTTCACTGTGAACGGATATCTGCGCTCATATAGCTTCAGCTTGAACTCCTTAATGACCCGCGCCTCAGAGTTTCCGGTAGAGTTGGAGCTGTTGGAGGACCCGTAGGACGACCCATATGCGGAGGAGCCGTTCTCTTCGCCCTTGTCCTCGTGTCGCCCGCCACGGTTGTCCCTGTTGCTGGTCTCGGCCTTGGGATTGCCGCAGTCTTCCTCCTTGCGAATCGTCTTTCGGCACCGGCTGTCAGTGCTGCCCAACGCCTTGAGTTCCTCCTCGTGCCGGCCCAGCGGAAGGAGGTACGCGATTTTCATCTTCGCGAGGCATCCTGCCTTCTCCCCGTAGGACTCTTCCACGAGCTTGATCCAGAAGTTCGCATTGCCCAAATCGTCAGTCGGGAGGAAAGCGGCTGACTGGAGCTGGGTCTCCGCGTTGCTGCAGCAGTTGTCCTCCCTTGCCTGCTCCAACAGTTCCGGCGGCAGTTTCTCCTTCACCTTTCGCACCGAGATTTGGGTGATTATGCCGTCGTTTAGAGTGACACTCTTGTCGGCCGTGGGCACGAATTTTGGAAAGAGCTCGAGAAGGGAGCACTCATTTTTGGCCGTATCCGCGATCTCGACGGGGATGCCGAAGTACGTGTCGCATAACTCGTTGGTCCCAATGATGTGGTCGGCCTCGTCGCAGAGCAGGACGGCAGGCTGCATCTCGCCGCGGGAGAGGTAGGTGGGAATGTGGTGGCTCCGAGAGCTCGGCTTGATGAACAGCACGAACTCTTGTATCCCGCTCTCCAGACTGGGCACCACACACACGAGGATCTCACACTGCGCGTAGTGTCGCGACTTCTTCTGGATAAACGTCACGACCGGCGAGTTAAGGGTCTTGGTCACCATGGTGTCATAGAAGTGTATTATCCAGTCGTCGTGGTGCTTGGCGATGGGAGGAGGCATTAGCTTGTTAAGACTGGTGCCCACGAGCTCTTTCTTGGAGTAGCCCAGAAATTGCTCACACTCCAGACTTACGTCTCGCACCTGGGCCAGCGACTTGCGGTCCCCGCTTACTCTCACCACACAGCACTGGCTCTCCCAGCAGTTCCACTTCTTCTCTGTGCTTGTGACGATTTCGCGACTGTTCAGTATCCGCATGTATATTGCGTAGGCCTCAATCTCGTCGTGTATCACATTCTTCATGAACAGCCGGTACTTGTACAGGAACTCCACGTTGGTCTGGGTGATGGACATGATGTGCTCGTAGACCTGACGAATGCGCTTGATGCCCTGGTTGATCTGGGCCCCGTAGAGCTGCAGCTTGCCGGTGTCTGGCTCGGCCTCCGACACGATCTTCCAGAACTGCTGGTTGTCGTGTGCGCAGCTTTCCGCCGTCTCCAGAAATATGTTCATCTGCACCAGGTATTTGATGTTCTTCTCTATGTTAACAACGTAGTGCTTGCTGGACATGCTTTTGTCAACCCGGAACATCAGCGTAGACTCTATCTTCCTTGTGTGGTGGAAGATCTCAAACTGGAGCGCGAACGAGGGTCTCCACATGCGAGCATTCTGGACGCAGTACAGCGCCATGTAGCAATTCTGGAACAGTCTCAAATACAGATATGAGAGCTGCAGATGCATTGTTGGCACCTTCTGGAACTTGTTCAGTGCATCTTGAGTCAGGATGATGATGAAACGGTACCACTTGTCCTTGATTCGGTTGTAGGCCTCCATGAAGGCGCTGATTGTGCTGACCCGCGACTGCTTCCTCACGATTAAACTTCCTGTTGACTGGTCCGCTGAACTCGCAGTGCCGTCGTTGTACCGTTGGAGCGTGAACGCTTTCAGCTCGGCGCACACACAATCTGGATTCTCGCATGTCTCGAGATGAAGCACGAGGATGGAGGAGAGCAGCATGTAGTTCCGGCTGTTGGCCGGGTCCCGCACGTAGCTCAGCAGTCGATGGATGTAGATTTCCACGTCGTTTATCGTCTGCTGCTGGGCTGGCAGGCTGGTCTTCAGAATCCGCTCCTCCCTCCACAGTCGCGCCAGTTCGAAGCTGAACATGAAGGCTGGACTCAGCGCCATCCCGGCGAAGAGTTCCACGGAGGACTGGTTGGCGTAGAAGATGAAGGCGACCACCGTGTAGGTGCAAAGAGTGAATACCTCCTGAAAGGCGGAGACACAGTTTGCCCAGAGGCGATGTTCGCCGCCCTGGCGCCAGCGCATGACCAGGATGAAGAAGGACAGTACCGCCACCACGATTGACAGTTCTGTCAGTATGTCCCAACTCTCGCCGAAGGTGCGGAGAACACTGACGGTTAGCTTGAGCAGCAGACGGAGATATGGCACCATACTGTTAAAACAGGTCCAGGGAATGGCGGACTCGGGCTGGTCCTCACGTGCCAGGAAAACGTCGATCAGCAGGGTTAGGATGAGCAGCAGCTGGGTGAGGACCGCAAGAACTAGCCAGACGATATGTTCGGTCGAGAAACACTGTGCGAATCCGTTGCAGAAATAGATATCCACCAGTATCGCCTCAAAGGGCATCACCAATATGTTTTCGAAAAGGAAAACGTATATCGCGGAGACCTTGAAGAGCAGTCCAACAAAGTATGAGGGTCGATATCGGGTCAGTGTGGACGGCATCTTGAGGATGAGGAAGAGCTGGAGGAGAGACATGACGGCGACTAGCGTTATCACACCGACGCGTCGGGCCTGGTAGATAAGGTCGGAGTTCGAGGTGCTGCGCAGATTGAGTGCACTTGCGACGGTGTACAGTCCGGTCATTGCGTCCTCTGATGGGAACATGTTATTCAGAACGGAGAAGGCGATGATCTGCAGCTGGACGAGCTCGATGGCCTTGGCTAGAACGAAGAGGAATTCGCTGGTGAGCATGGCGTCGAGCTGTTCGGAGCCGAATAAGAACAGCTTCTGTTTGAGCCACTTCAGTCGCTTTCCGCTAACCATAATTAATTCAATACTTGGTGAACCGTATTTAACTTTATTGTGCTTACCTATATGGTAACAAGCTGGCTTTTTCCCTGTCGATTGATTAAATATTATAATGTTCATTAATGCTTTGACTTAGCGCGCGCAACGCTCAATTATTATGCAGCAATGATTATGTAATTATCCCCAGTGTGCTGAGGAGTGTGACTTGCGCCATAGGGGTTTTGGGGTGTTGGGGTG
>QFZN01002858.1_pt1 | contig 17521 bp, 16 predicted proteins | sample 1740101 | NCBI WGS metagenome assembly QFZN01 (sample SAMN09210849, study PRJNA391713) | Ciliate metagenome, whole genome shotgun sequencing project. | isolation source: combination of 50 Heterometopus sp. ciliate cells from an enrichment culture... | host: Heterometopus sp. ...
CCCAAAACCCCAACACCCCAAAACCCCTGTGGGTGTGCGACAAGCAGGTGGCAAATTGTTGTGAGAGCCTGCACGTGCGTGGAGCGTACTGGCAGACATAGCGAGAATATAATGTCGCCGACAGAGTGAAAATGGGCGTAACCTCGACCGCGAGGCGATTCCTCCGAGACAGTCCTCGGTCCGACTAGCAACGTGTCCGGCTCCACGAAGCCAGTCAACTCGACTATGCAGACCATGGGCCCGCACAGGATTCCGCAGCCGAGGTCCGCGACGCGAAGAAGGGCCACGAGATGGCGAGCCTTGCGATCCTCTCTATCAGGACAAGCACAGGTGCGGGACGGCCGGGAGAGCCCGGGGTCGAAAGGACGAAAAAGCCATTGGAAAGAAGTTATCAATTCGGAAATAAAATTTAAGCGACTGGTGGGCCGAAGCGAGGGGAGGACTGCGGCCCACACAGGAATCTCCGGGGAAAAAATTGCACTAGACGGGAGTTGAACCCGTGTCACCTCGCTGGCAACGAGATATCATGCCGTTAGACTACAAGTGCTTTCTTGGTTATTTAATTCTATCTCCCGTTATATACTCTGCACCCTCATAGAGCTCGTTATTGTTGTTCTTGGTGCTACATTGCTATTGCTATAATCATCGACACAGTTCACTGTTATTACTTACTCTACTATGTCTCGCAACAGCACACATCTGCATAGTCGCTTTCACGACACAAAATAATGAATTATTCGTTCTTCCTCCGCGGAATGTCGCCCCCGATGTTGAGCTCCAGCATGTCGCGTTCCGCGGCCTGGCCTTCCACGCTGAAGATTCCGCCCAGTTTGCTCAGGAACCGGTCCGCATATGCGTTCGGCGGTTGGCACGATATGTCCGACTTGCCGGAGAACTTGGCCAACACCCCCTTCAGGCCGCCCTCGCCCTTCTTCTCTATATCGTATTCCTGCAGGATGTCGATGATTCCGAACACGTAGGCGAAGTTGCCGGAAGGAGAGAAGAGACAGTTGCCGTTGCGCTGGAGCTCGGCGAAGACGTCGGGCATCTTGGCCTCCTCCACGAGCAGCTTCGACAGTTCTGGCGTCGCACGCTTCTCCTCCTCCAGCGGCCCCACGAACGACCTCGTCTCTCCTCTCACCCTTGCCACCGTTATTATCAGCGAGTAGTCCATTATGTTAATGCTCTCCAGGAAACGGACATCCTTGACCATCTTGGCCTGGGCGGCCTCCCAGACCGCAGCCTGTCCAGAGGCGATGGGCAGCGAGCCGTGGATGTTCACGAAGTCGATGTCTTTCAGCTTCGACAGGTTCCCCTTTATCCGATCGCTCATGCGAAGCCGCTTGGTGCTCCGGCTCTTCGGCCCCGTCCTCACGATCTCCCCGTACATCGGGCCCGTTCCCAGGAAGTATTTGCGAGTCACGTCGGCCTCCTCGACCTTGAGTTGTTGCCGGTTCACGGTTGACATTTTGAGATCGTACTTGAAGTCGACGAGGTCGCCAGGAAGGGGATCGATGTTCTGCATGATGAGACTGTAGATCTTGAACTTGCCGCTACGAGGTTAGATGGGCAGAGGGGGTTACTTGACGCGGATCGCGAAGAGTCCCAGCACCCGGCAGATGAACGACGAGTTCTGTATCACGTGTCGATGATAGGGAATGAGGAAGGTCTTGAGGAGCGTGTTCTTCTCGTACTTGGAGATCTGCTTGATGATGTACTTCTTGTTTGCCGTGCTGAACAGCGGGTACCCGCCCCGTCCCGACGTCTTGTCAAACAGCGCCTTGAGCTTTTCCTCGTTCGTGGCAGGACGGAGGGACTCGAAGAAGTCGGCCTTGGTGTACTTGTGCAGCACTCGCAGGTTCTGCATGTACTCGCGCGAGTACTCCTTCACCTCAATCTGGAAGTTCTGGTACGACTCCGTGTTCCTCACGAAGCCCTCCGGAAAGTTCTTGTTTCCGTAGAAGGTCCGCTTCTCCTTGGTGTGCTTGGCCTCGCCCACGTTTCCGCGCGGACTCTTCTCCAGCTTCGAAATCCGCTTGTAGAACGATTTGTCCGACATGAACGAGTCGTAGTCGATGTCTATCATCAGACACAATCCCGCCAGCGACCCGAGTATATCCTACGGGCTAGTAGCAGCACGAGAGTTACATCGTAAACCGCGCGTTCCTCAACCTGCTCAAATATGGTCTTCCTGGGACTGATCAGCACCGAGGCCTTGCCCCTGCTGCTGTGAGTTTGGGGCGAGATCTCGTCGTCAAGCTTCTGCGACACCTCGGTGAGCGAGAGCTCGTGGAAAGTCTCGCCGCCCTCCTCCTCGAGGAACTCGCAGGCGAATCGGGCCGCGATCGCCGACTGCAGCTTCTGCTTCACGTAGGGATCGTAGAGTCTGACGATCGACACTCCTATTCCTGAGCACGAGAACAGCACCGCGGCTAGGTTCCCCGCCATCCGATACACACTGGACCGCGGAATCGTTTTCCACAGCATCGGCAGCAGCTCTGCCATACATCCTGGCATGACCGTCGCCAGGAAGATTATCATATATTTGATGTGACGAGTGAAGAGGTCCCGGTCGGCAAGAACGCCGGACTCGAGGATGGCCTGCTGCTGGTTCTGCCCCACCAGCTTCTTCCGCTCCCCGTACACGACCCATATTGAATAGATGACATAGGGGACGAGGAGGAAGATGATGACCACGTGGAGCAGTTCGGACAGGCTGCCATCTGTGATCCCGTCTATGAGGTAGTCCTTGATTCCTGTGTCCTGAAGGATAAAGGTGGAGGCCACGAGACACACGAAGGCGAACACGATCGGATACACGATGTACATCTTGCCGAGACGCTGACGGGCGTTGTAGACCTGGCAAAGGCTGACGATGCAGTGGCACAGGCTGCAGTAGAACCCACACATCGCAAATGTGAACATGACGCCCACCATTCCCTTGAATGTGTCGTAGTAGATCTTGCTGCTAGGATATTCGTAGCCGGTCTCCCTACGCGATTGTGAAGTGTCGGTACCAGTAGCCGAAGTTGTTGAAGGTCTGGATGAATGTGTACGCCCCCATGAAGAGGTGGCAGACTATTATCATGAAGGCGATGACGTTGTCTATGGGAGATAGATGAATCGGGGGTACAGGTGCTCTTGCGCATTTCGGGGTAGAAGAAGTGGGCGAAGAGCGTGACCAGACAGGTGAGGCAGGAGAAGAACGCGCCCACCGGCGCCAGCAGGTATCGGATGTAATACACCCGCACTTCCAAGTCTGATATCCCCATCTATAATTTCTTTCCTATCTGCTGCGATTATTGCTATTTTAATCTCTCCCCTAACTTGTGCCAGCAGCAGAACGGCAGTGTGTGAAACCCTGATCGATTGAATATATGTGATAGCGCACTCACTTGAAAGGCAGAGATTGACACACATAACGATTAAGGATCGTATCGCTGGGCATCGAAGCCTGAGACCGCGTCATAGTACACCACGATCTCGAACTTGCCGGCCTGCAGCGGCTGCGACGTCGACGCTATCATCAAGTACGTCCCGGGCTCTAGTTGTCTCTACAGAATGTAATCAGCCGAGATACTCTTTCGGTGACCAGATAGCCGGGGATGTTGGTATACTTCCCGCCGTCGGTTGACAGGCAGGGAGTGAACAGTGGGGAGTAGGCCACGTTCTTGGGCGGGTAAGGGTACGCCACCTTGATGACGGCCAGGTTCACCTCATATGTGAATGTGTGCGGGTCCGTGTCCACCATCCCGGGCGCCTTCCGTTCTTCCACCATTCTTATCCGTGCCTGGAAGTCGCCCTTCGTGGTGAGCCTGAAGCTCGTTATCGGGTTCTTGTAGAAGTAGTCCTGGCTGCCGATGGGCCCGCCGCAGCTGTTGGAGGTCCATTCTCTCTACCCATCATCGCCTGCAATCCCGTACAGAGATTGAGAAGGACTTCAGTCCGTGGCCCTCCGGCTTAATCTCGCTGACGGAGAGAGGAATCGTGCTTTCGACCACAGCGCGATATCGGCCGATCATAGTGGGAAGCCAGTTGGCCAATATGACCGTGAAGAACTGGTTGCACGGGAGCGACATCTCCACGCATGCGAACTGCGGCCTGTACACCAGTTTCTACACAGCTTTTCTATCCTTGCACAATACGTCTGCAATCTCCGGCTGGAGCGTCAAGATCCGGTTATTGTTCCCCGGCTGTGAGACCACCACTGTTGTAAAAGAGGACTTGGGACCTTCGTAAGAGATTCGCACGGCCGCAGTCTTTGGCACGGGCGAGTCGCAGCGGATGGTGTACTGCGGGTTCTTGTAGAAGAATTGGCCGTGAGGCTCCCCGCCGCTGTTCTCCTCAGTAATGTCGAGGGCGATTTCCTTGCGCTGGACGTACGGCTCGACCACCTTGGTGACCGTGAAGTTGGTTCCTGACACAAAGTAAATGCTACCGTCGGGTGATACGATTGCACACTTACTTGTAGTAGAGGTCGCGGCGTCTTATGAACTGTCTCAGCGCGACGTTTATGTAGTGCTTCTGGAAGAGCTTGTCCCTGGGGATAGTGAACCGATATGCCTTGATCTCGTCGGTAGTCAGGTCGTTCTCGCTCAGCGGGTAATCGTTGTACACCACCTTCCCGTACTTGTCGTTCTCAAAGGCCGAGAGCCCGATCAGGTCCTCGCCCATTGCCGACTCCGGCAGGTCGCCAGCAACCAGCGGCTCATCTTTTGTATGGAGCTTGGTGACGATGGCATAGAGCACAACTTCTGGCAGAGTGTCCATCGGGGTCAGATTGAAGTCCAGTGAATATTGAGGACTTTGGAGGAGGTTGAACTTGTCGTCGCACATGTCCTTGAGCGGGTGCATGTCCCACACGTTGCGTCTTCGGGTCAGCAGGTTCGGTCTCCAGTTTATGTCAATGTAGTCGAAATATTCGAAGACAGAGTCGAGGTCGATCCAGAACAGTCGGTCCTTCCTCTGAAGCAGCGAGTCATATCCTGCTGCCGCCTTCAGTTCCTTGCTCCAGTTCACAGGATCCTCCCACGAGTAGGCGCCGCTCCATTTCAGCTCGAGTCGAGTGTTCTTGACGAGGAAGAGTTTGTGGGGGCCGGATTCGAGGGTCTCAAGGACGGCGTAGGAGCAGAAGCTCTTGAGTCCGACCTCGCTCTCATCCTTCACTGCACCTGTGCTAAGGATGACGGTGCGGTCCTTGAGCAGCGCCTCGCCCTTCAGGTGCTCCCAGAGGTAGCCGCGGTCCAGAGTCTTTAGCGACAGTCGTTCCGGCAGCCACGACGTGTACGCGAACATCACGTTGCTCGGCTTCGGATTCGAGATGTTGCCGTACCCGCCGCAAACCTTGGCGTAGGCCTTCTCTAGGATGGGCGCCCACAATGCGCCGGTGGGGTCGTAGGTGAAGAGAGGCGCGCCAGCCTCGCCCAGGGGGAAGTAGTCGTCGACCGTGACTTCGCGCCAGGTGCCGTTGAAGTACATCTTCACCGCGTACTTCCCGCTCGGGTTGTATATCGGGCTCCCCGTCTCGTCCTGAGGATATATGATACCCGAGATGACGTGGTCCTTGGGGCTGGACTTGAACTCGTAGTGGGCAGCCGCAGCCAAACATGCGACAACAGCGGAGTTCTCGCCCATGCTAGCCACCAGGTCGTATCCGTGGATTCCAGCTGCGATGGGCTGCGGAGCCACCGACTGCGGCTTGTACGTCATCACATACGGCGCAGGCTTGAACAGGTCTGCCGCCCTCACCCACTCCCTAAACATGGGAACCTGCTTCCGGGAGAGAGGGAGGAAGAAGGCATCGTCCTTGTAGACAGACTTGTCGCAGATACTACCAGATCGTGAACTCGCTTTGTTTACTCGAGGACGCCGCGGGACTCGAACCACACCGGACACTTCACGCGTCCGAACTCTGCGCTCCTGTTCTCCATGATCTCTCTCTCCTCAGGCTTGAGATCGCTGAGCCAGAGCTTCTCGTTGTACCGCGGCTGGTCCTGCATCAGCTTCTTGCACTGTTCCGCGCTATTTTGGGATTATCGGTTTGGATGTGTACAAGTTCATCGACTCGTTGATGTCCTTGCGGAGCTGGTCGGCCCGAGCCTTGTCGTGGACAGAGGGGAGCACCTTGTTCTTGATCAGCGCGTGGGTTATGTACGCATTAACACCGGACTTGAGGAGGAACTTGCGGGCATCGGCCTTGGCCTCCTCGCAGATCTTGTCGCCAATTCGTTTGTACATATCGGCACATTCCAGCGTGGGCACCGCGCCAGTCTCTCCACCCGCCACGTTCTCCGTCTTTGTAAGCGTGGAACGGAAGGCGACCACCCTGGAGCGGGCGGCCTCGGACATCTTGACGGCGCGTTCTGCCAGCTGTCTGACCTCGGCCTCAAGCTGAGGGTCGAGGACGTTGCGCAGAAGCGAGAAGAAGACGTCGATGGCCTCGTTGAAGGAGGCGAGGGCGGTCTCGTCCTCCTCAGCCTGGAGGGCCAGTTCGCCCGCCGCCATCGCGTTCTTCCCTATGTTGAGTCTGGATACCATTCGGGGTTGGAATCGCTTTATTATATATCTAATGTATTATGCCAGATAAGGTGAGCTACGAATTCTGACTAGAGTAGTAACGCGATTGCTTAGTTCTAATGAATGTTCAACAGTGTGTTTAGCGTTCTGATTAGTCCCCCATTGTCACCTCCGCATTGCGTCGCACCACATCACACGCAATATCCAGGAGTTGATCGCATATTAGCTTATTATTTCATAATACATTATCAGCCTTATCGCCTATTTAGGCGTTGTCTTCTTGACGAGGTACATGGGCAGATCTGGATCGTTATCTGGTATGCCGCGCTTTATGATGGCCTCCACATCCGATGCGCTCGTCGACTTCTCTCGCATCTTCTGGTAGTACTGCAGCTTGAGCTTCTCGAAGTACTCGATGTAGTTGTCCTCGACCGCCGGATTCAGCCCCTGCTGCTTCAGTCCTTCCTTGTCCTCCTCCTCTAACGCAGCCACCTTCTGCTGCTTCTCGTCCGCCTTCCCGCTTGACTCCCCCAGACTTGTTGAGGGAAAGTCCGGGGAGGCTGAGCCGCTCATGCGTCGCTGGGCCAGCTTGAAGAATTGCAGCGCCTGCGCTGGGACCGAGGAGACCAGGAACTTGCCGAAGTTTGGCAGGTCGTTGTACACACGGTCGAACTCAACCGTGGACACAAACTTCCGGTGCTGGCAGTAGCTCTGCTCGATCTTGTGCTGCAGCTCGGATAGGTCATCCACGTCGCGCATTTGCTGGTTCCCTATCTTCACGAACACTATGCTCATGGGGAGGTCGACAATGTTGGAACATTCTGCGAAAGCTTCCTCGGCATCGTCCAGCACGCCTGCAGTCACGATGTACAGCACGTAATAGTTGTTGAGCATAGGAGTGGAAAGATTGTTGTTGCTGCTGTTGAGGTTGTGCTGGTTGTAGCGGTACTTCCGCCGGTACTCGTTCAGCTCGTACTGCGCCAGCCCTTTCGCTGTCCTTATCACCTCGCAGTAGTTGACTGGGAGACACAGTTCCACCGACTTGATCGTCTTGATATAGGACGAGACAAGCTCCTCGCGGTTGCGAATCATGGGGTCGAAGATGTTGCCATTAAGGGAGAAGCAGCTGCTAAGTCTGGACTTCTTGGGGACCACCTTGGCTCCGAACCCGTAGGAGAGCATCTTGGAGTAAAAGGGGTAGACCTTGGACTCGATGGCGTTGAGGGCTTCGATGTACATGTTGGGCCGGATCTTATCGAAGTGGTGCATGCACTTCAGGCTGTCGAACGTCAGGTTCCCCAGCGAGCAGTCCACCGCTATAATCGGCACCAGCTTCACGTTCGAAAACAGGATCGATCCCAGGGTTAAGATGGGCTCGACGTTCCGGTTGGTCACCACCAGTTTCCCGAACTTCTTGTTCTTCGTCTTGATCGGCAACTCCTGAAGTGGGGAGGAGGAGGTCTGGACCAGGTCGCGGATAGACACAGAGCACGTCGCCAGGCTCTTGTTGTCCCCCTTGACCAGGCCTATGGTGCTCGCCCTCCGGGAGGAACTGCCGTCCTCGAAGACAAACTCGAGAGTCTTCTCCTCCCAGGCGCCCTCGAACGCTTCTGACGAGAGGACCAGCGGCTCGAAGGCGAAGTCGTGCGGGGTCTTCTTGGTGGAGAAGGCGTTCTCTGACTGCTTGATGAACTTCAGTCCGTCGCCCACCTGTTGGTAGCAGGTGAAGTACAGCGGCCCTTTGAGTCTCGATCCTTGCACCTCCATCTGCATCACCAGTTGTGCCAGGTTCTCCTGCTTCTTCTCAGTGACTGAGAGGGTCAGATACGTCTCATCGTTCTTGTGCTGATCGTCGACTGTGGCCACCCGCTTCCGGATGTCGTGGTTTTTAGCCACGATTGCCTCGTTGAGATCGAAGAGCGCACTGCCGTATGGAGGACGATGCTGAGGGTCGCGAAGTTCCTTCACGTCCTCATAGCGATAGATGGAGATGCGCATAGTCTGGTCGGTACCCATCTCGTACGGCAGGTTGTACGGCTTGCTGCATTTTGGCTTAGTGTCATTCTCGTACTTCTCGGTCCACTTGAAGCCTTGTTGCGTATTGCCGTACTCCACCTTGTAGGACAGAACGAACTTCTCACAGTCGGAGCGGCCGGAAATGGGCGGAAGGCCCTCACACTTGAGGCGCACCTCGATTCGCATGGTGCTGATGATTGCGCTGCTGGACTCGTCGATGCTTCGGCTGACAAGTTCCATGCCCTCCTGCTCGGTGCCGGGTACCGGTTCCACAGGTCCGGTGCCTCTGCAACATCTACCACCCATTATTACTGTTCAAGATTATTGATTATAACAAGAAAAGCGATTCATAGAGAGTCTGCTCGGATATACGAATTACAACGTATAATCAGACCGTTGCGCCGCACTTTCTCTGGCCTATACTATAACAGGCCACCATATCATGATCGCCATATATATATCAGTGCATCTTTCGCATTGCGTGGTGGTGTCATCCCGCAATCCTTCTTCCGCCAAGCACTGCGTCATTGCGTGCAAATTATTGAGCTGATCAGAACCGAACTATTTCTTTAGCGACTTAAGCTCGACCTTGTAGTAATCGAAGGCAACGAGCGTAGGCTTCTCACTGTCCGTGTAGAAATAGCCGTGCTCATTTGTGGGGCACGCGTAGGTGCTGTGCTTCCCGATTAACGTCGGCTCGGACAAACACTCGTCCGGCACCCATATATCCCACTTGCCGAAGCCCACCACGTCGCGGTCCGACCCATACTCTTCCGACGCGTATATCGCCGTCCCTAGTCCCTCAGCCGTTATCTTGCATTTGTTGAAAGTGCTGAGGGAGAACGTGAAAGCGTTGGCATCGGCTTTCCACACATCGCTATTGTCGAAGGTCTGGGTCGTGTAGCCGCCGAACTGCAGGTTGGTGTCCTTCTCGCGTGCCACGAAGTATCCTGGCGCCACCGTCGCTATCGCCTTCCTCACATTTGTCGTCGTGCAGCTGTCTCCGCTTGCCGAGAACACCTTGGTGACGACCACCTGCTTGCTGCAGTTCTGCGCTAATATGTTGTACTGGAGCCAGGCGGTCTGGCAGGTCGCATGGGTGTCGTCGAATTTCTTGACCTGCTCGCCCAAAGCATTCACGATGCGGGTCAGGTTGGCGATTTTCTCGTTCAGCGTCACAATCGTCGCTTTCAGTCCTGTGTTCTCGGTGGTCAGATCGGCGATATTCTTCGTCAGCTCCGCTATCTTCTTGTTCAACTCGACAATCTGAGCCGTGAGCTGCTCGACCTTCCCGGCCCACCCCTTGATCTGTTCCTTCAGCTGCCCGATTATGTCCTCGAAGCTCTCCGCCGCGGCCTTCATCGCCTTAACAATAACGGTCTTTTCGATTTCTACTACCACGAGGCTGGCGTCCCGAGCCTTTATAGTGGTAGCCTGGCCTACAATGGTCTTGTCTCTCTCTGCGATCATCGCATCCTGAAGATGCACAATCTGTCTCAGCAGGGTCTCGGTCGCTGTTAGTTCGGAGTTCTGGAAACTGAGCTGGAGGATGCGTGTGCTCATCCCAGCGATGGTCAGCTTCTGGTCGGAAACCACTTGCAGCAGTCCTTCCGTCACATTCTTCAGCAGTGCGTTCGTCGCTGTTAAGGCGGAGATGCGCATGTTCTTCTGTGTCAGGACCAGATCAGTTATGGCGGCAGCCTTCTGGAGGAGCGAGACCGAGATGGACATGCCCGAGAGCTGCATCGTTTTCTGGGCCAGAGCGCCCTGCAGGTTCTCCGCGGTTTTCCTGAGTAACATGTTCGCGGCATTTAAAGCGGAGATCGTGATGTTCTTCTGAGCAACGACGATCTCCAGCTGGCGGATGTCCTCGTTCTTGATCTCGAGAACACGCTTATAGATGCTCACGGTACCATTCAGGTACAAGATCTCCGCATCCTGCTGGGCGATAAAAGCGGTAAGGTTCGCGATGGTCTTCTTGTTCTCCTCAATGGTGGCAGTGAGACTTTTCACCACAATCTCTAACCCCGATATCTTCATTTCCAGCTCCGTGTTGTTGCTCCTCAGCTCATAATTTTCGATGGTGAGGTTGCGATTCGACTCGGCCAGACGTTTGTTGCTCTCCCGGAGCTGGACGAGTTCATCGTCCTTCTGCTTGATCGCCTTCATGAGGCCCTCTATCTCCCCATCCTTGGAGGCCAGCTTGCTGTTCAGTATCAAGTCGTAGACCCCTGTGCCGACCAAGAGGGCCGAGCTGACTCCCATGAGCAGCTGGTAGACAAGACATCCATCGTCGTCCCCGGGCTCTGAGAGGGACTGCGGAGTGGACACAGGAACGCTCTATGTGCAGATCGGGATGGAAGGATACGATGCAGATGGCCGCGAACACTGTTAGAACTAAGAGCGCAAATATGGATCTTCTCATTATATAATATTTTACGCTGGCCAGAAGCCATATCGGACATTCGCTCAGTATTGATCGCCGGATTTCTTTTCGCGTTAACAAAGCGGCTCTCTAACTATTATTCAACGATAGTGTCCTCTACACCTCAGAATAGCACATCGCGCATTCACATAGGCCAATATATCTCCCCTCCCCTTAAATAAAGAATAAGCAGCACAAACAATATGTCGCATCCACTCAACGAAGCGAAAACTGCAGACACCGCACAACCAGCGGCAAAATCGCCGGAGCCCAACCCTGCGCTCGAGGGAATGATCAAGCCCATGATCTCGAGCGCCCTCACCGAGTGCAGCATCGCCACCAACGAGACCTTGACCACGCAGCGCAAGCTTCTGGACCGCCTGCTGGAGATCGAATCCAGTATGTGCTATTTTCGCAATATGGTAGAGCTCTCCGCCGTGTATAACACCGACGTCGCACTCAACGACTGTGTCAAGTCAGCGATCGCGAAGGCGGCCAATTTGCGTGAAAGGATAAGCAAGCTGTCGAACTACACCGGCACCATCGAGGCACGTGTCATCAAGATCAGTCATGTCGTTCTCAAGGAGCTAATCTAATGTTCTCGCCTACGTATTATATGTCGTATGCATATCGAATTTGCTGTGATATCCGAAAACATAAATGATAAGTCTCCCCAAGTAAACGCGAAAGTTATTTGGTCACACTTAGCTGGAAATCAGCAGCTGTGTCAGCCTTGCGCCGCCTCCGCATAAAGGGCGCCTTTCTTCGTGCGATAATCGTTGAAGTCGTGTCCACCTCTTTCCCGGTCACTTGCCTCAGTTCTTCCTTCGTCTTATCGACAAACTTTGTGATATATCGTTCCAGTTCCGCTGGCGCCGCCTTCCCTTCTGCTTTAAGCAAGTTCTATCACACATGGATCAGACCAGAAGAATCGTACCCTGATCGACCTGAAGACACTGTGGGCATGCTTGAGGCAGTCGTCGACCTCTGCTTCCCTTCCAGGCTTTTGAAGCGCCAGAACCCACTGCGCTACAGCCGCCAGCAGCACCGAGACGAGGCGCATTTCTGTCTTCAGTCCCGCCCTCCGCGCCGCCGCCGCCTTGTATAGCTTTCTGTACGTTCTGAAGACCTGCTTGTGCCTACCGGGGGTGAGCAAAGGTGATCTTGCGAGAAGCTGAGAGGCTCGGAGCGGAGGAAGGAGAGCATCCAGTACTCCTTCCGCCCGCAGAACTCGGCCAGTCTGTTCCGCTCGTCGGGAAGCGTATCCAGCCCGCCAAAATGTCGCAGGTTGAGGCGTTCCACCTCTGTTAGCACGGTCTCCAGTGGGAACGCAAACCCGTATCTCTCGTCTGAAACGTAGTATCGAACCGCGAGTTCGTGCAGTCTTGTAGCCAGCGAGCCGGGATACTCTGCTCCCTTCTCCTCGTATTCCCTTCTTATTATGCGGATGTACAGATCCCGGACCTCCTCGACGTGTGCGGGCTCGGGACGCTGGTCCTTGGCGGAGTGTGCGATGATTTGCACGCAGATCTCCCACAGCGCGAATCTCTTCGCAAAGTTCTCGTACAGCTCCTGTATCCCCACGAAGTTCTCCCCCAACTCCTTAATCGCGCTTTCAAGCTCGTTTTTGCGGTGCCCCGTCATGTGCCCGATCTGATCCTTAAGGGCGGCAAGGGTGGACATCTGGATTCGCAGGGAGCTTTTGCAGACCTCGATGTCCTCCCGGAGTTTGGCCAGTTCCGATTCAGCCCCCGGATCGTTGATTTGTTCCAGACATTCCAGCGCCGTGTTCAGGTACTGCATCCTATCTTCGAGCGAGAGTCGTTCCTCCTTCCCGGTCTCAGCCTCGATCTCCGCCTTGCTCTTTGTCGCCAGTCTGTACAGCACGTTCACCGCGTCTCGGAAACGTCGTTTCTCAATCAGAATCTTGTACAATGCCTGCGACTTCGCCGCCATGAACTCTTCGAGGTGCGGCGACTTCAGTTTCACCAAGATATCGTCCAGCTCGTGTTCGCTGAGCCACCTGAACACCTGTCTGTGGAAGGCTTCGTCCTCACAGGATTCCAGCGATTGTTTCACGGTCTCTTCTAGCTCTTGTGCAAGTTCGGAGCGGTCCTGGCCCTCGAATATGCCGGAAAAGCAGGTTTCGGTGCGCGCTGGGGATTTTGCTGAGGCGTGATGTGTGTCTGTCGTGTGGACATGTGCGTACGAGGCCCGGAAAAGCTCGTCCAGTGCCTGGAGCAGCAGTTCGTAGCAGTCAAATTTGTTGTTGCGCCTCGCAGGGGTCCAGAAGCTCTGTTCAAGCGATGAGCGAAGACAAAGCTGCGTCGCCGCGACGTGCTGTCTGAGGAAGAACAATGCCGGCAGTATCATCCTTAGGTTTATTAGCCGGATGTGCTCGAAGAAAGCGTCGAGGGCGGCTCTGACATTTCTGTGCTGAAGGGCTGGGTCGGTGCTCTGGGCCGCCTGGTCGAGTAGCAGTTGGGCCGTGTAGACCTCATAATGTGCGACTGGGAAGTAGCTCGGACACTTGGCCCGCAGCTCCCCCGCGATCTTCAGCGAATCTTCCCCGCGAGCCCGCTGCGTCTGCAGATAGTCCAGCACCAGACCCATCAGAAACGCGGGCGGCACCTGCATCCCCACCAGTTGCTTAAAGACCACCGCGGAGAGGAGCTTCCGGTCCTCCGGTGTCTGCGAATGGCTCAAGTCGTCGAAGGCTTCCGAATCGTCCATGATCGAGAGAAGTTCCAGCCCTTCCAGACTCCGCACCAGCACCTTTCGCAGCAGATCTAGCTCTGTTTTCTCAGTGTCCACAAGTCTTTCCGCACCCGCTCCCGCCTGTGCTCTCCCAGAATATGATGAATCTACCGTTCTGCCTTGCATATATAGGATACTGATGCTGAGCTTGAGGAAGAGGTCGGCGTTTTCGTCGACGAACATCTTGACAGCAACAAGCTTCTGCTGCACGGCCCGTCGCTGGTCCGCGCTCCACGTTGCGGAGAGCGAATCGCCGCCCTCGCAGCGGGTGACGAAGCGTTCCCACACAGGGCGGACCACTCTTCCCACATAGAGGTACATGGCGGTCATCCGGGCTAAGGTGTGAGCTAGGGAGAGAGCAAAAATACTGGAACGAAGCTTCTCAGAGTCGGAGATGAGGACGTTGAGGCCGGAACGGGCCGGCGCGGGGGCTTCGGAGTCGAGCTCAAAGAAGAGCTTGGTTGCGGTTCTCTATTGGAGGGGGTAGCGTGGGGAGCGAGTACGCTGAGGGTGGCTGAGTGGGTGCGTTCGGTACGTTTCTCCCTGGCGGGTGCGGGCGCTGCCAGGATTTCCGATGAGAAGTCGAAGTACTCCGCGGACGGGTTGATGGCGATGTGCAGGAGCATGGCGCAGGTTTCGACATTTCCATACGACTTCGCAAACGCTGCGAACGTCGTTCTGTTAAGCGGAATCGTGCTGATGATTCGGTGCAACTCATCGACGGCTCTGGGTGCGACGAAGGTGGAAACGGATTTCGAGCTCATCACGTAGTACTCCGTGAAGGACTGATACGGGTACCTGCTGAGCGGGGGCATGCATGCGAACGAGCACGTGCCGCTCTGACTGCCCTGATAGAGCAAATTGGGGTTGATCGCGGTCGAGTTCAGCCCCAGCATGTCGACCACCTCTGGAGCCAGTCTACGTTCTACCGGCTCCTCCTTGATGTCAACAACGAGTCCGTCACGGTCTCGCTCAACACAATTCGCCCGCACCAGCGCCGACATGGTCTCCCCCTCATGCTTGGTCCTTGCCAGCCTTCCCTCGCCCACTGCTATGTCCGCCAGGGAACTCTTTCCAGACTCCAGGCCCATTCTTGCCATAATCATGAACCGCCCTCCTGTGGAGCGGAAAACGTGTGCGATCTCCTCGGACTCCGACTTTCCGGCGGGGGAAAACTGAGGGGGCGGAATGGCCCGGAGCACCTGGAAAACCCCTGTAAACTGGGCATCGCAGAACACTAGATCTTCGCGGAGAGGCTCAAGGGCCAGATCGCGGTTGCGGGCCTCGAAGGCGACGAAAACCCGGAGTCCGGAACGGCAAACGACCTGGAGCTGGCAAGTGTTGGAGCAGGTTTTCTCGAGCGGGACGATGCCTGCGATGTCGACGTCGTCGGCTAGGTAGGGCGTGCCCTCGTCGGATTCACGCAGTTTTCTGAGGAGTTCCTGCTGTTCGACTGCACAGATCTTTCGCATCGAATCAGCGTAGGCACCCAGGTCGTAGACCACGATCTTGCTGCTGGCCGGCGCCCGGGGCAGCGAGTGCAGCAGTGTGTACGCCACGTTTCGCGTCTCGTCAATGCATATGTCCTGAACAAAGAAGCCAGCATGAGGGTCGAGCAGGGAGGGCGCAAGGGAAGCGAGCCAGCCGCCGGAGTGGTCGGTTCGCTCGAGCTTTTCCTCGTGCCGAAGACAGCCGCTGGTGTGCCGGTAGCGGAGCTCACAGACGTGGCCGTCGCTTCCGCCGTAGAAAAGTCTCCGGCCGCACTTGCTATACACGATTCGATTCACCGAGACGCCCTCAGTGGATGCGACGAAGCCCGTAGGCACGAGCTGCATGCTGGGGTCGGTGCAGAGGCGGAACAGCGAAATTGACGCCCCCGTGGCCACCCATAGTGCTAGTTCAGATGGGGCGAAGAACGACTCCAGTCCCATGATTAGCGGAGTCAGGGCGACTGCCTCGATCGGCGCGGTCACCGGGTCAAAGGACACAAGGTCAGCCGGATTGTAGAGGCTCCAGAGATAGATGCGCGAGTCAATGCACACATAGGCGCGTCCAATCTCGGGCCACAGTCCGCTGAACGACGTCCTGAACTCTTCCCTCGAATTCGCGTAGTGGCTCATCACGATTCCAGGAATGGGCGACTCTGCGACCTTTCTCATCGGAATCGAGCCTGTCTGTCCCCCGTAGGAATATGGCGCAGAACCATCATTTAGTGCGGTGAGCCAGGTCTGCAGCTGCTCGAAGTCAATGAATTTCTCGTCGGCGGCCAAGGCGTCGTCGACCAGCTGGGCCCCATCACGACTTGCCTGTATCTCTTGCTTCTCCTCCGTGGTAGAGTCCACTGTTGGACGGGCTGGCGTCACCCGGCTCCACAGCGCGGGGTCCGACCTTGATATGGAGGGGGATGGCTCTTGCGGCCGGGCGGCTTGCTGGACGATATCGGCATAGGCCCGCTTGGTTCCGAATCGTAGAGGTCCGGAGCCGACGGTCCGTGTTGCTGGGGGCAATAGTAGAGAGGACTGCTTGGCAGCAGCGATGTCTTTGGGCTCGTAGGCCATAGTTATGCTGCAATTTGCTCCAATAATATTATTATCGCAAACAATGAGGCGAATATTCTTGCGGCACAACACTGCTATGTGCGCGAGTGCTAATAGTATCCCCAAAGTGAAGATAGGATAAAAATATTCGAAGTAGTCAGCGGTCAATGCACATATAATATTCTGGATTCACGATGCAGCAGCGAACTTTCCCCTGGCTTAACCCTCGTCACTCGAATTGCGATATAATAATCTACTAATTAAAATCGCACAGCCTAATGAAGGGCAACAACAACAGTCATCCTGACCACGACAAGCCTCACACCACTATGTCGTTCCTACGCGAGGCAAGCCACTTCGCCCTCTCAGGGGCGGCGGCCACCGTGGCCTACTCCATAGTGTACCCGCTGGAGACAGTGAAGACGCGGACGCAGATGAGCAGCGAGGCCCACGCCGGCGCTCGCTCTTCCCCCTGGAAGACCTTCCGCAACATTCTCAAGCTAGAGGGCAAGAGTGCACTGTACAAAGGACTGTCGGCGGCAATATGCCATCCGCTGATATGCTCGTCGATGCGCATGGGGTTCTTCTTCTTCTTCGAGGACCTCAAGAAGAAGCAGAGTCACAAGCAGATCCTCTCCTTGTTCGAAAAGTCCTACCTCTCTCTCGCCGCCGGCGGGCTCGGCGAAATCCTCGTCATTCCTTTCGACGTGATATACGTGCGGTACCAAGCAGACGGCGGACTCCCGGCGGCACAGCGGCGAGGATATACGGGCATCTTCAACGCTTTCGCCAGAATAGTGAAGGAGGAGGGCGCGCTGGCCCTCTGGAAGGGGACGGTGCCGTCGATCCTCAAATGCATGGCGATCAACTTCGGCATGCTCACGCCCTACTACGAGTGCAAGGAGCGGCTGGCCAAGCATCTTGGCTACACTCGTGTCAACTACCTCATCTCCGCCGCCATCGCCGGCTTCGGTGCCAGTCTCATCACTCTTCCTGTCGACAACGTCAAGGTCAAGCTGCAGAAGATGCGCGGCAACCAATACGCAGGAGTGCTGGACTGCATACGCAAGACGTACAGGAACGAGGGCTGGAAGGGCTTCTGGTCAGGCCTGCTGCCATTCTACCTCTTCTTCGCCCCCAACGTGATGCTCACTCTCTTGTTTAATGACTTCCTGAGAATAAAGACTAACGTGTGCCACTGCTAAGCATTACTAACGTCGCGAACTTCTTTTTATTGCCTCACGTTTCAGAACCGCAGGGGTTTTGGGGT
>QFZN01003282.1_pt1 | contig 17453 bp, 13 predicted proteins | sample 1740101 | NCBI WGS metagenome assembly QFZN01 (sample SAMN09210849, study PRJNA391713) | Ciliate metagenome, whole genome shotgun sequencing project. | isolation source: combination of 50 Heterometopus sp. ciliate cells from an enrichment culture... | host: Heterometopus sp. ...
AATCGCTGGCAAGGCTGCCGGCATAGCTTTCGGTTTGCGGGGCATATTCACTCCTTGGTGACATGTTATGCCCTAAACACGAAATTTCTGACAGACCCAGATGAACAATCAAATCCGTGTGCTTTAAAGATTTATTTTTAAATTTCCCCGATTCAAAGCGCCATCCCGGAAAAACGGCCGCTACATCGTTACACACACTATAAAGTTCTTCTTTTAAAGTCTTCATCGTTATCTCATTGTTTACGAATGACAACCACTGGCGTCTTAGGGAGGGATCCACTCATACCCGCCTCGCCAGCATTAGTACCTACCTTCGTTCCAGTTGCAGTACCGGACTGGATCCCGGGATATACAACGTTCTGGTTTTTGGTCAGAGAAGCACCTCCGGTTTTTACTTCGATAACCGCTTGACCTTGTTCGTTCAGGTTGAAAGATGTTATCGGTCTTCCGTTTGAATCAAGTAGTGGCGCCCCATTTAGATCCTCAGCCACATAACCTGATGGTACGCAAGATCATCAAGACGCGTGGACACTTCCCAAGTGACGAAGCCGCTACCAAGCTCATTTGGCTGGCGCTGCGCAATATCACTGCTGCCTGGAGCCTATACCAGCGCCGAATATTTCTAAGTAGGGCCACGTTTATCACTTCGTTCTCCCACTCGCTGTTATGAGCAGGGTTGTGGTCTAAACATAGGTCAACTTAGGATGCAAAATTCCTGAGCAGGGAGTCGCTTTTCAATGCAAATCAATCGCCAAAGATCTGCGAACGCAATCATAGACCCGAGCAGCAGCATCCACGGCCATAGAAGCTTCATAAATAGACTCCATTGATGAATTAAGGTCTGCTCCTTGACCAGCAAATATCAGCGCCGATATTGCGCGGGCCTTATAAAAATAAGACATTCCTCCTACCTGGCTGTCACTTCTATCAGCCGCCTCGTCCTGTGAATCAAAATACATCTCATCGTAGCGATCTTGTAGCCGCTTCAGTCCACCTAACAACTCTTGTACTATATATCCATCTTTTTGCAGTTGGGCTAATGCAGATAAAACTTCCGGATCCAGCACTACCGAGGATTCCAAAGCCATTTTACAGACGGCCAAATTCGCCGATTGAAGCAGCTCTTTACTTGCGCCTCTCAATTCTTCGGCTAGGGCTTTTGTAACGGTTTCTAGGCGAGCGATCATAATTATTCTTTTGGCGGGTTCTTTAGAGGAGTCGAAATGTTAGCACCGGTAGACTGAATTGTATCTTGACAATTTGCGCAAACTGGCCTGGTTGCGCCGATGTCAATGACCTTGAGATTGTTTGCATTGGCATAACTAATAATGTCTGCTTCGGCATGCCCTGTTCCAGCAACCACTTTATCTCCATATTGGAGCGACACTCCAGGTCGCAAATAGCCATTGGGCTCGCTTGTACTAACCAGAATTGAGCGCACACCATTCGCATCTTCCACAACTGCTACTCCCATCGTAATTCTCCCCTTGGAGTTCTCGGGTATCTGCGATAAGAAAGAGTTTATTCGCGACTGAACAAGTTGAGATGGATTGCTATAGGCTTGGAAAACTTCCTGAGCGACCTTATTACCACTGCTCGCCGGCAGCCGCCCACTGCCTCCGCCGTCAGAATCAAGAGCCGTCACCCCAAGTACTGCACCAAAAATCGCTGGATTTCCAACAATGCTTTTCAGGACAAAGGCATCGAGGGGATTCGCTATGTCACTCAACCCCTGCTTAAATCTTTGTAAAGCATCATCTAACTGCAACCCGTTATATTTGTTGCCTTGAGCCTGATTGAGGCGGCCCAAGTAATCTCTTGCAGCAATTGTAGGATCTTCGTGCCCAATCGCTTGGGTATAGGCACCTTGGTAAAGTGCTCGTTCCTGCTTCCGTGCTGCCACGCATTCATTATCTGCGCCACAGAGGCTTGCGATTTTTTCGTCGTTTAAACCATTTACTTGCGCCTCTAGATACGCAGCATTCATCCGACATGAAACTACGTCAATGCATTCCCCAAGGGCTTTAACATTTGCTTGGAAGCGCGGATCTTTAACGTTCTGCCATCTGCTCGTCGCATTATTGAGCGCCTCGATTTCTGCACTTTGAGCTGCCGAGGCTCCGTTTGTACCTGCGGCGATCCCTGCGATTCCTCCTGCAAGCGTACCGAGACCAACAGTAATCGCCTGACGAATCTTATCGTCCGAGTAATTCAGGGATGCACTATCCGCATAGATGGCATCTCGAATCAACGGCGTTAGGAGCGCACTTGTGCCAGCGCCAACCGCCCCGCCAGCACAATCACCACTACTTAAAGATGCGGCTGCACATCCCAAAAAAGCATGGCCCAGTACGTTTTGCAGCGAATAGGCATCCGTTGCGCCACCAATGCTATTCGCGCCAATGGCAGCTGCATCAGCGACCACTCCGTTCAGGAACGCAGTGCCAAAGCTCCCCCCATAGACCGCAGAATTGATGGCCGCGCTGATGCCACTACGAATCGCCGTGTTGGCAGCGTACGATTCCGGATTCTTCACAAAATCCGCCCAGCTACCCTGGCTAAGCTGTGTCGCGCCATTGGTACCTGGCGTCACGGTAGCAGCGCTGCCTGTAGCGCCATCGGCCAGCCCTGATCCGCTACTCGTCCCAGGCGCATTTCCCAATACGCCGGACGTAACACCTGCCACCAGACCCGAGACCGCCCCAGATTGAAGAGCACTGCCCAAATCAACGCGGCCAGTAGTAATGACCTGCGTCGCGATGCTCGACAGCGTGCCTACGATCGCAGCGTTGATCCCGGCGGCCACGATAGCGGCGGCAGAGCCAGCGACAACAGCACTACCGGTGAGTGCCTGCATGACCGCCAGACCTGCTGCTCCACCTGTCATCACGGACAGCGCTACCGCGACGGCAATCGCAATCACCTGCCCAAACGCCCCTGGCCCGCTCGTATCCTTGATGAAATCCGTACGGATATGATCGCTTGCCGTCGTCTCCGTAAAGTCGCCGCCCAGCTGCTGCCGCAGAGCACTGAGCAGTGCATTGGTTCCTGCCACATCGCGCGTAAGCCCCGCGATCGCCGCTCACGCCGCTCTCGCGAAATCCCCGGACAGATGACATGCCGCCGACAAAAATCTGTTCGGATCCGAACAGGGCCTGTCGTGTCCACTGACCATTGAACTGTGTGCGCACGATGAATTGGGCCGCATCGGGAGAGGGCAACGCAAAAGAGAGCGCCCCGTTGAAGTCGAGCTTGGTGAACTGGCCATGCGCCTCGCCCTCCTGGATCTGCGGGCTATCCCTGTCTGCACCGAAGGCCGTCAGGCCGCGCGATACGCCCGCCTCCAGCGTCAGGCTGGCTGGTCGCTTCTCGACGAGAAAGCGCCACAGCTTGCCAAGCCCGACACGCGCAACCGTGAGCTTCTGAGGTGCGAGCGGAAGGTTGTTGATATCGCGCTCCGCGCGGCGCAGGGACAGGGTCACATCCAGCGCCAACCTGGACGCCTGGCTACGGGAGAGGACCCGATTCCAACCCCAGGTAGTGGCGACCGTCTTGCCATAGAGAAGCGCGGTATCACTGATGAGCGTCTGGTATTCCGACAAGGAAGTGGTATAGCTGAACGTGTCGTATCCAAACGGTACCGAAGCCGATCCCACGAGGGCATTGGTTTCGCGACTGCCGCTGTAGTTGAACGAGACGATCTCCTGGAATCCCAGCAGGTTGTCTGCCTCGACGCCAAAACGGGTACGGTTCAGGCCGGTCTGCTGGCTGCCGTAGTTGTCGATGCCGGCACTGAACCAGAGCCGATCGCCGGCCTCGTTCTTGATGCCGATGACCGAGTCCCCCGGCGCGCTGCCAGGCAGGATCTGCATTTCAGCTTTGTTTCGCCGCATCCTGTTGATCTGTTCGACCCCCTGCTCCAGGTCCGCCAGGTGGAGCACCTCTCCAGGAGATGCCGGGATGGCCATGCGTATCCCGACGTCGGTGAACCAACCACCACTATCAGTCTGGCTAGCTGGATCCCATGGCGAGATCTGCTGGCCATTCAACCGGATGGCTTCGATCTTCCCCGATACCAGGGTGATGACCAGCACCCTTGATCGCAGGTTCTGCTCCCCAAGATAGGCCCGGCTGGTGATCAGGCCCTCATTGACGAAGTGCTCGGTCAGTCGGCGCAATATCTGGTTGATGCGCGCGCTGCCCAGTCTCTTGTTCAGGAATGGCCGGGTGATCTCGTGCAGCGCTGATGCTGGCAATACCTGGTCGCCTGCGAAATCGATGCGCTCGATGAAGAAGGTCGGCCCGGATTCGGGGACTTTCTCTATGTCTCCCGCCTCACCCGTGGACACCTCCGCCTGGGGTCCCTGGATCCTGGTTGGCGGCTGCTCTACCTCGCGCTGCCGTTCACGCTCACGCTGTTCCTGGAGCAGTCGCTGTGCCGGATCCTGTTCCACGCGCGGCACCTGCGCGATCGAAGATGCCGCCATTGACAGGAGCGCCACGCACAGCACTCGCTGCAGCATGTCCATGGGGAATGCCCTGCCTATCCCACCGACGAAGCGTGGCTGTCTACGCATCACCATAGACCGCTTCCCAACCCCAGGCTGCTTTCAATGGAGACGGGATCCCGGTGCGCAGGACGAACAGTCAAGATGCCATTGCTTGCGACCAGCTGGCTCGTCCCTGTGAAACTGCCGCCGTTGATCACTCCCTGACCGTTCAGGATCAGCTTGTTGGCAGCCAGCCACGATCCTCCGATATCAGTGGCGTAGAGACGCGCCCAGCTGCTACCGAACCATGTCTTCATTCCACTCTGCGAATAGGCCCTGTAACCCAACACGCCTTGCGCGTAAATCAAGGGGGCCGTAACGGTCAGATCGCCCAGTGCGGTCACATCTCCGCCGATGTTGGTCGCTTCCGTACCGGCACGGATGGCGATATTGCCGCTGGCCGAAAGGATGCCGCCGTGGCTCGCAATGTTGCTGGAAGCGGAGGAGCGACAAACGATCATGCATGTCCGCTGCAAATGGGCGCTGCCATCGAACAACGCCTCGTTGCGGAAGCGGTCGCTGACAGCAATGTCCATGCTGCCGTTGTTGACCAGGCCTATGCCGCCCTGATTGATGAAGTTGGCGGCCTGCACGCGCAGGCCGGTTTCTGCCACCAGATAGGCCAGTTGATCTGGCATGGTGACCCGGCCGTAGTCGACATCGAAGCCCGTGCTGCGCTCGGTGAACAGTACCCACCGCTTGCTGCTGTTGGCGTAGCTGAGGACTTGCTCGCCATTGGCACCGGCGACCTTGTCGATGATATTGGAGATGGTGCCACCACCAATGAGGCTAAGCGCCCCGTTGCTGATGATGCGGGCGTTGCGATTGGAAATATCAGTACCGGCCTGGATGGATACGTCATCGTCCTTGCCGAAGATGGCCCCGAGCATGGACGGTGAAGGTGACTGGTTCAGGACACTGCCCGCAGCGTGCAGAGTGACGGCACCTAGCGAATCGGTGTTGCCGGCAATGCGCGTTTGCCCCTGGAGCAGGCTGCCGATATTGACAAGATCACCGCCGCTGTTGATGAGCAAGCCACCTGCGGAGGCCACGACGGAACTGCCTTGCTGGCCGGCATTGCTCGCGGAGAAGCCGGCATTCTGCAAGACGATGTTGCCGGCGGCCAGATCCGTTGCGACCAGGCTGGTAGCTGCGGACGTCGTGATACCGATGTTCCCGGCTGCCGAGCGGATCAGGCTCTTGCGGGAAGCAGCGGCTTGCACATCGTTGGTCGCGAAAAGACTGATCGCATTGATGGACACACCCGCCATCCCGTCCACGAATGCGCCGGCCATCGTCATGGCACCGCTCAGGGTGGCCGTGACCGTGCCACTACGCGAAGTCACACTGGACCCTGGCGCAGCTGCTTGCGCTGACATCATGGCCAGCTTTCCGGCCTTGATGATCAGGTCCTGATCCGCGCCAAGCTGCGTTGACGTCAGTTGCAGATCCTGTCCCAGGTTATAGATGCCGATGCCGCCGGTCGCGTCGAACTGGCTGCGCACGGCAGTGATCAGGCTCGCGGCGGCCACTCCATCGGTACCCACAAGAATGTTGCCGCGCTGGGCAATGTTGACATTGCCGTTCGCATCTATGGTGCGCCTACCCGCGCTCACTGCGGTATCTGACAATGCGATCTGCTGGCTGCGAATGTCGATGGTACCGCCAGCCTGTATCGATGATCCTGTGGTGCCGGCGTAGCTCATCAGGCCAGTGCTGGCAATGATCACGTCATTGGTCGCCTTGATGTTTCCGCCCGCGATCTGCAGATCGCCATTGCCGCTGATGCTGAAGTCACCCACATTGGCATAGATCGATCCCGCATGACGCACCCCGGCCCCTTGGTCGGTGATGATCAATTCAACCTTGCCAGCGCTCAAGCTCCCCAGGGCCGTGATATCCAGAACCGTGACGCCGGGGCTGCTGGCACCGCTGGCGGTATGTCCGATCCATGTGCTCAGCAGATCCGTTGGAGATACGCTGCCATCGATCTCAGAATGTGTCGCTCCCGTCACGGTTCTGATTCGCGACGCTGTATTGGCGACGGTGTTCTGTACCGGTCCGTTGATCGAGATCTGCTTGGCAATCAATTCCAGATCCAGCATCGCACCGCTCAATCCGTCAGGTCCGATCGTGATCTGGCCTGCGCTCGTGTTGAGGATGATGTTGCGCTGGACGTTCCCAGGTGAGAGCACTATGTCATTGAAGCTGACCTGGCCAGTCGTCAACGCCACGTTGCCGGTGTTGACGAAGCTGCCCCCGTTGACCGTGATGCCGTTGGGGTTGGCGATGACAACATTGGCACGCGGACCGAGAACGGTAATGTCGCCCTGGATAAGACTTGGGTTGGTGCTGGTGACCTGGTTGACGATATTGCGCGCATTCACACCGACGTTGTTCAAGACCGCGCCCGCCTTGCCTACGTTGAAATCCGTGTAGGTGTTGTGTGAAACACCTGACACGGCCGGCGCGATATTGATCGTCGTGCGTCCTGCTGTCGTCGTGACGCTGGTGGCGGTAGCGCCATCGGGCGTAATGCCTGCACCATGGACGGGCAGTACTGCGCCGCTGATCAGCGCAGCCAATACCCGCCCAATGGGGGCATTGTGGATGATCCCCATGAATTACTTTCAAATTGTTCTAACTGAACCTGCCGCGACTTCAGCCCGATCTGCATGTCGGATTTGCTGCTCGTCTACGCCCCTGAAAACGCGTCTTTACACCTGTAAGGCGTAGTTATAAGACATAAATTTCCACTTGGAAATGCCTGGAATGGCAACTTTTTCTCGATTTACGAGACTTTTTTATGACAGAAGTTGACTTTTTTTGCCGCCTTCCAGGGTGGAAGGGGAGAGTTGGCACAGCCCGTCTTGGGCGGGCCTGAGGGTGAGGCAATGGTAATGCGGCTAACCGGTTGAGCTGCTATTGCGCAGGAAATTGACGGTAAAAAAATGCCGGGACCGGCCCGGCATCGCTCTGTCGACGTGTTCAATCAAACCGGCTGAAATCCGGCCTGCGCTTCTCGAGGAACGCCGTGAACGCCTCCTTGGCCTCGGGCGCGGTCAGCATGCGTGCGAAGTGTTCGATCTCGGCCACCATCTGCTGCTCGGTGGCGGTGACGCGGTTCTTCTTCATCAGCTGCTTGGTCACGCGAATCGATGCGGCCGGCAGGGCGGCCAGCTTGGCGGCCTGCTTGTGCGCATAGGGCAGCAACTCGTCCACGCTCATCACGCGGTTGACGAAACCGATCTGCGCAGCTTCTTCGGCACCAAAGGCCTCGCCCAGCAACAGCTTCTCGGCCGCGCGCTGGTAGCCGGCGATGTGCGGCAGCAGCAGCGAAGACGCGGCCTCCGGGCACAAACCCAGTTGCGTGAAGGGCATCGAGAACTTGGCATTGTCAGCCGCATAGACCAGGTCACAATGCAGCAGCATCGTGGTGCCGATGCCCACCGCCACCCCCGCGACAGCAGCCACGATAGGCTTGCTCGCATGGCTGATCTGCCACAGGAACTGGAAGACCGGGGCATCCTGGGTCTTGGGCGGGTTCTTCAGGAAATCTTCCAGGTCGTTGCCCGCCGAGAAGGCCTGCGCCTTGCCGGTGAAGAGGATGGCGCGCACCGCGTTGTCGATCTCGGCGTCCTTGAGGGCATCGGCCAGTTGCTGGTACATGGCGGCGGTGATGGCGTTCTTCTTGTCCTCGCGATCGAAGTGGATCGTCAGGATGCCATCGGCCTTGCTCAGTTGGATATCCATCTGCTCGGGTCTCCTTGAATTTTTATAAACAATTTAAATGATTCATGAAAAAAGCCGCACGGCGCGAGCAGTGCGGCTTCGGGTCGGATCAGTGCAGGTCGGGCCTGGCGCGTGCCGCTTAGACGCGTTCGAAGATGCCCGCCGCACCCATGCCGGTGCCCACGCACATGGTCACCATGCCGTACTTCAGGTTCTTGCGGCGCAGTGCATGGATGGTGGTCGCCGCACGGATGGCGCCGGTGGCGCCCAGCGGGTGGCCCAGGGCGATGGCGCCGCCCATGGGGTTGACCTTGCTGGGGTCCAGGCCGAGGTCGCCGATGACGGCCAGCGCCTGGGCGGCAAAGGCTTCGTTCAGTTCGATCCAGTCGATCTGGTCCTGGGTCAGGCCACCGGCCTTCAAGGCGGCGGGAATCGCTTCCTTGGGGCCGATGCCCATGATCTCCGGCGGTACGCCGCGCACGGCGAAGGACACGAAGCGTGCCAGCGGGGTCAGGTTGAATTGCCTCAGGATCTTTTCGGAAACGATGATCAGCGCGCCAGCGCCATCCGAGGTCTGCGAGCTGTTGCCGGCGGTGACGCTGCCCTTGGCGGCGAAGACCGGTTTCAGCTTGGCCAGCGCGGCCAGGTTGGAATCGGCACGCGGGCCTTCGTCCAGGCTGACGGTGCGGGTCTTGATGTCGATCTCGCCGCTACCGAGATTGGGGAAGCGTTCGACGATCTCGAACGCGGTCATCTCGTCATTGAATTCGCCAGCCTGCTGGGCCGCAATGGCCTTCTGGTGGGAGGCCAGCGCGAACTCATCCTGCGCTTCACGCGAGACCTTCCATTGCTGTGCCACCTTCTCGGCGGTCAGGCCCATGCCATAGGCCATGCCGACGTTCTCATCCTTGAAGGCATTGATGTTGATGGAGGGGTGGAAGCCCATCATCGGCACCATCGACATCGACTCGGCACCGGCGGCGATCATGACATCGGCTTCGCCCACGCGGATGCGATCGGCGGCCATGGCGATGGCGGTGATGCCGGAGGCGCAGTAGCGGTTGATGGTGACGCCGCCGATGGTGTTGGGCAGACCGGCCAGCAGCACGGCGTTACGCGCCATGTTGAGACCCTGCGCACCTTCGGGGAAGGAGCAGCCGACGATGGCGTCCTCGATCAGCTTGGGGTCCAGGCCCGGCACTTGCGCCACGGCGGACTGGATGGCGCGCACCAGCAGGTCATCCGGACGGGTGTTCTTGAACATGCCACGCGGTGCCTTGCCGATGGGGGTACGGGTGGCGGCGACGATGTAGGCGTCTTGCAGTTGTTTGCTCATTACAAAATCTCCTTGGACTCTCCCTCCCCTTCAAGGGGAGGGCTGGGGTGGGGATGGGTTCAATGCATTCCAGATTGCCTGAACGACCACATCCGTCTCATTCAATACTTCGTTATTCCAAAAGCGTAGAACCGTGAAGCCTGCCTGGTTCAATTTTGCGGTCCGGTTTGCGTCATCCTGATTGCCGACATGCTGCGAGCCGTCTACTTCAATCACCAGGCGCCGTTCCAGACAGACAAAATCGAGTACGTAATTTTCAAAGGGGTGCTGACGGCGAAACTTCACGTCCAGTTGCTGACCGCGTAGACGGTGCCAGAGCCTTTGCTCGGCTTCGGTCATGGTCTTGCGTAACTGCTTGGCCGCAAGTTTGGCGAAAGTGTTGGTCTGGCCTTTCATTTCAACCCATCCCCACCCCAACCCTCCCCTTGAAGGGGAGGGAGCGTTCTTTAATTGCGTACGGGCTTGCCGGTTTGCATCATGCCCATGATGCGTTCCTGGGTCTTGGGGTGATTGAGCAACTCCATGAAGAACTTGCGCTCGATGTCGAGCAGCCATTGTTCATTGACGATGCTGCCCTCTTCCACTTCGCCACCGGCCACGGTCTCGGCGATCATCTTGCCCAGTTTGAAGTCGTGGGCCGAGATGAAGCCGCCGTCGCGCATGTTGACCAGCTGCGCCATGATGGTGGCCAGGCCGTTGCGGCCGATCACCGGCACCTGCGGCGGCAGTGGCGGACGATAGCCGGCGTCGAACAGCGCGCGCGCTTCCACCTTGGCCACGTGCAGCAATTCATACGGGTTGAAGACGATCACGTCGTCCTCGCGCAGGTAGCCCAGCTTGCGGGCTTCCAGCGCCGACTTGGAGACATTGGCGGTGGCCGCGGCCAGCATGTATTCCTTCAGGAACTGCAGGATGTCGTTACCCTTGGCCTCCTTCGCGGCGCGCACGGCCGCTTCCTTCAGGCCGCCACCGGCCGGGATCAGGCCCACGCCCACTTCCACCAGGCCGATGTAGGACTCGATGGAAACCACGCGCTTGGCGGTATGCAGCAGCAGTTCGCAACCACCGCCCAGGGCCAGGCCAGCCACGGCGGCGATCACCGGCACGCCGGCGTACTTCAGGCGCTGGTGCGCCTGCTGCAGCTGGTGTACCACCGGCTCGATGGCCTTGACGCCACCGGACATGAACAGCGGCAGCATCGATTGCAGGTCGGCGCCGGCCGAGAAGGCAGCACCTTCGGCGGCGTCCGGATGCCAGATCACCAGGCCCTTGAAATTCTGCTCGGCTTCGGTGACGGCCTTGTTCATGCCGTCGATAACGCCCTGGCCGATCACATGCATCTTGGTCTTGAAGGACAGGATCAGCACATCGTCGTTCTGGTGCCAGATACGGACTGCCTCGTCTTCGAAGAAGGTGGTGCCGGCGCTCTTGCCGTCGGCAGCACCCTCGCCCACCAGCGGTGCGCGGAAGGCCTGGCGCTGGTAGACCGGCAGTTCGGAACGGGCCACATCGGCCTTCTTCGAGGGCGACCAGGAGCCCTTCTCCGAATGCACGCCATCGCGGCCATCGAAGACCCAGTCCGGCAGCGGCGCATTGCACAGCGCGCGACCGGCGTCGATGTCTTCCTTCACCCATTGCGCGATCTGCTTCCAGCCGGCGGCTTGCCAGGTCTCGAAGGGACCGACGCTCCAGCCGAAGCCCCAGCGCATGGCGAAGTCCAGGTCGCGGGCATTGTCGGCCACCGATTCCAGGTGGACGGCGATGTAGTGGAAGGCGTCGCGGAAGATGGCCCACAGGAACTGGCCCTGCGGATTGGTCGAATCATGCAGCGCCTTCATGCGCTTGACCGGATCCTTTTCCTTCAAGATGCGGGCGATGATGTCATCGGCCTTGCCGCCGCCCGGGACGTAATCGCCCTTGGCCGGGTCGATGCGCAGGATGTCCTTGCCCACCTTCTTGTAGAAACCGGCACCGCTCTTCTGGCCCAGCGCGCCCTGCTCGACCAGCTTGGCCAGCAGCGGCGGCGTAGCGTAGGACGGGAAGAAGGGATCGTCCTTCAGGTTGTCCTGCATGGTGCGGATGACGTGGCCCATGGTGTCCAGGCCCACCACGTCGGCGGTACGGAAGGTACCGGACTTGGCGCGACCCAGCTTGGCGCCGGTCAGGTCATCGACCACGTCGACCGACAGGCCGTACTTGTCGGCTTCGATGACGGTGGCCAGGATGCCGAACACGCCCACGCGGTTGGCCACGAAGTTGGGCGTGTCGAAGGCACGCACCACGCCCTTGCCCAGGGTGGTGGTGAGGAAGGCTTCAAGCTGGTCGAGGATGTGCGCTTCGGTGGACTGGGTCGGGATCAGCTCGACCAGGTGCATGTAGCGCGGCGGGTTGAAGAAGTGTACGCCGCAGAAACGCGCCTTCAGGTCGGCGTCGAAACCGTCGGAGAGCGCATTGATCGACAGGCCCGAGGTGTTGGAGGCGAAGATGGCCTTGGGGCTGATGTGCGGGGCGACCTTCTTGTAGAGGTCGTGCTTCCAGTCCATGCGCTCGGCGATGGCTTCGATGATGAGGTCGCAGCCTTCCAGCACGGCCAGGTCGTCTTCGTAGTTGGCGACCTGGATCAGGCCGGCATCCTCCTTGTTGCCCAACGGCGCGGGGCTGAGTTTCTTGAGGTTCTCGATGGCGCGCAGGACCACGCCGTTCTTCGGGCCTTCCTTGGCCGGCAGGTCGAACAGCACGACCGGGACGCGGGCGTTGATGCAGTGGGCGGCAATCTGGGCCCCCATGACGCCGGCGCCGAGAACGGCCACTTTTTTGACGATGAAATTGGACACGCAAATCTCCTTTGCTGGTGCTTCAAACATGAAACATGAATTCGGGGCCAGGCAAGATGCTGCGCCGCTGGGTGCGAACGGCTACTGTACGCCTACTCTGCGACTTCTCGTCGCTGCTCACAGCATGCCTTGCAGCGGTGACACGGACGTGACGCCATGCCGGGCCGGATTGCGGTAGATCAACGCCGCCCGCAGGCACTGGCCTGCGGGCGGCGCGGGTATTGCGATCAGAACAACTCTGCGTCCAGCGCCATCAGGTTGGCCGCGCCCGAGCGGGCTTGGCGGATCAGCATGGCGGTTTCCGGCAGCAGGCGCGCGAAGTAGAAGCGCGCCGTGGCCAGCTTGGCGGTGTAGAAGGTATCGCCGCTGTCCTGCTTCTCCAGCGCGATCTTGGCCATGCGCGCGAACAGGTAGGAGAACACCAGGTGGCCCACCACGCGCAGGTAGGGCACGGCGGCAGCACCGGCCTCGTCCTGGTTGGCGAAGGACTTCATGCCGATCTCCATGGTCAGCTTGCTGACCTTGTCGCCGATGTCGGCCAGCGGGGTGATGAATTCAGACATGGACTCATCGGTGCCGTGCTCTTCCACGAAGGCCTGGATCAGGGCGCCGAACTTCTTCAGCTTGGCGCCGTTGTCCATCAGGATCTTGCGGCCCAGCAAGTCCAGCGACTGGATGGTGTTGGTACCTTCGTAGATCATGTTGATGCGGGCGTCGCGCACGTATTGCTCCATGCCCCATTCGGAAATGTAGCCATGGCCGCCGTAGACCTGCAGGCACTCGGAGGTGGCCGTCCAGGCATTGTCGGTCAGGAAGGCCTTCACCACCGGGGTCAGCAAGGCGACGATGTCGCCGGCATCCTTGCGCACTTGTTCGTCGGGGTGGCTCAGTTCCTTGTCCAGCTCCAGCGCGACATAGGAGGTGAATGCGCGGCCGCCTTCGGCGAAGGCCTTGGCGGTCAGCAGCATGCGGCGCACGTCGGGGTGTACGATGATCGGGTCGGCCGGCTTGTCGGCGGCCTTGATGCCGGACAGGCTGCGCATCTGCAGGCGGTCCTTGGCATACACCAGGGCGTTCTGGTAAGCCACTTCGGTCAGGCCCAGGCCCTGCATGCCCACGCCCAGGCGGGCCGCGTTCATGAACACGAACATGGCCTGCAGCCCTTTGTGCGGCTGGCCGATCAGCCAACCGGTGGCGCCGTCCAGGTTCATCTGGCAGGTGGCGTTGCCGTGGATGCCCATCTTCTCTTCGATGGCACCGCAGAAGATCGGGTTGCGCGCACCCAGCGAGCCGTCGGCATTGGGCAGGAACTTGGGCACGATGAACAGCGAGATACCCTTGGAGCCTTCCGGTGCATCCGGCAGGCGCGCCAGCACCAGGTGGACGATGTTGGCGGAGACGTCGTTTTCACCGGCGGAGATGAAGATCTTGTTGCCGGTGATCTTGTAGGCACCGTCGGCCTGTGGCTCGGCCTTGCTGCGCAGCAGGCCCAGGTCGGTGCCACAGTGCGCTTCGGTCAAGCACATGGTGCCGGTCCATTCGCCCGAGACCAGCTTGGGCAGGTAGAGCTGCTTCTGTTCGTCGGAACCGTGCGCGTGCAGGCACTCGTAGGCGCCGTGCGACAGGCCAGGGTACATGGTCCAGGCCTGGTTGGACGAGTTCAGCATCTCGTAGAAGGAGTTGTTGACCGTCAGCGGCAGGCCCTGGCCACCGAATTCGGTATCGCAGGACAGCGCCGCCCAGCCCGCATCCACGTACTGCCGGTAGGCATCCTTGTAGCCCTTGGGTGTGGTGACGCTCTTGGTCTCGCGGTCGTAGTGGCAGCCTTCGCGATCACCCGAATGGTTCAGCGGGAACAATACGTGCGAAGCGAACTTGCCGCCCTCTTCCAGCACCTGGTCGATCAGTTCACGGTTGGTGTCGCTGTGCGGCGGCAGCGCCTTGAAGACTTCCTCGACATGGAGCAGTTCGTGCAGCACGAACTGCATGTCGCGCAAGGGGGCGTTGTATTGGGGCATGGATGTCTCCGGACGGGTTAGGCTGCCTTCCTGGCGGCCGATTTTGAATTCTTGGTGTTGGCTGCGGGGCTGGCGCTGTCGCCGGCCAACGGACGATAGCTGTCGATGAGGCGGCGGAAGCTCGCCTCGGCGCGCTCGACGCTGCCGGGAATGTGCAGGAAGCGCGCATCGTGATGCAGGGCCAGGATCAGGCCATACATTTCATAGACCATCTGGCTGACATCGATGTCGCTGCGCATGTGGCCGGCTTCGATGGCCTGCTTGATACAGCGCTCCAGCGCATCGCGCCAGGCCTGGACCATCGCCACCAGATGATCGCGGATGGCGCCGGGACGGTCGTCGTACTCGACCGCGCCGCTGATGTAGATGCAACCCAACGCGATTTCCACGGTGACCTGCTTGATCCAGCGCGCGAACATCCCCTCCAGGCGCGGCAGGCCGCGCGGCTCCTTGATGGAGGGGTAGAAGACGTCTTCCTCGAAGCGGTTGTGGTACAGGCGCACGACCTCGATCTGCAGGTCCTCGCGCGAGCCGAAATGGGCGAAGACGCCGGACTTGCTCATCTTCATCTTCTCGGCCAGCAGGCCAATGGTCAGCCCTTCCAGGCCATCGCGGCTGGCCAGTTCCAGCGCCACATCAAGGATGGCGGCACGGGTCTGCTCACCCTTGCGCAGGAATTTGGGCCGGGCGGGTGCGGAGGTCACCTTGCTTGTCTCTGTCATCGTTATCTCTTGGGTATCCGTCGCCAGGCCGCGACGGGATGGAACCGGTTCGACGGGTGCGGCTTCCTGGCGGCATCCCGGTCTACATGAACGTTCCTTCACGCAGAATTTATTCGAACGATCGTACTATTATTCATCACGCCGCAAAAGTCAAACAAAAAATCAGGATGGCATGTCCGGGCGGATTTCCTGTCGGCAAGCTCTCAGGAGCGGTCTGCTGGCGGCGCTGTGGCACCCAGCAGGTCGTGGGCATCCAGCAGGGTGTAGACGATGGTGGGGTGGTTTTCCAGGCACTTGCGGACGGCCGCCGGGATGGTGTCGCGGGTCTTGCGGCACAGGCCGGGTTGTTCGGCCAGCTGGATCTGCAGGCCGCGTACGGTACGCACTTCGTTGGGGCCAGGGCTGATATGCAGGCGGATGCCGAGGTTCTTGTGCATCAGGTGGCCCACGTGCAGCAGTTCGTCGTAGGTGGTGACGCGGCTGATGCGCTCGATCAGGCGCTTCTCCTCCTCCCGGGTCAGCCACAGCACGCGCGCCTCGGGGGCATGCAGGCATTCCAGCAGCGCTTCGCGCTGGCAGTCGCAGGCGCCGGGCGGACATTCCTTGCGGACGGGCCGCAACGCCGGCTGCAGCGCTTCAGAGGGGACGACCTGGGACATCTGCACCTTCGCAACCTCGCTGGAGAAAAGACAGGCCTGGGGGATAGGCCCTCATCTTACAACGAGCCACCGCGCGCGCGGTAGCGGCAGCAGCCGGGGATCTTCAGGAGGAAGAGCGATCCAGCAGGCGCCGGTCACGCTTGGTGGGGCGTCCCTTGATCTCGGCCGAGGGTTCGCGGAAGAGCCGGTGGCGCTCGGCCTCGGCGGTACGGCGGGCGATGCTCTGCTCGGTCTCGGCATAGAGGGTGGCGGCGATGGCGGCCGAGCCGCGCTTGTCGGCGATGCCGGTGACCAGCACTTCCCATCCGGTGGCGCCGTTATCGATCTCAAGGCGGTCACCGGCCCTGACATTGTGGGCCGGCTTGGTGCGCTCGCCGTTGAGCTTGATACGACCGCGATCCACGGCCTCGGTGGCCAGCGAGCGCGTCTTGAAGAAGCGTGCGGCCCAACACCATTTGTCGATGCGGGTGGTGTCCATGTATTGGGTATTGGGAAGAATAGAAATTGTTTGCGGTAATTATCGATATCTTGGGAGAAATATACACAAGAAAATCGGGAAAGCCGGTCTTTCTACGCCGATTCGGCGCGACCAGGGCCAGCGTAATTAAGCTGTGCGGTCTGCTCACTCCTGCGGCCGCCCAGTCCGGCCCCCGCCATGTCAGATACCCGATCGACAATCTCCGCGGCCTTTGCCAAGGCCATTCTTTCCCAGGAAAACCGCCCCATACGATTGCGCTGGAGCCAGCGCGAAACCCATCTGGAAGAGCTGCTGCTGGTACAGCGCGTGGAAATCAGCGAAGCCTTGTTCGAAGGCATGCAAGGGCATCTGACTTGCCTCTCCATTGATCCCGATCTCCCTTTGCATGAACTGATCGGCCAGCCTCTCGGCGTCGAAATGGTCAACGACCGGGGCGGCCTGCATCACATCAATGGTCTCATCACCGAAGCCCGCGCCGGCCAGGCAGACGGCGCACTGCGGGTCTATCAGCTGAGGCTGCGCGACGCGCTGTCGGTGATGGATGGGCGGATCCCCCCAGGGGCCGAACGATCTGCGCTACCACTGCAGGTTCACCTGCGTGCGCCGTACGGCCTCGGTGACGCCGCACTACGATCCACGCCTGCATCTTCCCGTGGTGCATCCCATCACCGCACTGGTAGTCGGCCCCGCGAAGGAAGAAGTCTACTGTGATGAATAGTGGTCACGCTCAAGCATTTCTAGGAGACAAACTCAATGCCACTCGAGACAACCCGAAAAGGTCTATTTGGGCTAACGAAGAGGTCGGTTATCGAATGTTAGAGTGTGGATATTCACAGTCCAATGGAACGGCGGCTGCAAACCTTGGCTTGAGCCTGGCAGTGGGCGGAAATCCTTCGCGGGCGCTGAACGTCCTTCATGACGGCGTAAAATTCGGCAATGAAGACTGCGCAATCTACCTTGCTGTCGAATTTCGTGATGGCGATGAGGTGACCGGATCGATTCGCGATGAAGATAGGGCAGATCGCTAGGGTCTGTCAGAAATTTCGTGTTTAGGGCATAACATGTCACCAAGGAGTGAATATGCCCCGCAAACCGAAAGCTATGCCGGCAGCCTTGCCAGCGAT
>QFZN01007479.1_pt1 | contig 17433 bp, 27 predicted proteins | sample 1740101 | NCBI WGS metagenome assembly QFZN01 (sample SAMN09210849, study PRJNA391713) | Ciliate metagenome, whole genome shotgun sequencing project. | isolation source: combination of 50 Heterometopus sp. ciliate cells from an enrichment culture... | host: Heterometopus sp. ...
CCAACACCCCAACACCCCAAAACCCCATCACGGAGGGAAGAGCGCGGGAACAATGTGGCGAGTTATAACAACTACACTGCACATATAAGCGAAAGTTGATGATCCACATAATCGCAATCCATAAATATCATGGTATCGGCTATCGTAGCGAAGATACTGAATCGAACCTTGGGCGCGTTTATCGACGACCTGAAGTCAGACCAGCTGGACATCAGCCTGTTCAGCGGGACGGTGAAGCTGGAGAACCTCTCTCTCAAAAAGACCGTCCTCGACAACCTGCCCTTCCCATTTCGTCTCGAGTTCGGATACGTGGGACGCATCTTCGCCGACATCCCAATTCGAAACATCGGCTCTGCGCCGGTGAAGATCGAGGTGAGCAACGTCTTCGCCCTCTTCAAGTAAGTCTCCGCCCGACATCCGCCCTAGGCTCAAGGATCGTTCCATGTGGAGCGCCGAGGCCGAACTCAAGGCTTTCCAGGATTCGAAGAAAAGCTCCCTCGACTCCCTTGAAGAGCTTCAGGAGAGCGCCCGCGAGCTCAAGGCCCAGGATCCCGGCTATTTCAGCAAACTGGCCTCGAAGATCGTGGACAACCTGCAGGTTTCTCTTCTCCCGCGAACTAACTCACTATAGGTCAATGTCGAGAATATCTACATTCGGGTTGAGGACGACCTCACATACCCGGAGAAGCCGTGCGCCTTCGGAGTGTCGCTGCGCAAGGTCTCGGCGGTGACCACGGACCACGAGTGGAAGGTCAATTTCGTCTCCGGCCAGGACGAGATCTGCAAGGCAGCAGGAATAAACGACCTGGCGGTGTTCTTCGACTACGCAGATCACAAGGAGTCGATATTCGTGGAACACCGGGCCAAGCCTTACGGGCTCCAGGCCTTCGTCGAGTTCGCCAATCTTGAGTGCAGCGGCAAACCCCCTGACAGTCACAGGTACCTCCTCAGTCCTCTCACGATCGAACTGCGAACCATCATCAACAAGGATCCGAAGAAGAACCAGCGGCCGCAGATCCAGGGGTACCTCAAGATCGGCTCGAGCTTCGTCCACGGGGCTGCAGCACGCGAGGGCCTAGGTCTTGGCGTGGAGGTGCAGCAGATAACAATCGGCATGAAGGCCATGGAATATGTCGGCAAGTACAGCAAGTTCCAGACCGAGGCCACCAGCAAGCACCAGGAAGCCCAATTCTCCTCGGAACAGAAGGAGAAGTACGAGGACGTGTACACGGAGTACCTTCAGATGATGCGACTGAAGAACCAGAAGGCCATCGACTCGAAGCGAGGAGAGCTGGAAAAGCTGGAGGAACGGTTCTCGCTCGCGGCGATCAAGAAGGTCCGCGCGGCCGCCAAGATGGAACTCGACTTCGAGGAGCGCAAGGAGGAGGCCAAGAAGGACACCGAGAAGAAGATACACGATTTGGAGAGCCGGAACTCCAGCGCCCTCACTTCTGTCGGCTGTATGTTGGCTCGAGTTCACTGTAGAATTAGCCTTCTTCGGCAGCGCGAGTGCGAAGGAGAGGCAGAGGAAGGCAAGGGAGGCGGTGGACAAGTATCGGGAGCAGCTGACCAAGGAGCAGGAGGAAAAACTGCGAACAGAACGTGAGGCTATCGACAAGGAGCTCAAGGAGATATTCTCGACCGCAGCAGATATCGACGTGACCACCGCCATTGATCTCCCGGCCACGTACGAGCGGTTCAAATTCACTCTGGAGATGAGCCAGTTCACGGTCACCCTCGCCGACGGACTGGCCCAGGGCGGCTCCAACAAGCTGGTCGAGCTCGGCATTTTCCAGATCAAGGTATCAATTGCAAAACACAGCCTGATTAGCTGGACGCCGCCATCGGCAACGTGATCCAGAGGTATGCATTCAGAGTGGAGAGCCTGGACGTGTTCGACTTCATATCGCGGAATAAGACGTTCGGATACCTGGTGGAGTCCCGTTGCGAAGATCCCAAGCAGGTGAAGAACTGTCTCAACGTGCAGTTCCGCAAGGACCCCACCAATCCTTCCAGCGACCTCACCTTGGCTATGGACAGCAACTGCCAACTCATATTCTACGTGAACTTCCACACTATCTTCACCCTCCTCACACTGCTTCAGGAGGCCGTCTTCAAGCAAAAGGTCGAGCTCGAGTACTACCGCGACTTCGCCCGGGCCGCCCTCAGCAAACTTGACGAGTATGTCCAGCTCGGCCTCGCCTTCGCGGTATCCGATTTGCCATTTTCATACCCTCCATAGAAGGACACATACAGCAGCACCGAGCCCCTCAAGCATTTCAGCATAAATCTGCTGGTTACGCTGGCCGCTCCCATAATCGTGGTCCCCTGCGAGCCCACCTCCCCAACCAACTCTTCGGCTTTGGTGTGCGACCTGGGGACGGTGCGGGCCCGAAGCGTGACCCAGCGGAAAGCCGTGGACAAGAACTACCGGGAGATCACCGATGTGGGCAAACTCTACGACTACTACGAGATAAAGCTCGATGCCATCCAGGTCTACATCGCCGAGGACAACGGCGGAGTCGGTCCAATCAAGTTTTCGAGAACGAGGAAGGACGGCGACGGACAGCCCCTGCAGCACAAGTATGTGCGCGACCTCTGTTTGCAGCTGAGATTGTACAACTGTCTGGAGCCAATGCACCCGTCGTTCCCCGCGATCAAGGTCGGCGTGATACTCAACCGTGTGGACGTCGTGCTCACCGACTACAACTCGGTCTACGTTCTCAGGATCCTTAGTTGCATGCAGAAAGAGCAGAGGGCGCTCGCACATAAGACCGCGGAGATGAAGCAGGCCGCAGTCTACAAGCTTATAAAGGAACAGGGCGGGGTAGAGGAAGCAGCGAAGGCGGCGGCAAAAATGGTGCAGGAGACGGAGCAGCCGGAGGCGAAAATCGAGGAGAAGAAGGTGCCGCAAGAGGTGTATGTGAGTCCGGGGAAAAAGACGCAGGAAATCATGGTCCACTTCGACGACATCAATATCGTCGTGGGCCGCACCCTCCTCAAAGGCCGCGATGCCTACCAAGAGGGATACGCTGAGGAGCTGAAGGAGGAGCACAAGGGCGAAGTGCCCATCATCCCCGACATGCGTGCAGGCATAAACGGGATGAGCCTCTACGCCTTCATGACCCACGGCGGCAGCGTAAGCCTCAAGTCCCACGTCTTCCGCATCTACGTCCGCGACCTCCAGCTGAGAAAGACTTCCCGCAAGTCCACCGAGGCCTCCTCCAACATCTCCACAACCTCGAGTACTTCAAACGTGTGGAATCCAGCAGCTACCTCGAGGAGCCACGGAACCAGATCGACGTCTCCCTTGAGGGCAACCTGAAGGAGTACCGACTGGAGCTGACGACAAGCGTAAACGACATCCGCATCGTGCTCCCGTACCACAGTCTCGCCCCGCTGCTCTATCTTCTCTCTGAGATCAACTCGGCTACACCCGCGGCCCCGGAGACAGCAGCCGCCGAACAGCCGAAACTCCCAGTGATCCCCGAGCAGAAAGAGCTTGACTTGCATCGCGCCAAGTCTTCCTATCGCTTCGGCTTCCGTGCTGTCCTGAAGGGAGTCGAGGTGCGTCTGCCAATAAACGTATGTGATGCTGCGGTAACATGAGGAATAATAGTGCGAGACGGCAGAAACGAAGTATTACCGGCTAGGACTGGCGGCGCGGTTCGAGGGGGAGTTCAAGGCTACAATGGAGAAGTTCGACCCTACCACGCTTCGCAGCGAAGTTGCCGTCTCCGGGAGCATCGACAGGCTGGGCATGGCAGGCTTCGACGGCAGCAATAACGCTAGCTGGGACATAATCTCGCCCACGGAAGCGACAGTGAAATACTCGGAGCACGCGAGTGTGGCGGAAGATTCCCATTCCACCGAGATCGGCATCACGGTCAAGCCGATCGACGCGGTTATGCGGATCGCCGACACTGAGCTGCTGCTGGAATTCACAAAGAACCTCATGGGTGTGCTTGGAAAGCATAAGTCAAAGCAGCTGCCCGCCCCGCCGCCGACTTCGGTCAAAGAGACAGCAAAGGAACCATCCCAGCCGACCACCGTGTTGCTGGCGAAGGCGGTGGAGGAGACCGAGCGGAAGGCGAGCGAGCCGCTGCCGGGGACCAAAGCTCTGACCGAGAACTCTTCTCTGCGCCTCACCGTAGATCTGACCCGTCTCAGCTTCACCGCTGTGAACGACAAAGTGGCAAAATCGTACCCGCTGCTCATCGCAAAGCTCGAGGGCATCAAGGCCGATGTTACTCAGGGAACAAAGAAGGGCAATGCGGGGACTAGCAAAGAGGTGAAGGCGCTGGTCGGAAGTCTGGGCTGCGAGCTCGGTCTGATCAAGGAGACGGAGTGGAAATACGAAACTTTCCTGTATCGACGGGGATATGATTTTTTTCGGTAGGAAATTCGGAATGAACGCGCTCGAGACGAATGTGAGAATCGATGCGGATCAGAACATGAACCTCAAGGTCGGGCTCCGGCGACTATATCTGGAGGACACTCAGACCGTGGTTCGCGACCAGGAAAGCGGGAGATGCGAGCCCCTGCTTGCCAGCGACTTCAAGGTAGTTTCGCCCTCGGAACGGTAGTACCTGATATGCAACCCGCGAATCGAGGCAAAGGACCAGAAGTATGCGGACGAGTCGCTGGGACAGTTGGAGGTAAAACTGGACAAGCAGGCGAGGGACAATGTGACGGCCATTGAGGTGCTGTTCACGGATTTCCGCGTGTCCATCGCGTTCCACACTATGAGGGCTGGCATCCGCTACCTTCGCCAGGTTCTCGACTCAAGCCGCGGCCTGATGGACCGGCTCAAGGAGATGCAGCAGCCCGCGACCCAGCCGCAGGTGGCGCTAGAGAAGCCGGCGGCAGCCACTCCCACGACCCCGCCCGCAAAGGGGCGGACTCAGTTGCTGGTCACGATCTACAACATTGAGGCCTGGCTTCCTGAAGATGTACTTGATGCATGCTCATGCCGTTGTAGGCCACGATGCGGGACACCACGGTGACCAAGTTCATGATCAAGGGCAATGCGAACGTCATAAACGACATGAAGGACCAGGGCGCGGTGACCCGAGTGGTTGACGCCAGCGTTGAGAACATGTCGATGACCTTTTTCCAGCCGCGCGACGTGGCCCAGCCGATGCAGTCGATTCTCAGCGAATTCGACATCAGACTTCGATACAAGGAAGACGTGGGCCTCGCGAGGGAGATAGGGCTGGACGTGAAACCCATCAAGCTCAAGGTCACGCTCAAGCAGCTGCTCTTCTTCAGAAAATTTGCAGACCAAATCGCGGCCGAAGCCGATTCGCTCGACCTCGGCTCGCTGGGGTCTGCAGCGGATAAGTCGCAGCCCGTGCTGAAGCCCGAAATTGCCCCACAGTCTGTCGAGGCCTCGGAGACAACGTTGAATGTGAGCCAGGCGCTGGCGGTGAAGCTGCAGCTGTCGGCGAAGGTGGGGCTGGTGAACCTCACGCTGGAGGACGACCTCACGAAATGGAGATACCCGCTGGTCCGCGTTTGGGCGGTCCACATCTCTCTGGCTGCCACTGTCGATCCAAAGAAGGAAAAACACTTTGTGGCCCTGATGTCGGAGCTGGCCGTGGAGCTTGGGAAGTCGCTAAACCAGGAGAAGGATAAATACAGGGGAAAGGTTCTTCCCAAGCCGACTATAACTTTCAAGGGGGACACAGAGGTCTACCCGCCGTACAAGGAGCTCATGTATTTTCTGCCGTGATAATGATCGATACGTAGAGGGTTCAGAATGAACGGACTGGACGCCAACGTGGATATGGATGAGAACAACAGCGTGAAGGCAGATGCGAAGCTGTGGCGGCTGGTGGTCAAGGATCGGCAGCTGATTCCGGAGGGCAGCGACTTCAAGTCTCTGCTCGCACCAGACTACCAGGCCATAATAGGGAATCCACAGATCGAGGAGGCCTGTGCGGCCGCAGAAGGGGTGGCGGACACTGAGGAAAAGCTGAAAATCATCAGACTGCGACTTGGCGAACGGAAGCTCAGCCAGCTGCACGTTATGGTAGATATGAAGAAGGGAGAGTCAAACAACGTGGATGTGCAGTTGGCAGATTTCAGGATTGTCCTCGCTGCCCCCACAGTGATGGCCATCGCACGCATACTCCGACACGTGAACGCTGTCAAGGCGAAGGTCATGCCGCAGATCGCCGCTGTCTCCGCTAAAAAGGAGGAACCCAAGCAAACTCCTCATCCTCATCATGGCTGAGCAAAAACCGGAATAGGGGAAGTCGGAACAGGAACGGCTAGCGCAGTTCTCACTGACCACAAGTGTGGACGCGACCGTGACAAAACTGAAGGCGGACGCCAGCACCCAGCTGCGGGTCGCGGTCGAGGAGATCTGTCTCGAGCTGCTGAAGGATAAGGCTGTCGCCGACACGCTCATTCCCAGAACTCGCATCGTGTTTGAGCTAAACGACGAGTTGAAGGGCGAGCAGAAATCTACCCAAATCTCCGTGGCCGTGGATCCGATCAAGATCCTCCTCGGGTTCCGCCACATTCAGTTCTTCGCCGCAGCCTCAGCAAGGATTGTTTCCGTCCTCCCGGAACTGACCCAGTCTTCCGATTCCCAATCCCAAGTACTTCTCTTGTGTGCACACGACACATTATATAGACAGAAACAGCCCCACCGCCGACTCCAAAGCAGACCGGACAGAAATCGACCACCACGATTCGTGGCACGCTGGGTCTTTTCGAGATCGTGATATTCGACGACACTTTCGCCTCCCCCGCGCAATATCCCTGGTTGAGACTGACACTCACAAAAGCTGGGGGCGAGCTCGCGACAGAGGAGACGGCTGAGGGCAAAAAGACACAGAAGATCGACGCCGCCGTCGACTCGCTCGGGGTAGAGCTGGCGAAGCGTGTTGACGACGCGGGGGCTTACATGATTATATCTGAGGGGAAAGCACAGCTGCCCGAGGGCATCCAGCCGCATATCGTTGTTCTGTACAATGCGAATAAATATGCAGCGTAGAAAGCTGGGATTCGAGGAGATGAAGGCGGTGGGGACAGTGAACATGGAGGAGAAGACGGAGCTGAACGCGTATTTGCACAAGTTATATATGAGGGACACGCACGTGAATATCCAGCAGGGACACAAACCGGTCCCCGCGGTGGCATCGGATTTCCAGGATGTGCTGTCAAACCTGACGCTGGCGAAGACCTCGGGTCCGGAGAAGGGGAGGCAGGAGCATCAGCTCGAGGTGCACGTCACGATGAACAAGAAGACGGAGGAAACCGCGGTGCAGCTGGTGTACAGCGACTTCCGCATCGTGGTGGCGCCGCCGGTGGTTGCCGGGATCATGGAGGCGACGAACCTGATGACGGAGCAGATGGGGAAGATAACCGAGATCCTCGCTGTGAAAACGAAAACCCGGCCGACAGAGGAGAGGCCGCCGGAGTCGAAAGTGGTCAGGGAGACGCCCAAGCCGGTTTCTGCCACAAAGGCCGTCAAGTTCACCGGCGAGATCAGGAACATTGAGATGTGGATTCCGAGGAACGTAAAACCTTCACTCAGTATGACGACACAATATAGGCGGAGGTGAACAACAGCCAGATCGGCCAGTTCTCCCTATCTGCAAAGCTGGGATTCAACTTGGTCCAGCAGACGAGAGGCGAGCAACTTGACCGTAGGAACACAGTGGCCACAGTCAAGGTCACACAGCTTGCGCTCCTCATGATTAACAGACACTTGCTGCCCCCTGACGCCCCGACCTCATCGGCAACACGTGAGGTCATGTTGCCGCCCTCGCGAATTAACGTCGATTTCAAGCGGGTTGAGTCCGTTCCCGACGACTGCCAGTCGACCCGGGTCAGCGCCTTCATCGAGCCCATAGCGATCAAAATTGGCTTCCGCGACCTCATCTTCTTCCGGAGTTTGGCACAGAACTACCAGACTGCGATGGGATCGATCCAGAAGCCCGCGGAATCGTCCCAGCCGGCTCCAGTCCAATCCGAGGAGCAGAAGAAGAAACAGAAGGTGAAGAAGGTGGGATATGGGGTGGATGCGCTGCAGCTAGAGGTCAGGGTAGATCCCATGCAACTGTTGATGGTCGACGACACCCAGCAGATCACTCAACAGCTCTTCCGCGTCCTCCTCTCCAGTCTGATATTCAATCTCTCGTCGACGAACCTGCTCGAAGAGTCGATGAGGGCAACCCTGAAGGAGTCGCCGGATCAGCTGAAGGCCAAGGGCAAGTTCTCGATAGAGGCCATGTTCTACAACAACGCCGTCTCAGAATACGAGCCGGTGGTCGAGGGCTGGAGCCTGGAACTGAATCTGGTACAGACAGCCGCCGACCGCGGGAGGGAGATACTGATCAAGGCCGACAAACTGCTCAACCTGAACATGAGCTACGTGGGTATTCCCCGCGAATCAACCCTCCCGATATAGCGGCGTACGCGATCGCGGTCGGGCTGCGGAAGCTAAACGAGAACGAGGAGGAATGGGGGAAGGATAAGGAAAAGGTGAAGAGCTCGCACATTGAGGCCGTGGAAAAGGTCTCCAACGCAAATATCCACACCGAAGGCTTCATCTTTGAGAACAGACTGGGCTACCCACTCACGTAATTTCTGCACATCGAGCGAACGTAGGTTCTACATCCAGTCGATCAGCGGGGAAAAGGTGCCGAAGGCGGACTACAAGGCGTTCCGGCTGCAGGACAAGGAGCTCATCTTTGTCCCGAAGGATGAACTGAAGTCGACCAGGCGGAAGCAGGCGAAGACACATTATCTCGACAACATGAAGATTGTCTCTGAAGATGTGTTGCGCATCATGCTTCAGGTCAACAAGTGGAGAATGTCCCCAGGCATCCCCATCGAATTGTGCAGGTCTCATTCCTTCCTCTTCAAGGACCAGGCCAAGGTCAAGAGCCCCACATCCGGGTTCCCCGCAGTCTGTCACGTCAAGCCCATCGTAAATTTCCCATTTTCACCTCCCTAGTAGGGATCACACAAGCGAGTCGTGTTCGAATCCGCAGTGGTTCTGGCAAACAACACTGCCCACGACGTCGAGTTCTACGGCGCAGAACACGGAAAAGCCTGTATTTCGATATAGTTCGCGACGCATCTCGTAGACAGGGAAAGTACCACACAGCTGCTCGCGGTGAAACACGACACGACCGAGGTGCTGCCCTTCCACTGGCTGTGTGAGAATCGGACGCTGGGCATCATCTGCAGAAAGGAGGAGACCCGAGTGCCCTACCCGCTCTTCGAGGCTCTCACAAAGATGTTCAGAACTAACCTGCCGATGGGGGTTGAGATAAAGGAGCTGCAGGGAAAGCTGGTGCCGCTGAATGTTGCGGCAAAGGGGTCCGTGTATCTGGGCTGCGATGTGGCGGCCTTCACCTGCCATAAGATCAGCGCAGTCACTCCGCCCCAGTACCTGGTCTCCCTAAATGCACCGCTGCAGATCCACAACTACCTTCAGCGGCCGCTCGAAATCTCTGTATGATTCGTTCCTACTATCTATGAGTAGTACCGATCCGGCAAAGACGAGGAGAAACTCATAGGAAGATTGAATAGCCAGGACGCGGTGGAGTCATATGCATTCGACTCGTGCAACTTGCGGGACAACCGCACAGTCTGGAAAATCCATGTGAGCGAGCATACCTTCTTCCTCTGCGACGCCTGGACCACCATGCTCAATCCTCACGAGAGCACCGAGCAGCAGCTGCATTTCCTGCTGCGAACCACGGAGAAAAGCGAGAAGGAGAAGTGGAAGCAGCAGGATCTGCAGGCCAAGGCGTCCATCCAGCAAAACAGCAACCTGTGGAACGACTACGACAATTTCAATCTGCGCGAAAAGCTATATGAGAACTGTTACAGCAAGAAGATTGTGGTGTTCGTGAGACGAGCGATAGTGAACAGGACGGACATTCCGCTGATGATTGGGTCGAAGGACAAGGCACCGACCCAGCTTGACCCCCATTCGAGTTGTATGTTCAACATTGTGGCTGGCAGCAAGATGGCCTTCAAGGCCCCCGGCTTCGGTACCGATCTCGTTTCCTAAACTCTGTCCGTAGATTGGTCCAAGGAGATGCAGGTGACTACCGTAGGAGTGACCGGCGCCTTCTCTCTCGCGCGCAAGCCCGGAGAGAGCGCAAAGGATCTGCCTCCTGAGCTGGCTAACATCAATGTATTTTCCTCTGTCTCTTATGAACTTGGGGATAGACACTGGACTTCGGCATAAAGATCGAGACGGGGGACATGCCGTTCACGCTGACCACGGTGGTGACCATAGTGCCGCGATACATCATGGTCAACAAGATGCCACATCCCATACTTGTCTCACAGATCGGCTCGAAGCAGCGGGTTGTTCTGGAGCCGGAAAAGAGATTCTGCTACAACTTTGAGCATGCCAATAAGCACAGCGAAAGGAAGGTCGCAATCGGCGACCCTGTCCCCCAGGGCGCGGAGCCAAAAATGTCATATCCCTTCTTCATGGAAGACATCGACGATTTCCAGATCCCGTACAGCACCGAGAGCAAGGAGGGCGGGAAGACGGAGTGGCACGAGCCAAGCAAGGAAAACGGCTTCGTCCGCTGTGTCCGGGTCAGTATCACCTCTGAGGACAACGCCACGCTTTTCATCTTCTTCCAATTCCCCAGTATCGAGCGGTTTTGCACAAGGAAATTGTAGAGTTCGCCGAGTACAGCATCAAGAACGAGACTAACGAACAGCTGACCGCCAATATTCACGGCACCAAGATGTACCGCGTTGAGGTTGCTTAAAAGTCGCATAGGACACTATTGACCGCAGCCCCCGGCCTGATGCTGCCCCTGATGTGGCCCGACCACACAACGCCGCAGAAGAAGGTCGACCTGGTGATTTCCGGCAAGGCGAGACCATACGACATCACAAAGGTGGGACGGCTGAAAACGCTCGTTGTGGGGCACAGACATTACCGGGTCCGCACCATCACCCGGAACTTCGGCAGGCAGATGGTTGTTTCCGAAGTGGGCAAACGTCCTGAGAGCATCGAGGAGGAGAAGGTCGAGCTGGTGGAAAAACGCGAGGCCGAGCGGGAGAAGCAGGGGGCCGAGATCAGAAAGGGCGAGAAGAAGGGAGAGCTGGTGGAGGAGGTGAAGAAAGAGCCGAGGCACACCAAGGACGACCTCAAGATTCGGGTCGCGCTGCTGGGCTGCGGCATATCGATAGTCGATGGCGACCCCAAGGAGCTGATTTACATGAGTGTTCACGAGATCAATCTGGAGCTGGAGAAGCAGGTGATTGACGAGGCGGGGACACAGGACACAGATTACTACTTCAGTCTCGACATAGGACATGCGCAGATAGACAACATGCTGCCGAAGTCGTTTCCGGTGGTCTTCGGGCCGCAGCGACTTTTCCTCAAGGACAAGAAAGATAAGCAGGAGGACTGGGAGCCCTTCGTCCAGATGAAGGCACAGCTCACCGAAAGCAAGGAGGGCGAACTGACCTTCAGGCAATTCAAGAGCGTTCAGCTGCAGCTGAGCGAGATGAGCGCCTTCGTGGATCAGGAGATATTGATGAACATAGTCCGGGTGGCGATGAATATCTCGACGAGCTTCAAGAACGATAACCTGTACATGAAGAACGTGGAGGAGGAGGCAAAGAAGCCGCTCGACTTCCCGCCTATCCATCTCATCATGAAGGCCCTCGAGCCCAGTCTTCCCGCCGAGCCGCCGCTGTCCATCATTGGAGGGGACAGACTGTTCATTGAGTTCCTGAACCTGGCGGCGATAAAGATCCGGCTCACTCTCAGACTCGAGAAGACCGCAGTGGACCCGACCGGGCCGCTCGCTGTGGTGGAGGTATTATACTCGGTGCTGGCGACGATCACGAACATATCGGACGCGCCCATCTACTTCCGCGAGCTCGTCCTCACCAACAACTTCACCGCGCCCAACGCCCTCGTCACCGCCTTGCGGAAGAACTACACACGACAGGCCGTCCTCCAGTTCTACCGGCTGCTTGGTGCCATCGACATTATCGGCAATCCTATTGGACTGGTTGACCAGCTCGGCAGCGGTGTCTTCGAGTTCTTCAACGAGCCCAGAAAGGGCATCATGAAGGGGCCGAAAGAGTTCGCGGAGGGCGTAGGGAAGGGAGTCAAGTCGCTCGTCACGAACGTTGTGGGCGGCAGCCTCAACTCGGTCTCCAGGGTCACCGGCAGTCTCTACTCGCTCGTTAAGTATGTTGGGGATGAGAGTAAAGGCAAATATAGGAACGTGGGCGGGGAAACAGTGAATGATGACGCTTTCAGGAAGCCGGACAACGCGCTGACAGGTGCCTTGCAGGGCGTGAAGGGCGGGGCGATGGAGGTGGCCTCGGGCTTCGCGGGAATATTCACGAAGCCGTTCAAGGGGGCACAGAACGAGGGCGCGAAGGGCTTCTTCAAGGGACTGGGGCAGGGCCTCATCGGGGCAATCACCTCCCCTGTGACCGCCGCTCTCAAGCTCGGCACATCGGTCACCCAAGGCATCGAGGGCACCGTCACCAAGATTGGCAAGGGCAGCATCCCCCAGCTCGGCAGGATCCGCTTCCCGCGCTACATCACTCCTGCAAGCGTGATGGTCACCTACGACGAGGAGCTCTCCGAGGCCAAGCAGCTGCTCGACACCCTCGAAGGCCAAAAGTACGCCGGCGAAAACATCTTGCTCTTCGCTCTTGTTCACCAGAAGAAGAACGGGAAGGAGCCGCGATTTGTTGTCATAACGGAGAAGCGGCTGCTGGTGCTGGACGGGGCCAAGCGGGTGGTCGCAAGGGCTCTGCACACGATGATTGCTCACGCCCAGCTCTTCGCCGAAACTGACGGCCGATATATATTGCAGATAGTGCGGAAGGACGGGGCGAAGCTGACCTTCGTGGGCACCGAATATCCAGTGATGGCAAAGTGTGTGTCATACTTCCCAGAGTTGAAGGCGGTTCCGAAGGCTGCGCCGGCGAAGCTGCCTGGAGTCGGCATCTGATCCTAAAAGAGTTGTTATTGATTCATTTGATCAATAAGCGCGAAAGTTGAGATCGGCGTGCTGGGCGTGAGGGGCACATTTGAATAACGATTTGGCACGTAGTCCAACTCTGCAATATGTGTAGACGATGCGAGGTGACCTCGCTCATCCGATATAGCGATGTCACTATATATCGGATTTCATATTTAATTTCATGAAGAGCCTGGCAAAGAAGGACGAGCCGAACGAGTCTGAGGACGACGAGTTCGATGCAGGGAGTGACAATGATGGGGACGGCGGCGTCAACCTTCCGGTTTCCCAGTTCCAGTCGCGCTTCATCGGAGTCAAGGAGCAGCACAAGACTGGGGCCAGGACGGCGCGGGCCGAACCCGGGAAAGATACACTGAACAACCTCCTCGACTTACCCGAGGACCGTACTTCCCAGCCGTAATCTTCCATAGAGCTGCAGGAGTGTCTCAACGACCCGGAGGCCAAGGCTCGCATAATAGAGAGACTGCTCAGAGGGGAGAACAAGGGGCCGCAGAAGAGCGCGCGCGGTCAGCGGGAGGCGGAAGGGGAGGACCGCGACTACCCGGGCAAGGACGACCCTACGAACCCTGAAAACGAGACCGATTTCCGCAAGGCTTACCAGAAGGTTCCCCACACAGCGATCTCATGTCTGGATAGCTGGCATCACATATGGCGGATGACAAGGCTGACGAAGATGTGCCCAAATTACTGGTCACTGGTGCCGAGCTCAACAAGATTGAGGCCGACAAGAAGGTACTGTCGCCGGCACGATCTGAGGCATAGAATGTTGAGAGTGCAAAGCAGTTCAGAGAGCGGGTGTACGAATACGCGGAGAACGTGAGACAGAAGAAGGACCTGCTGCGAGAAGATCTGGAGTCAGCGCAGATGAAAGAGTGCACCTTTGTCCCCCAGCTAATTGTGCAGCCCGACCACCCCGCGGAACGACCCCACCGCACTCTGGACGAGTTCTTGCAGGACCAGACCAAGTTCCAGCAGCGGAAGCACGACGACATCGCCAAAATCTCCACCGACAACAATGAAAAGGTCAAGGGCAGCGTCAGCTTGAGGCCCCAGATTGACGACAACTCTGCAGCCTTGGCACAACACAAGCCAAGGGACGCGCCAATATACGAGCGACTGTTCGGACTGTCGCGGAGGTCGATCAAGGTGTCGCCCTCAGGAAAGAAGGAGGGAAACCAGTCAGCCCGAGTTCGGACCTCCCAGGAGCCCCGCGAAATGCGGTTGTACAAGCTTGCGCTCGAAAAGAAGGAGGAGGAGAAGCGTCGGCAGCTCGAGCTCCAGCAGAAAAAGAGGGCCTCTAAGCCGGCGGCGACTGCGAACAGCGACCCGCTGGTGGCGCTTGGGTTCAGAAAAGAGTTCAATGCAGCGACTATCAACGTGGGGGCAAAGGAGAAGGCTACATATGACCAGATGAGTATAAAATCGCACATACAGGAATCACGTAGGGACGATACTGACCGAGATGAGACTGGCGAAGTCGGCGGTGGAAATGGCCGATGACGAGACGTCCAAGGCGGTTCGCAAGCTGTGGGATAGCCTGGTGCGGGAGAAGGAGGGGTCCGTGGCGGTCGGTACGCTGGAAGCTGTCGTGGCCGCTATTCTCAACATTCAGCTAATAAACGCCACTCTGGAGGAGAAGCCCGTGCCCAGCAGGGACCTCACGAGTCCGCCTGAGGACCGTACCATCGCAGCTCAGGAGCCTGCAAAGACTCTATCGAACGAGGAGATCCAGCGTCTGCACAAGGACTTCTCGCTGCTCTACCTCAATCGCAAGTCGAACGGTCCCTCTCGCCCTAATATACAGTCCGACAGAGTCTACAAGTTCAAGCCCGAGATCTGCCAAGAGTCCGTCAGACTCGCTGAGACCGGAAGGGAGAAGTACACAAAACGCGACAACGCCCCGGAGGATGAAGCCAAGAAGGCGGGCGAGGCACAGGATGGGAATAAGTTGGCCAGTCTGGCCGATGCGCTGTTTATCCAGAAACGCAACCAGGAAGAGTAAGACTTCGGAAATCCAATATGTAGGAAGCACACCATGATGAAGAAGAACCTGGAGAAGCAGGAGCGCGAGGCATGTTCGTTCAAGCCAAAGATCCTCGAGTACAAGAAGTCGGAGACGGTCTCGCCTGTCAAGCCAGAGGTGGAGAAGAACCCGGAGCAGAAGCAGGCCTCACGCGAAATGCATACCCAGCTGTCCACTTTCCAGCCTACTGCCGACCGTTGTCGCATGCTCTACGAGCTCTCCAAGAAAGTGGTCAAGCGGCCAGACAAGCCCACTGACCTGTACAAGTACGAGAAGGAACGGAAGGAATACACCTTCGCCCCCGAACTGCGCAAGGAAGAGTCAAAGAACATCACCATCCAGGCAGGCTCCGTCGACAAAACCATCGAGCGCGTCCGCAAGGCCCGCATGGAACGCGAGCGGGTGAAAAAGGCGCTGGAGAGGTGCGGGGACAACACTGGCATGAAGTTCGCCGTGAACAAGACCAAGTTCGGCGGCAGTTTCCAGCAGTTCGGCCTGGGCAAGGAAATCAGCATGTCCCAGCAGAGGAGCGGCAATAAGTTCGGCTCGGAGAACAGCGGGCAGATGCAGGCGCCGTTCTCGGAGGACATCACGCCGCAGCTCACGAAAATCGTGGACTCCGCAGCACCCCAGGCAGCTGAGATCAAGCCTGAGCACAACAACGAAACTGAGAAGCCAGCGCAGGGAACGTTCTCTCCCATCCAGTCTCAGACACAGCCTGCAGTGGAAAATGAGGTCGGGCCATCGAATTCGGCTCCGGTTCCTGCGGCGGTCCTGGAGACGAAAGAGCAGCCGGCGCCAGCGGAAGAGACGAAGAAGGAGAATCCCCAGGACGATGCGTTGTTGTTCATAGACGTGAACCTGGGACAGCAGCAGAAGCGCATAGTGGTGTACAAGGGAGACACAGCGTCGGAGCTGGCGGAAAGGTTCGCCAAAGAAAACGGTTAGTTTGTGGCTAACGATGGGATAGGATTGGATGAGAATGCAAGAGGGAAGCTGGAGGTGCTGATCAACATGCAGATCAAGCAGGTGCTCGACAAGATCGAGGAGGAAGGGCCCTCGGAGGAGGAGGGTGTCGGCAGTCCCGAGAAGAACAACAGTGCTTCCCAGCAATAACAATAATCATACTCGCACTCGCATCTCTTCGCTGTGCTCCCTATTTGTGGCATCACTCCAGGCCACACACGAAACAGCCGGTTTTATTGCGGTTATTTCCCGGAGCGGCCGGCGAATAGCGAATCAATGTTTCCGCAGATCGCTGCTGCTTCGAGCTGCTTGCCCAGCGTGCGGATCTCCTTCATGGCCACCCCGTACATCCGATTCTCCTGCGTCTCGCTCTTCGCCTCCGCCGCCATGACTCCTCGCCCGATTAGAGACGCATTTTCCTTGGTGACCTCCGCGAGCTCGCGCATGATGCGGGCGATATCGGTGAGAACTTCGCGCTTCTCGCCGTACTCCTCGTTAAGACTCCGCACCGCCTCGCTGTACGCCTCGATTCCCTGTCCGAATTTCGTCGGGTCCAGCAGCGTCCCCTCTCCGAGTCTTAGTCGGTTAATGTCGCTGATAAGCTTCTCGCCAAGGAGCGCCACGTCTTCGATGCAGGGGCCGACCAGCTGCTCGATGTCTGCCAGCAGTCCGTACTATGCGAGATATATATAAGAGAACGATACTTGCATTAGGAGAGACTTGTCGAGGACCTGGATCTGGTCGTGGCTGATAACCTTCTTGTAAGTTGCCAGACAGACGCTCTTTGCCTCCACAAGTTGCACGTAGCGGTCGTACAGTTGGTTCTATGATCGGTATGACAGGCGGGATTACAAGGGCAGAACTGGCCTGGGCGTCGAAGCTGATGTCGAGCTTTGCATTGATGTACTTCCAGGCGTGGAGGAGACTCTGGAGGTTTCTGAACTCGTGGAGCGCGACGTCTGGCCCCTGTGGCTCCTCCTCGGGGGCGACCGTGAACCCGCGCACCGACTGCTGCTTTGTTAGCTATACTCTCGCACACACACAGTATTAGGTACGGCAGCGACGATCTTCGGCTTGCTGGAAAGGCTCTTCCCGTCCTTGGACTCTTTCGGCTTGAGGGTATCCTTGTCCGCCGCCTCAGGTTCCGGTTTTGGCTTCGACACAGCTGGCTTCTAGCGGGGTGAGTGATAAGGAAGATACGGAGAGTTTTCGGCTAGCGGAGGCGGGCGTGTGGGAACGTTTGAGGCCCTGGGAGACGATTTGCTCGGTGATCTTCCGCGGGAGCAGCATTTGTCTCATTTCGTCTTCGCTTCCCTTTTGATTCTTATTAGATTATTACAACAATGAACTTTAAATTCCGCATTGATTTTGCGCACTGTCGCTGTTGGCGTTGCTGCCTTTCGGCTGGTGGGGTTTTGGGGTGTTGGGGTG